>Ga0209239_1000173_pt1 | contig 38076 bp, 40 predicted proteins | sample GraSoi013_2_20cm_FD_185824 | JGI IMG/M metagenome (GOLD analysis project Ga0209239, IMG submission 185824) | Grasslands soil microbial communities from the Angelo Coastal Reserve, California, USA - Sample 10_02_2013_2_20cm (SPAdes) (version 2) | ecosystem: Environmental > Terrestrial > Soil >...
TGATCGAACGATACGGGTACGTCATCAAACAGCAGCGCGTCGCAGCCGACGGGCGCTGTCCCTCCTGTAGCCGGCGGATCCCAGGCATTTGGTCGTAGCTCTCCTGCCGGTGCTGCTGCTGCAAACAGCTGTTCCCGCGCACGCATCGATTGACTCGACGGCATTTGACAGCGCGGTCCGTGGCGCGATTCGAGAGGGTGTGTTTCCAGGTGCCGCGCTGGTGGTCGGACGCCACGACACGGTCGTCTTCGCGAAAGGCTACGGCCGGTTGACATGGAGGGCGACGAGCCCGGTGGTGAGCACCGACAGTACGCTGTGGGATCTCGCGTCGTTGACGAAAGTGGTGGCCACGACGCCGGCACTGATGTTGCTCGTCGAGCAGGGAAAAGTCGTCCTCGATTCGCCGGTCGTTCGCTACATCCCCGAGTTTAACAGTCCCGGTACCGCTGGCATCACCGTGCGGCATCTCTTGACGCACACCTCAGGGCTGCGCGCGACCCTGCCGCTGCGCGAGGCGCGAGACAGCGCGGCAGCGTTGATGATGGTGCTCACGACTGTGCCGGTCGTACCGCCGGGGACGCGTATGGTGTACTCCGACCTCAATGCAATCTTGCTGGGAGAAATCGTGCGACGCGTGAGCGGCCAGACACTCGACGCCTTCGTCACGCACGCGGTCTACACGCCGCTCGGCTTGGACCAGCAGCTCCTGTTCCGGCCGTCGAAGCGTCTCGAAAAGCGGATCGCGCCCACAGGCATGTGGCACGGGCATCCCATCGCGGGCGTCGTCAATGACCCGAGCGCGTGGATGCTCGGTGGCGTGTCGGGCAACGCTGGGGTCTTTGGGACCGCACGCGGTCTCGCGCGGTTCGCGCAATTCATGTTGAATGGAGGGGCGCTGCCCGACCATCCTCGCATTCTCAAGAAAGAGACGATCCAACAGTTCACCCAGATGGCAGTCCCCGCGCGTCGCGGCGTGAGTGCGCGTACCCTGGGATGGGAAGCGCTCCCGACGGGTGAGGAGACGTCGAGTGCCGGGACGCTGTTCGGTCCGCACAGCTACGGGCACACGGGCTGGACCGGCACGTCGCTGTGGATCGATCCCGACCGCGATCTTTTTGTCTTGTTGCTGACCAATCGCGCGTTCGATCCCAAAGTGCGCGGGTCGTTCACGAAGCTCAAAGAGGTACGGGGTCGCGTGGCCGACGCCGCCGCCCGCGCCGTCGATGGCGGCCACTGATCCCGCGGCTCCGACGCTGATCTATGACGGCGATTGCGGCCTGTGCCAGCAGGCCGTGAAACTGCTCCGCCGCTGGGATCGGGAACACGTGCTGCGGTTCGTGCCGTTTCAGGACGGCCCTGCCGTCGCGCAGTTCGGGATTGCGCTGCCGGCGCTTGCCGCCGCGATGCACCTGATCCGTCCGGACGGCAGAGTCTACGCGGGTGCGGATGCGCTGCCCGAGCTGCTCCGGATGTTCCCTGGGAAGCGCGGGCTCGCCCCATTCTTTCGGATCCCTGGCGTGCTGCCACTCGCCCGCCGGATCTACGCCTGGATCGCGATCCGGCGGCGCTGCCTGGTGCGCGGTATACCGGGTCGCTAGGTTCGCAAGTAGGAGACACGTGCCGTGACCACAGCAGTCCTCAGCGCAGATGCGGTTCGCCAGGCCCTGCGTCAGGTGAAAGACCCCGAGCTCGACATGAACATCATCGACCTCGGCCTGGTCTATGACGTGGAGGTCGACGACGGGCAGGTCCGCATCAACATGACCCTGACGTCGCCCGGCTGTCCCGCTGGGCCGATGATCACGAACGACATCTACAAGGTCGTCCGCGCGATCGAGGGTGTGAGAGACGTCGATATCGACATTGTCTGGGAGCCGTACTGGACTCCGGATCGCATCGATCCGAAGATCCGCGCGATGATGGGGTTTTAACGGACCGCTTCGAGCAGCGCGTCCCCCAGCACGTCGATCTGCCAGCGCCGTATCTCACCGATCCGTTCGAGCGCCGCCCGGTTTACGGGACGCGCGCGCACCACGGCCTCCAACGTCGTCCGGCCGCTCAACACGCCAGGATCGAGTCCCAGCTCCGCGGCGATGCGGTTACGCAGCGCCTTGGCGCGTTCGAGTCGCAGGTCGAAGCCGGGGTCCTTGGGCATGCGGGGGCGGCGCTCGACGCGCGGCAGCTCGCTTTCGCGGAGTGCCTTGGCGCGCAGCACCGCATCGAGCAGTGCGTCGCCGTGACGTCGCGCGAGTGAGCCGGGCAGGTCCTTGATCTGAGTGAGATCGGCGCGCGTCGACGGTAGCGCGCGGCTCACGGCCAGTAAGGCGTCGTTGCCGATGATTCGGAAGGGAGCTTTGTCGTCCTGCTCAGCGACAGTATCGCGCCAGCGATGCAACAGTCGTAGCGCCGCCAGGCTTCGTGGCGACAGTCCCTTTGCCCCTTTGAGCCTCAAGTACGCTTCGTCTTCGCCTGCTCCACCGCTCACCGGCCCGGTCCACCGCAGCGACTCGAGCTCCTTGAATTCTTCCACTGCCCACGGAAGACGGCCCAACGCGTTGAGGCGTTGCTCGACCGCATCCCGCAGCGCGAGCAGGAACCGGGTGTCGGCGGCGGCATATGCGAGCATCGGGGGAGTCAGGGGTCGGATCGACCAGTCCGCCTTTTGGTGCTCTTTCTGGAGCTTCACGCCCAGGTACTTCTCGAGCAACGCCGCCAGTCCGATTGCGGGCTCGCCGGCGAGCTGTGCCGCGATGCGCGTGTCGAACAAGTGAACCGCGCGAAAGCCGTAGTCGCGGTCGAGCACGCGCAGATCGTAGTCGGCGTCGTGGAAGGTTTTTTCGAGCTGCGGATCCGCCAGCAAGGCGCCGACGGGCGCCAAGTCGGGGGCGGCGATGGCGACGGGGTCGATGAGCGCCGTCTGGGTTGGGCTCGAGATCTGCAGGAGGTAGATGCGGTCGCGATAACGATGGAAGCTGGCGGCTTCCGTATCGACGCCGACCCGTCCTTCGCGTCGGGCGGCGGCGACGAACGCCGCCAGCTCGGGAGCGGTGTCGATGTAGAGCGGAGCGCTCACTCCTCCTTCCCTAGCGCCTCCAGCCCGGCGGCGATTTCTTCCAGCGCCTTAGCCAACGTCTTGTAAAAGTCCGGGTCTGGAGCCTCAGGGGCTCCGCCGAGCGGATCGCCCGCGCACTTGCGGGCGGCTCGCGCCGCGTGACGTATGTAATCGGTGGCAACTCGCATGGATCGCTCCGCAGCGTTGGCTACAAAGATACGCGCCGCACTCGCGCCGTGCAGTCTCGCTCAGTGGCCCACGCCACTCGAGCCGCACCCGGCGCTCGCGCGCGCGTTGGGACTGCGCGCGCTCTGGCTCAAACGCGAGGACGCGGCCGGAGGCAACAAGGTCCGGGGGCTCGAGTTCCTGCTTGCCGGCGCCGCGTCGCGATCGGTCTTTGTCACCGTTGGAGGTGCCGGATCGACGCACTGTCTCGCCACGGCGCGTCTCGCCAAGTCACTCGGCTGCCGCAGCGCAATCGCGGTGTTTCCGCAACCGGAGACCGAAGCGAGTAAGGGCATCGCGCGCGGGATTGATGCGACCGCTGATCTCGTCGTTCGTGCATCCAGCAGGCTGACCCTGCCGTGGACCGTGTTGCGGGCTTGGCGTGCCGCCCATCATCTCGGCACAGGCAAGCCGCGTTGGATTGCCACGCTGGAGTTGCAGGAAGGGCTCGATGCGCCACCGGACGCAATCGTCGTCCCGCTCGGCACCGGGGGTACGGCCGCGGGCATCGCCTTGGGCATCGCGTGGCTCGGTTGGTCGACTCGCGTGGTGGCGGTTCGTGTCGCGCCGCGCATTGTAGCGAATCGCTGGCGCACGTTGCGGCTCGCGTGGAAGACAGCCGCTTTGTTGCGGCGCAGCGGCGTGGAGTTCGTGGTTCCGCGATCATCAATTCGAATCGAGGTCGTGCACGCGATGGGGAAGGGCTACGGTTATCCGACCCCGGAAGGCGAGCGCGCGCGCGCGGTCGCGGCCCAACATGGTTTGCGGCTCGACCCGACATACGGCGCCAAGGCATTCGGCGTTTTGGTCCGGTCGTCGATCCCGAACGTGCAACGCGTCGTCTTCTGGCATACGTTTGCCTGGCCGTGAGTGCATCCCGGTCGCTATTTCGCGTGACGGTTGCGGGCGTCGAGCTCGCAGTGCAGGTACGCGGGGACGGCATCCCCCCAGTGCTGTTCATTCACGGTTTCCCGTTCGATCACACGCTCTGGCGTCACCAGATCGCGGCGTTGTCGCGCTGGCACCGCATCGCGCCGGACTTGCGCGGTGCCGGAACGTCGAGCGTGCCGGGATCGTCGGACGGATACTCCGTCGGCCAGTACGCGGCCGATCTGCTCGCCCTGCTGGACGGACTCGACATCTCGCAGGTGGTCGTGTGCGGCCAGTCGCTGGGGGGATACATCATCTTCGAGCTGTTTCGCAGGGCGCCGACACGTATCCGGGCGGCGATTCTGTGCAGCACCAAAGCTGCCGCCGATTCCGCGGCGGCGAAACGCGATCGCGACGTGATGGCTGCTCTGGCGCAGCGGGACGGCGCACGAGCCGTCGCCGAAAAGCTCGTGCCCAAGCTGCTCTCTCGCGCGACACTTGAGCAGCAGCCGCAAGTTGTAAAGGAAGTGCGCGCAATGATTGAGCGCGCCCCGGTCGCGGGTATCCTCGGCGCGCTGCGCGCGCTGCGAGACCGGCCCGATTCGACGCCGTTACTCGGACAGATTCGTGTCCCGGTGTTGGTCATCGCGGGCGACGACGACCAGATCGCGCCGGCCGCGGGGATGCAGGAAATGGCCCGCGCCATTCCCGGCGCGCGCTTTGCGCTCATCACGGGAGCAGGACACGTCGCCCCGCTCGAGCAGCCGTTGCCGCTGAGCGGGGCATTGGGAGATTTTCTTACAGCATTGAGCTAAGAACCTTTGCGCTGCGGCTTGCCGGGCGGGTTCTCACTCTGAAAGACATCGCGGTTCTTTGCGATGTAATCCTTCCATTGCGGCGGGACATCCTCCTCGGGAAAGATCGCCGTCACTGGGCACTCTGGCTCGCACGCGCCGCAATCGATGCATTCGTCGGGGTGGATGTAGAGCATGTCCGCGCCTTCGTAGATGCAGTCCACCGGACACACGTCGACGCACGATCGATCCTTGACGTTGATACACGGCTCGGCAATGACGTACGGCATTCTCTCCTCCAAAACGCGTGACGAATGCGAAAGCCAAACCTAGCTACTACGCGATACATTCGACCGACCGCACCCGGTACACAGCTACTTAAGATACTCGCCAGTACCCCAACTGCCTGTTTTTCGCGATTGAGGCTTGCCAGTTCGGTACCGGAGCGTATCCTGGATACCGGTGGGAATCATCCGCGAACGCCGGAAGAACGAAACCCGAGCCCTGCTCGTCGAGGCCGGTCTCCGGCTGTTTGCCGAGCGTGGGCTCGAGCTCGGCACGTTGGATGACGTCGCCGAGGCGGCTGGCTTCACGAAGGGCGCGATCTACCGTCAGTTTCCCTCCAAAGGCGCGTTTCTGCTGGCCCTGTTCGAGCAGTATGCTGCCGTCGCTCGTGCTGGTGCCGGCGCCCGCCAAGCTCCCTGGTTCATCCCGCTCACGGTCCAATTCGCTTCGCAGGCCACTCGCGATCCACTGCTCCGGCGCCGCTTTGCCACGGTCCTTGCCGAAGCACCCGATGGATCGACTCCCGAAAGTCAGCTGCTCAAGGCACTCGCCCGTCTATGGCCCGCCTGATCGATCTCAGCCATGAAATCGAACATGGCATGGAGACCTACCGCGGACTGCCCGCGCCAACGATCAGCGATTGGCTGTCCCGCGACGCTTCGGCTGCCCGCTACGCACCAGGCACGACCTTCCAGATCGGCAAGATCGAGCTGTTGGCGAACACGGGCACCTATATCGACGCTCCCTTCCATCGTTATGACGACGGCCGTGACGTCGCTGGGTATCCGCTCGAAGCAATCGCTGACCTGACTGGCATTGTCATTCGCGCAACGGATCGCCGCGATCGGGCGCTTGACGCGTCGACCTTTAGAGCACGCCAGGTAAAGGGGCGGGCCGTGCTCGTGCATACGGGTTGGGATGCCCATTGGCGCACCGACACGTACTCGGCCGGCAAGCATCCATTTCTCACTCGCGATGCCGCCGAGCACCTGGTCAGCAGTGGAGCCGCCCTCGTCGGCATCGATTCGTTGAACATCGACGACGACAAAGATGGCACTCGACCGGCACACACTATTTTGCTGCGGGCGGGTGTCGCGATCGTCGAACATATGACGAATCTAGGTGCGCTGCCCGATGGAGGCTTCCGGTTCTTTGCAGTTCCGCCCAAGGTGCGCGGGATGGGGAGCTTTCCGGTGCGAGCGTTCGCGATCGCCTAATCGGCTCCAACGGCCTCGCGCTTCTCCTTCTTGAGCGGTTCCCTCACGCCCAGCGACCGCTCGATCTCACGTGTGATGTGCATCGAGCAGAACTTCGGTCCACACATCGCGCAGAACTCGGCGCTCTTGAAATACTCCGCCGGCAAGGCCTCGTCGTGGAGCTCGCGCGCCCGGTCCGGATCGAGCGCCAGCCGGAATTGCTCGTTCCAGTCGAAGGCGTAGCGCGCGCGTGATAGCGCGTCATCTCGTTCGGTCGCTCCGGGCCGCCGCCGGGCAATGTTGGCTGCGTGCGCCGCAATCTTGTACGCAATCACACCTTCGCGAACTTCTTCGGCATTCGGCAAACCGAGGTGCTCCTTGCGAGTGACATAGCAGAGCATGTCCGCCCCGAACCATCCGATCATCGCGGCACCGATCGCCGACGTGATGTGGTCGTATCCGGGCGCGACGTCAGTCACGAGAGGTCCCAGCGTATAGAACGGCGCCTCATGGCACAGCTCCTTCTCGAGCCGCACGTTGACTTCGATCTGATGCATCGGGATGTGTCCCGGGCCCTCGATCATCACCTGCACGTCTTGCTTCCACGCCCGCTCCGTCAGCTCGCCCAGCACGGTCAGCTCAGCGAGCTGCGCTTTATCGGTCGCATCCGCGATCGATCCCGGTCGCAGTCCATCGCCGAGAGACAGCGTCACGTCATATTCGCGCGCGATGTCGAGCAGGCGGTCATAGTGCTCGTACAGCGGATTCTGCTTGCCGTGCTGCGTCATCCAGTACGCCATCAGCGACCCGCCGCGGCTCACGATCCCCGTTACCCGGCCGAGCGCGAGTCCGACATGTTCGCGCAGAATCCCCGCGTGAACGGTGATGTAGTCCACGCCCTGCTGCGCCTGGTGCTCGATGTTCGCGAGGATGTCGTCGGCCGTGAGCTTCGTGACGTCGCCGGCGACTTCGATCGCCTGATAGATGGGGACTGTCCCGATCGGGACCGGCGAGGCCGCGATGATCGCCTCGCGAATCGCGTCGATGTTTCCGCCCGTGGAGAGGTCCATGACGGTATCGGCGCCGTAATGCACCGCGTGGTGCAGCTTCTCGAGCTCTCCGTCGATGTCGGATTCGACGGCCGAGTTCCCGATGTTGGCGTTGATCTTGACGCTCGCGACTTTGCCGATCGCCATCGGATCGAGGCGTTGCGCAAGATGATTGACGTTGGCCGGAATGATGAGCCGGCCGACGGCGACTTCGTCGCGAACCGTCTCGGGCGGCAATCCTTCCCGCTCGGCGACGCGCTGCATCTCGGGTGTGATTGTGCCCTGACGGGCGAAGAACATCTGAGTGCGGCAGGTCATGCTGAGCTCCCTTCGCCGGTACGAACCGGATCAGGTTCTGAGGGTGTGATCTCAGCCCACGGCGACGCGCCGGGGCACCCCTGTCGATGGCTGGAATCTAGTCGGTCGTCAGACTTCGCGCGGCCTGGGGGGTCCGTAGCGCTCGGAGGGCTTGTGAGACTTCTCCCACTCCGCTTTGTAGGCGAAGGGATCGAGCCCGCTCGGCTGGTCCAAGGCGAGAATACCATCCAGGTGATCGAGCTCATGTTGCAACAGCTCGGCCATCGGTCCCTCGAGCTCCATCGTGACGACCTTTCCTTTCATGTCCGTGTAGCGGAGCGTCGCGCGGTACGCGCGGGTCACGCGCACGAGCAGGTTCGGGAACGAGAAACAGTCGTCCCAAACATGAAAGTCTTCGGAGCCAACGTCCGTGATCTCGGGGTTCACCATCGTCGCGCGGAATTTGCCGATCTCGACGAGCACCACGCGCACTGGAGCGCCGATCTGCGGGGCCGCGAGCGCCCGCCCCATGTTGTACTTCTTCCGCGCCGCGCGGAGCGTGTCCCGTAGGTCGTCGGCGAGCAGCCGCACGGCCGGCGACTTGGGGTCTTGAACCGGGGTGCAGCGGACCCGAAGAATTGGGTCACCAAGCTGACGAATGCGTCGGGCGGCCATAGGCGCGCCTAATGTGGGGGTTTCGGCCCCGCGTGCAACCCCTTAGTCTCTAAGCCCCTATGACGTTAGCCGGCATCGTCCTCGCAGCCGGCCGCTCGGCCCGGATGGGCTCTCCCAAGGCCCTATTGGATTTCCGCGGCCTTCCCTTCGCGGTCCGGATTCTGGAGGCGTTGGAGGCGCTCGAAGTGAAGACCCGAGTCGTGGTTCTGGGTCCCGATGCTCCCCGGATCCTGCCTGCAATCGCCGGCCATGACTGCATCATCGTCGAAAATCCCGAGCCTGAAACCGGCCCAATCGCGTCACTGCGCGGCGCGCTGCGGGCTTTGCAGCCGCTTCAGCCGGGCGCGGCGCTTGTTTGGCCCGTCGATCTTCCTCACGTGCGCGTCACAACGGTCGAGCGCGTGTTGGAAGCCCACAGGCGCACGGGTGGAAAGGCCGTGGTGCCAATGTTTGGAGAGCGCCGTGGCCATCCCGTGATCTGGGGGTCAGCGCTATTCAGCGAGCTGTTGGAGAGTCCCGAGGCCACACGAGCCGGCGCCAGGTCGGTACTACACAAGCACGAAAAGGAGCTCGTCACAGTCGCCGTGGATGACCCCGCCGTGATCGACGAAGTGAATACGCCGGAGGACTACGAGCGGCTAGTTCGTGAATGGAATAGAGACATTTACTGAGCCAGCTGTAGTTTCGGTTGACAATCCCGACAAAACCATTAGGATTCCAACTCTAGGTGGTTCTTTGGGTTGCCAAGTTCATGTCTGTTAAGGACTTCCGGGAGCGTGATGACCAGCATTGAAGCGCACGTCCAGCAACCGTACAAGTACGGCTTCGTCACCGACATCGAATCCGAGGTCGTGCCGGCCGGCTTGAGCGAGGACGTGATCCGCCTCATTTCCGGGAAGAAGGGCGAGCCGGAATGGATGCTGGATTGGCGGCTCAAGGCATATCGGAATTGGCTCAAAATGCAGGAGCCGCACTGGCCGAACGTGAAATACGGCCCGATCGATTACCAGGCGATCAGCTACTACGCCGCCCCGAAGCAGCAGCCCAAGCTCGACTCGCTCGATCAGGTGGATCCGAAGCTGGTCGCGACGTTCGAAAAGCTCGGCATCCCGATCGAGGAGCAGAAGCGCCTCACGGGTGTTGCCGTGGACGCGGTGTTCGACAGCGTCTCAGTCGCGACGACGTTTCAGGCGGAGCTCGCCAAGTACGGCGTGATCTTCTGTCCGATCTCGCAAGCGATCCGCGAGCATCCTGACCTGGTCCAGCAGTACATCGGCACCGTCGTTCCCTACAACGACAACTTCTTCGCGGCATTGAACTCTGCCGTCTTCACGGACGGCTCATTCGTCTACGTGCCGAACGGTGTGCGCTGCCCGCTGGAGCTGTCGACGTATTTCCGCATCAACGCGTCCTCGACCGGCCAGTTCGAACGGACGCTGATCATCGCCGAGGAAGGCAGCTACGTGAGCTACCTCGAGGGTTGCTCGGCGCCGATGCGCGATGAGAACCAGCTGCACGCGGCCGTCGTCGAGCTCGTGGCGCTCGACCGCGCGACGATCAAGTACTCGACGATTCAGAATTGGTATCCCGGCGACGAAGAAGGGCGCGGCGGGATTTACAACTTCGTCACGAAGCGCGGTAAGTGCGCGGGCACGAATTCCAAGATCTCCTGGACGCAGGTCGAGACGGGGTCCGCGATCACATGGAAGTATCCGGGATGCATCCTCCAGGGCGACAACTCGATCGGCGAGTTCTACTCCGTGGCCGTGACGAGCCACCGGCAGCAGGCGGACACCGGGACGAAGATGATTCATCTCGGTAAGAACACGCGCTCGACGATCGTGTCAAAGGGAATTTCAGCGGGACGCGGTCAGAACACGTACCGTGGCCTGGTGAAGATCATGAAGGGTGCGGAAGGCGCGCGAAACTATTCGCAGTGTGACTCGATGCTGATCGGCGATAAGTGCGGGGCGCACACCTTCCCGTACATCGACGTGCGCAACAGCACGGCGATCATGGAGCATGAAGCGTCGACTTCAAAGATCGGCGAGGACCAGATTTTCTACCTGCGCCAGCGGGGGCTGTCGGCGGAGGATGCGGTTTCGATGATCGTGAATGGCTTCTGCAAAGAGGTCTTTAAAGAGCTGCCGATGGAATTCGCGGTCGAGGCCACCCGGTTGCTCGGAATCAGTCTGGAAGGGAGTGTCGGGTGAAGAAGGGAAAAGCGCTGCTCGAAGTCAAAGGCCTGCGCGTGGCCGTCGCTGGAAACGAAATCCTCAAGGGTGTCGACCTCACGATTCGCGACGGTGAGGTCCACGCGATCATGGGGCCGAATGGCTCGGGCAAGAGCACGCTGGCGCAGGTGCTCGCCGGGCATCCGGCATACACGGTGCTCGCTGGGACCGCGCAGTACGAGGGCAAGGATTTGCTCGACATGAAGCCGGAGGAGCGGGCGCGTGCGGGTGTGTTCCTCGCATTCCAGTATCCGGTCGAGGTTCGCGGCATCACCAATTCCTACTTCCTGCGGTCGGCGCTGAACGCGCTTCGCAGGGAGCGGGGCGAACCGGAGCTCGATCCGATCGATTTTCTGCAGGTCCTGGAAGCGAAGCTCAAGAGCATCGGCTGGGACGACTCGATGATGAACCGCCCGGTGAACGAAGGCTTCTCGGGCGGCGAGAAAAAGCGCAACGAGATCCTGCAGCTCGCCGTCCTGGAGCCGCGGCTCGCGATTCTGGACGAGACCGACTCCGGCCTCGACATCGACGCACTGCGAACGGTTGCCGAAGCAGTGAATCAACTCCGCAATCCCAAGCGCGCATTCCTGATCGTGACACACTATCAGCGGCTGCTGAACTACATCACGCCCGATGTCGTGCACGTCCTCGCGGACGGGCGAATCGTCAGGTCGGGCGGTCCCGAGTTGGCTCAGGAACTCGAGGCAAAGGGCTACGACTGGCTGCGTGATGGCGTAATGGTGTCGTGACGATGGCAGTTGAACATCTGGTTGGTGCGTACCATGCATGGGCTTCGAACGGAGCCGCGAACGCACCCGCGTGGCTGAAGACCCTCCGCGATACTGGAATCTCGCGTTTCAGCGAGCTCGGCTTCCCGAACATGAAGCAAGAGGCGTGGCGCTTCACCAGCGTCGCGCCCATTGCTGAATCGTCCTTCGAGCTGGCAAAGCCGGCGTCCGCTCTTCCTTCGCTCGAGGCGATCGCGCCATTCCTGCTCGATGACGAAACCTCGCATCGTCTCGTTTTTGTTAACGGCTTCTTCGCACCTTCTCTGTCGCTGCTGTCTGCCGACGGCGTCCGCGTGGAGAGTTTGGCGCAGGCACTCGCCGATCGGCCCGAGATTGTTCAGGCGCACCTCTGCAAGTACGCCGCCTCTCAGGATCGTCCGTTCTGCGCACTGAACACCGCGTTCGTACGGGAAGGCGCGTTCGTGCACGTTCCGGCGAAAGCCGTGGTCCCGAAGCCGATTCAACTGCTGTTCCTCGCTGTCCCGGGGAAGAGTCAGCAGATCGTCATGCATCCCCGGAACCTCGTGGTTATCGACCGCGAGGCTCGCGCGTCCGTCGTGGAGACGTACGCGGCACTCGAGCCTGAGGTCTACTGGACGAACTCCGTTACCGAGGTTGTCGTCGGGGACGGAGCGAGGATCGACTATCATCGCGTGCAGCGAGAGAGTGCTCGCGCGTATCACGTCGCCGCGACGCAGACGCATCAGGGCCGCGACAGCACCATTCATCTCCACACCGTCGCATTCGGCGGCGCCCTGTCGCGCCACGACATCGGGACCGTCCTGGCGGGTCCGGGCGGCACGCTGATTCTCAACGGCCTCAATCTGCTCGCCGGCCGGCAACACGCGGACCATCACACGACGATCGACCATGCCGCCGACCATTGTGAGAGTCACGAGTACTTCAATGGCGTGCTCGACGGTCATTCGCGCGGCGTCTTCACTGGGCGCATCATCGTCCGGCCGGGCGCGCAGAAGACCGATTCCAAACAGACGAATAACAACCTGTTGTTGTCGACGGACGCGCACGCCGATAGCCAGCCGCAGCTCGAGATCTACGCGGACGACGTGAAGTGCACTCACGGGTCGACCGTCGGACCGCTCGATCCGCGCGCGCTGTTCTATATGCGCAGTCGCGGGATCACGGAAGACCAGGCCCGCCGTCTGCTTACGTACGGATTCGCCGCCGAAATTCTTGGCCGCATGGAAGTCGCGCTGCTCCGGGCGCAGCTCGATCGGATCGTGCGAGATCGTCTGGCGGCGGTATGACGGACCTGGGCGAGCTGTATCAGCAGGTCATCCTCGACCACAACCGCAACCCGCGCAATTTTCGAACGGTCCCGGGGGCGAACCGGCACGCCGAGGGCTACAATCCGCTGTGCGGCGATCGCATCAGTCTGGATGTGCGTGTCGAGGACGGCGTCATCCAGGACGTCGGATTTCAGGGATCGGGATGCGCGATCAGCAAAGCGGCCGCCTCACTGATGACCGCCGCGGTTCACGGCAAGACGACCGCGGAAGCGAACGAGCTGTTTCGCGCTTTCCATGCGATGCTCACCGGTGGCCCGAATGCTCCGGGAAAGTTGGCGGCCTTCGCCGGTGTGAGAGCGTTTCCGGCACGCGTGAAATGCGCCAATCTGTCATGGCACGCGCTGCGTGCCGCGCTCGAGAAGATCGGCGAGCCCGTGACCACTGAGTCGCCGAGCGACTGATGCTCGATACCGTGAGCGTACGCGCCGACTTCCCGATTCTCGCGCGAGAAGAGAACGGCAAGCGCCTGGTCTACCTGGACAATGCCGCGACGAGCCAGAAGCCCCGCAAGGTGCTCGACGCGATTCAGCACTACTACCACTTCCACAATGCGAACGTGCATCGCGGCGCCTACACGCTGGCCGTTGAGGCCACCGAAGCGTACGAAGCCGGGCGCACCGCCGTCGCCGGCTTCGTGAACGCGTGGGCCCGCGAAGCCGTCGTTTTCACGCGCGGCACCACGGAGTCGATCAATCTGGTGGCCTCCTCATGGGGCCGGACCAACGTGCAGCCTGGTGACCGGGTGGTGGTCACCGCCATGGACCATCACTCGAACATCGTGCCGTGGCAGATCCTGTGTCAGGAAAAAGGCGCCACGCTGCGGATGGTCGAGATCACGGAGGATGGGCGCATCGATCTGTCGGACTTCGGTCGGGCCCTCGAGTCCAAACCCAAGATCGTGGCCTTCCCCTACGTCTCGAATTCGCTCGGGACGGTGAATCCGGTCGCGCAGCTCACGAGGTTGGCGCATGCCGCGGGCGCGGTCGCGGTCGTCGACGGAGCGCAGGCGGCCCCGCATCTCCGCGTCGATGTGCAGGCGATTGACTGCGACTTCTTCGCGTTCTCGGGCCACAAGATGCTCGCGCCGATGGGCAGCGGTGCCTTGATCGCGAAACCGGCGCTGCTCGAGGCGATGCCGCCCTACCATGGCGGTGGCGAAATGATCGAGCGGGTCTGGGACGACCACGCGACCTGGAACAAGATCCCGCACAAGTTCGAGGGTGGGACGCCGAACGTCGAAGCGGCGGTGGGCCTAGGTGCTGCGATCGCTTACCTGGAGCAGCTGGGGATGGACCGTGTTGCCGAGCACGAGTCAGCGCTTGCGCGGGTCGCCATTGAGCGGCTCACGCAGATCGAGAGCGTGACCATCTACGGACCACGCGACCATCGGGCCGGCGTCGTTCCATTCACGTACGGCGACATTCATCCACACGATTTGGCGACGATCCTCGATCGCGACGGGGTCTGCATTCGTGCGGGTCATCATTGCACACAGCCGCTGATGCGCAGACTGGGTGTCGCGGCGACTGCGCGGGCGTCCTTTTACATCTATAACGACGTGGACGACATCGACGCGCTCGTCAGCGCGTTACGGAAAGCTGGCGAGCTTTTCGGCGTACCGGCTTAACCTTTTCACTCTCCCCCTGTAGCTTCGGGGCATGTCAGAACCCGTCGTCGTCGATCGCGCTACCAAACGCTTCGCTGGTCACACCGCCGTCAACGCTCTCTCACTGAGCGTGCCATCGGGCATCATCTACGGTTTGCTCGGACCGAATGGCGCCGGCAAGACAACCACGTTGCGCATGATCATGGACATCTACGAGCCCGATGAGGGCTCGGTGCGCCTGTTTGGTCAGGTGGGTGGCGGGCGCACGCATTCGGCGCGGATTGGATACCTGCCCGAGGAGCGCGGGCTCTACCCCCGCATGCGCGTCGTCGACGTCCTGGTGTTTCTCGCCGAGGCGAAGGGCATGTCGCGGAGAGCGGCGCGCATCAAGGCGCTCGACTGGTTGGAGCGCCTGGGTCTCATCGACTGGCGTCTGCGCAAAGTGTCCGATCTCTCCAAGGGCATGCAGCAGAAGGTGCAGTTCATTTCGACGATTTTGCATGACCCTGAGCTCGTGATTCTCGACGAGCCGTTCTCCGGTCTCGATCCTGTGAATTCGCAGGTGCTGCGCGATACCGTGGTCGATTACCGCCGGCGTGGCAAGACCGTGCTTTTCTCCACGCACATCATGGAGCATGCCGAGCAGTTGTGCGATCGGCTGTGCATCATCGCGCGTGGCAAGAAGCTCATCGATGGCACGCTGGCCGAGGTGAAACGCACGCATGGGGGCCAGCACCTGATCGTTGCGTTCGACGGCAGCCAGGGCGCAGCGCAACGAATTTTCTCTGACCGCCGGCTCGTGGCAAAGATTCAGGATTTCGGCCAGCAGGCCGAGCTCGAGCTGACGAATGGCGCCGACCCCCAGGAGATCCTGCGCGGGCTGGTCGAGTCAGGAGCGCGTCTGGCGCGGTTTGAGCTGGCGAGCCCTTCCCTTCACAAGATTTTCGTCGACCTCGTGGGTCCGGAGGCGGCGACGGCAGCCGCCATTCCGGCCACGACAGCGGCAGGAGTTGGCGCCGGTGCATAAGGTCTGGGCTGTCATCCGGCGCGAATTCGTGGAGCGCGTGCGCACCAGGTGGTTTTGGATCTCGGCGATCCTGGGGCCGGTCCTCTTCGGCGGCGTCATCGTCTACCAAATCATGCAGTCCGTGGGCGGCGGAGTGCGGGATATCGCCGTCGTAGACAGCACCACCTCGGCGTTTGGACGGCGGGTCACCGAGGCGTTGGCGGCGAGCCCAAACTTCCGGGTGACGCGTGTGCCTGCCGGTCCGCGTGTCATCGATTCGCTGACCTCTCTCGTGGAAGCCAAGCAGTTGAACGGTTTCCTGATCATTTCGAATGATCTGACTGAGACCGGCAAGGCTGAATACCGAGCTTCGAACTTGTCACTTCAGACGGTTGAAGGGCTGGAGCGGGCACTCAACAAGGTGGCGGTGAAGGTGAGGCTCGAGACCAGAGGCGTGAATCCCGCCGTCGTGGATTGGGCGCAGGGCATCAGGATCACGCTCGACCAGACGAAGATCGCGAGGGGGAAGACGACCAAGGAGAGCGCGGGCGAATCGTTCATCCTCGCGTACGTAATGGCGGTCCTGCTGTTCATGGCGATCCTGCTGTACGGTGTGAACGTCATGAGCTCGGTGTTGGAGGAGAAGACCACACGGGTTATCGAAGTGCTCGTATCGTCGCTGCGGCCGTTTCAATTGATGCTTGGGAAGGTCGCCGGAGCGGGCGCGGTGTCCTTCTTCCAGTTCCTCATCTGGGGCGTCTCCGCGCGACTGCTTATCAGCCTGCGCGTACCCATTGCCCGTGCCCTGGGCGCAGATGCTTCTGCCGCCGCAGGCATGAAGCTGCCGCACATCCCCTTTGCGACGCTCGTTGTTTTCATGGCGTTCTTCCTCGGCGGATTCCTCCTCTACTCGGCGATGTTCGCGGCGGTCGGGGCGATGTCCAGTAATGAGCAGGAGGCGCGCCAGGCACAGCAGCCCGTGACGTACTTGCTGATGATCTCGTATTTCTCGATCATCGGACTCACGAACGATCCCAGCTCGACATTCGCGCGAACGCTGTCCATTGTGCCGTTTACGTCACCGATCGCGACGCCAGTCCGCTGGACTGCAGGGAGCATGGGAGTCGGCGAATTAGGAGCATCGCTGGCGATGCTGCTGATCGGGATTGTGGCAATTACATGGGTCGCCGCGAGGATTTACAGAGTTGGGATACTGATGACGGGGAAACGGCCGACGATGAAAGAACTAGTAAGGTGGGTCAGGGCCTGACAACCACTGAGGACATGCAAAAGCTAGGCTGGAGACGCACCGCGGTTCTGAGTGAAAAGGGTTCGGGACGAGCTGAAATGATTCAAGGATTTGTGTGGTTGCGTTTATGCTCTTGGGGTGCCGAACACCACCACACACTAAAGGCGTGGCAACATGCCGAAAGGCTTGCCGTCGAATGCTCGAAGGCGGCCCAGCGGTTTCCTGACTTCGAGCAAGAGCGACTCGCCGATCAGCTTCGCAGGGCATCCTATAGCGTCCCGCTGAACATCGCCGAAGGTTCGACACGCAAAGGCACCCGAGACTATCGAAAGTTTCTCGACACCGCGTGGGGATCACTCGCCGAAGTACAGACAGCTCTCACCATGGCTCGCGACATCGGCTACCTGCGACCAGCTGAGTACGGGCGGCTTGAGGCGCTCGCGACCGAGACAAGCAAGACGTTGTTCGGGTTGCTTCGGAAAATTAGCCTGGCGGCAGATCGTCCCAAACCCCGCTGACTGTTGCCCGCGGCTGCGTCTGTAGCCTAGCCCTTGCAGGTCCTCGCTTAGTAGTTTCTCGCCATGCCCGACTATGACGTCATCGTCGTCGGTGGTGGTCACGCCGGTACCGAGGCCGCGGCTATGTCCGCGCGACTCGGCGCCACGACTCTGCTTCTGACCTCTGTCATGGACACGATCGGTCAGATGAGCTGCAACCCGGCCATCGGCGGGATCGCGAAGGGTACCGTCGTCCGCGAAGTCGATGCCCTGGGCGGCGTCATGGGCCGCGCCGCCGATCGCGCCACGATCCAGTTCCGCATGCTGAATCGCTCAAAGGGCCCCGCTGTGTGGGCTCCGCGCGCTCAGTGCGATCGCACGCTCTATCGCCGTGGCGTCCGCCACCTGCTTGAGCAATTCCCCCAGCTCGAGCTCACGCAGGGCATGGTCACAAATCTGCTCTTCGACGAACGGGGTACGCGGATCACGGGAGTCGAGACGGGCGACGGCCGTCGGTTTAGCGCTCGCGCTGTCATCATCACAGCCGGGACGTTCCTTCGTGGCCGCATTCACCTCGGCACTGATACGCAAATTCCTGCCGGGCGCGCGGGCGATGTGCCTTCGGTGCATATGGCGCAAGTCATTGAAAATATTGGACTTACAGTCGCACGTTTCAAAACCGGAACTCCGCCGCGAGTGGATGGCCGATCGGTCAATTGGGACAAAGTTGAGCGCCAGGATGGAGACGGCGACGAGTTTCGTTTCTCATTCCACGAGTGTGTCGAGCGGCCCCGTCAACTTCCATGCTGGATTACGTGGGCCGGCGCAGCAGTAAAGGAAATTATCCAGCAGCACCTCCATGAGTCGGCACTCTACGGCGGCGCGATCAGCGGACGAGGCCCACGCTATTGTCCGTCCGTCGAGGACAAGATCGTGAAGTTCCCGGCCGCGCCGCGGCATCAGATTTTCCTCGAGCCCGAGGGCCTCGACACGACCGAGCTGTATGTGAATGGCCTCTCCACTTCCCTGCCGGTTGCGGTCCAGCTCGAATTTCTGCACGCGGTCCCCGGTCTCGAGCACGCGAAGATGACGCGACCCGGGTACGCGATCGAATACGACTACTATCCGCCGACGCAGCTCACGCCGTGGCTCGAGGTGAAGGCCGTGGAGCATCTGTTCTTTGCGGGGCAGATAAACGGCACGACCGGCTACGAAGAGGCTGCCGGCCAGGGTGTCGTCGCGGGCATCAATGCCGTGCGCCGGATCCGGGGCGCCGAGCCGGTGGTGCTCGGTCGCGATGACGCGTATATCGGGGTTCTCGTAGACGATCTGGTGACCCGTGGAGTCGATGAGCCCTACCGCTTGTTCACCTCGCGCTCCGAGTTCCGACTCCTGCTGCGCCAAGACAACGCCCTGCGTCGGCTGCTCCCGCTCGCAGAGCGACTCGGCCTGTTGAGTGCAGTCGAGCTGCGGGCAGCAGAGCGGCGTCTCGAGACTGAAGTCTCAATTATGGAATTGGCTCGAGAGACATCGATTACGCCCGAGCAGGCCTCGCGGGCGCTGGCGGCAAGTGGAACGACGCTGAAGGAATCGGAGCGGATCGCTACCGTGGCGAAGCGTCCCGGAGTGGCACTCGGTGCATTGCTCGCGGCCGTCGGAGCGGCGGGCGCTGTACCTCCAGAGGCCGTACTCGCCGCGGAAATCGAGATCAAATACGACGGCTATCTCGCGCGCGAGCGGGATGCGGCGGAGCGACTGGCCGAGCTGGCATCGTTCGCGCTGCCGGCTGACCTGCCCTACCTCGAACTGCGGACGCTGGCGACGGAGGCGCGCCAGAAACTCGACCGCGTGCGCCCAACGTCACTTGCGCAGGCGGCCCGCGTACCTGGCGTGACGCCGAGCGACCTTCACAACCTCGTTCTCGAGACGACGCGCTGGCGCCGGCGTGTGGCGTAAGCACTGGAATGTTGCTGTTTCACGTGAAACTTAGGCTCTTTCGTTTCACGTGAAACGAGCGTATATTGGGACCTCGCGCAATTCTCGAGTTATATAAACGCTTGTAATACAATAACATAGACATGCCTCGTGTAATCGCCATCGCGAACCAAAAGGGCGGCGTCGGCAAAACGACGACCGCTGTGAACCTCGCGGCCTCCCTCGCGACCGCTGAGCGGAAAACGCTGCTCATCGATGCGGATCCGCAAGGCAATTCGACGAGCGGCGTCGGCATCGAGCGCGATCGCATTCGCCACTCGCTCTACGAGTCGCTCATCGATGGCGCCGCGCTCGCACAATCGCGATTCCCCCACGTCCACTTTCCGTATCTCGACGTCGTCCCCGCGACCCAGGACCTCGTCGGCGCCGAGTTGGAGCTGGTCAATCTGCGTTCGCGTGAGACCCGCATGCGTGAGGCGCTGCGCGAGGTGCGCGAAGACTACGGCTACGTCATCATCGACTGCCCACCGTCACTTGGGCTGCTCACGCTCAACATGCTGACGGCCGCTGACAGCGTCATCATCCCGATCCAGTGCGAGTACTACGCGCTCGAAGGGCTCTCTCAGCTTCTCAATACCGTGAAGCTGGTGCAGCGGAATTTCAATCCGGCGCTCGCGATCGAGGGTGTGCTGCTGACGATGTACGACGCGAGACTGAACCTCTCGAAGCAGGTCGCCGAAGAAGCGAAGGAATACTTCGGCGGCCGCATGTTCAGTGTCACGATCCCGAGAAACGTGCGGCTGGCCGAAGCGCCGAGCTTCGGAAAGCCGATCATACTGTACGACGTGCAATCGGTGGGGGCGAAGAGTTATCTGGCCGTCGCGCAAGAGCTGATTCGCCGCGTCGAGCAGAGCGCGCCGCCCTCGCCCAGCCTCCCCGCAATTGAACCGCTGCCGGAGGTGCCCGCATGAGGGAAACCGCCGCAGGAAGACGTCGCCTGGGCCGGGGGCTCGAGGCTCTCTTAGGGCCGACGCGTGAGGAAGCGGAGCGCGAAGGGAGCCTCGTCGAGCTTCGCATTCAGGACATCAAGCCGAACCCTTTCCAACCCCGGAAGACAGTTGATCCAGCGGCGCTCGAGGAATTGGTGTCGTCGATCAAGCAGGCTGGTCTACTGCAGCCGGTCGTCGTTCGTCGAGCGAATGGGGGATATGAGCTGATCGCCGGTGAGCGCCGACTGCGGGCCTGCCAACAGCTCGGCTGGGAGCGAATCCCGGCGGTGCAGCGTGACGCCGATGACAGGACGCTGCTGACACTCGCGCTGATCGAGAACCTGCAACGCGACGACCTCTCACCAGTTGATGAAGCGCGCGGCTACGAGCGGCTGATCGCAGAATTCAAGCTGGCGCAGCAGGATGTCGCCGACGCCGTGGGCCGCGACCGTTCGACCGTCGCCAATGCGCTCCGACTCCTCAAGCTTCCCGAAGTTGTGCTGCAGATGCTGCACGAAGGACACCTCTCCGTTGGACACGCGCGCGCGTTACTTGCCCTCGAGGATCCCAGAGTCGTGACGAACCTGGCGCGTGAAGCCGTGGCGCAAGGACTCTCGGTCCGCGACGTCGAGGACCGTGTGCGTGGCGGGCGCGCACCGGAGCGGCGGCCGCGCATGAAGCGCGGCATGGGAGCGGCCCCTGAAGTGCGACGCGTCGAAGATGCGCTGCGGCGCCGTCTCGGCACCGACGCGCGTGTCACCTTACGGGCGAAAGGCAAAGGACAAATTCACCTGTCCTTCTACTCGAACGAAGATCTCGCCCGGCTTCTCGAACTGATCCTCGGCGCGCCCTTCGACGGATGACCACGCGGGGCGTCACGATTGTCGTCCATGCCGACGGCGATCTCGAGTCGCGGCAATATCGGATCTCACGGTTGGCCCTGGCGGCAGGGAAATGGGCCGCGATGGGCGTCGCCGTGCTGGTCGTTCTGTTCTTCGCATTCGCTGGGCCGATCACACGCAGCGCCGCGCGCGTGCCCGGGCTCGAGCGCGAGGTGTCGCGTCTCCGGGTCGAGAACAGTCGAGTGCAGCAGCTCGCCTCTGCGTTGAATCGCGCGGAAGCAAACTACCAGGAGCTGCGTCAGATGTTGGGGGTCAAAGCGCCGCCCGTATCACGGAGCGGCGGATCGGTAGCGGGGGCGCGCACCGACGGCACCCCAACGACGATGCGCGCGGTCGCGATTCGAGCGGCACTTCCGGGTTTGCGGAACCACTACGAGAGTGGGGCATCCATCCCATCTCACTGGCCGCTTGAGATTCCCGGATTTGTCACCCGGGGCCAGGTGCGGACAGGCGTTCCCGATGAGTCGCATCCCGGAATCGATATCGCCGTGCCTGCGGGGACACCGGTACGGGCATCCGGCGGCGGCACCGTCACCGCGGCCGGGTATGACGCGGATTATGGCTTCTTTGTCCTCTTGCAACATCCGTCCGGTTATGAGACGATGTATGGTCACACGTCACGGCTGCTCACCGCCGAGGGCGACCACGTTGAGGCAGGACAAGTCATCGGTCTGTCGGGAAACACAGGGCGGTCAACGGCGCCGCACCTGCACTTCGAGATTCGACACGACGGGAAGTCGATCGATCCGCTCGAGCTCGTGAAGGAGGGAGGAGCGCACTGATGGCGGTGTTCAGCGAAAAGGGCGCGTCGGGAAATACCGGCAGCACACGCGAAGGTGTGCCTGGGCTATCCATCATCGGCGCGGGGATGCGCGTCGTGGGCGATATCTCCGCTGATGGGGTCGTGAAGATCGAGGGCTCCGTCAGCGGCACGGTGCGCGCGGCCAAGCAGGTGCTTGTTGCGCGGGGCGGGGAAGTGGAAGGCGACGTCGTGAGTCGCGAGGCGATCATCGGTGGCGAAGTTCGCGGCGCCATCTACGCCGAAGAACGCGTCGAGCTGCAATCAACGAGCGTGGTTCACGGTGATGTGTCCACCAAGCGGCTGCTGATTCAAGAAGGCGGTGAAATCAATGGCGTCCTGCGAATGGGTGAAGACGCTGGCCAGCCTCCACATGCCGGCCAACGCGAAGGGTCAGCTTCCCTAGCTAGAGCCTAGATATCCACACGGCAGCGATTCGGCCATGTGGATTCTCTAATGCATTGCTACACAATCGTTTATCTCTGTCAGCCGTGTGGAAGACTCGCTGCTGCCGCGATACTGTAATTACGGTGTCATAAATGCGACTGGACACACTCGTCCGTTATCTCGACGACTATCTGCGCATAGCCGAAGAAGTCGCCGATGCTCCCGAGGCGATGAACGGGCTGCAAGTTGCGAACTCCGGTGCAGTCACTCGCATCGCTGCCGCCGTCGACCTGTGCGAAGCCACGGTTCGGATGGCGGCCGAACAGCACGTCGACTTTCTCCTTGTTCATCATGGTCTGTTTTGGGGTGGACTACGGCCGCTCGTCGGTCCGGCGTACCGCCGCGTCGCTGGACTGATAAATGAAAACGTCGCGCTCTACGCCGCCCATCTGCCGCTCGACCGTCATCCTGAAGTCGGCAATAACAGCGTCCTGGCGCGCCTGCTTGGCGTATCGGTCCGTGGTGAGTTCGGCTCGTACCACGGAGCGCCTCTTGGCGTCTGGGGAGAACGCGTGGGAACGCGCGAGGACCTGAGCCGTGCGTTGGCAACCGTGCTCGGAACTGTCCCGCGAGTATTGCCTTTCGGGCCAGAGCACGTGCAGCGCATCGGTATCGTGACGGGAGCCGGGGGCTCGATGATTCCGCAGGCGGCCGCGGCCGGCCTGGACACCTATGTGACCGGCGAAGGGCAGCACTGGACCTTTTTCGATGCGGAAGAGCTAGGGCTGAACGTGTTCTATGCCGGCCACTACGCTACCGAGACGGTCGGCGTCACGGCCTTGGCCGAGCATCTCTACAAGAAGTTCGACCTACCCTGGGTGTTCTTGGATCATCCCAGCGGGCTGTGACTCCGCGGCGAGTGCTCGCGATTCTCGCCCTCGCCGAGCTGCTCGCGATGGCGCCGTGGTTCAGTGCGTCGGCGGTTGCGCCGGCTCTCGTACGTGTTTGGCAACTCTCGCCGGCCACCACCGCGTGGCTCACGATTTCCGTGCAGCTCGGCTTTGTCGCGGGCGCGCTTGTGAGCGCGACACTCACGCTTGCCGATCGACTGTCCGCGCGTCGTCTCGTTGCTGGATCGGCGATGATCGCGGCGACGGCGACGCTCGGCGTTGCCTCTTCTTCCGGAATCACCCTCGGAATCGCTTGTCGACTGCTCACCGGCGCCGCACTGGCTGGCGTCTATCCGCCCGGCATGAAGATCGCCGCTGGGTGGTTCAGAGAAGGACGCGGATGGGCGATCGGAATTCTCGTTGGCGCGTTGACGCTTGGCTCGGCGAGCCCGCATCTCGTCCGCTGGTCGGTGCCTCCGACTGCTTGGCGGATCGTCCTCATCGTCGCGGCAATGAGCGCAGTCGCGGGAGGACTCCTCGTCCTGCTTGTTCCGAATGACGGTCCCTATGCCGCACCGTCGCCACCGTTTTCACTCGCCGCCGCTCCTCGGATTCTGAGAGATCGGGCCGTAGCTCTCGCGAACCTTGGCTATCTCGGTCACATGTGGGAGCTGTACGCGATGTGGACGTGGATTGTGGTTTTCGTCGCCGAGAGCGAACGCGCGCGTCTGGGCGCGCAGGCGGATGTCACCGCCCGCGCCGCGCTCGTGACTTTTGCGGTCGTGGGAAGTGGCGCGATCGGATGTTGGCTGGGCGGCGAGTACGCCGATCGCCGAGGACGAACGGTGGTGACGAGTGTCGCGATGCTCATCTCGGGAAGCTGCGCGCTGCTTGTAGGACTGCTCTTCGGAGCGCCCCTCGTCGCATTGGCGCCACTGCTTCTCGTGTGGGGCGTCAGCATCGTCGCCGACTCAGCGCAATTCTCCGCGGCCGTGAGCGAGCTCGCGCCGCGCGATTACGTCGGCACGGCACTCACGCTGCAGACGAGTCTCGGCTTTCTGCTGACGTGTGCCACGATCTATCTCTTGCCACTGGTTGCGCGCGCGATCGGTTGGCGCTGGAGCATGAGCGTGCTGGCAATCGGACCAGCGCTCGGCGTGTGGGCGATGCTGGCGCTCAGGCGCCGGCCGGAATCGCTGCAGCTCGCGGGCGGCCGTCGCTAAGGCACGACGAACGTGCCCACCTCATCGCCGTAGTCGCCGTTGATACGAGTCGTGCCCCTCGGCGCGATCCACGCGCCTCCATCGATGCGCAGGTTCATCTGGTGCACACCCCGCGCAATCGCGGTGACAATTCCCCACGTCTCATTCGACGTCCGGGCAAGCAATATCGGCTGCCATTCCGTGAAGTCGCCAGCGATCTCCACGAGACGTGCCTTGGGCGCACGGACGGTCAGTCGGACGTTGCCCGACGACTCGCGATTTACCGTGAGTGTTGACGAAGAGAGCGAATCGTGCGGGGCATCCGGTTGCAGTCGTAGCGTCGGGACTTCCGGCGTTGCGGATCGAAGTCGAAGCCGAATCGCCGCCGAGATAAAGCGCCCTGCGATGCTGCCCCGAATGGGATCGGTCGGATAGCGGCCACCGGAAAACACGACGGCGAAGTGCTGGTCGACGGGAAGAATGACGGCGGCTTCTCCGTAGACCCCCCGCCCAGCGCCGCGGCTAAGGAACCTCGCCCCTACTGCACTTTCCAGCTCCCAGCTGCCGCGCTGTCCACGAGCTGTCACGCCGATGTCGCTATACTGTGTGTCCCCGACGAATGCGCGGCTTGCCGACAGCAGTAGCACCAGACTCCGGTGACGGGTCCAGGCTGCGACGGATCCCGTGGCGAGAGGTCGACTGGGAAGATCCTTATCGAAGGACGTGCGTCCGGCGCTCGCGCTGAACCAAAGACCGCGATGATCAGAAGCGCGAAGCACGCGGACCTCGCCGATGGCGTGCCAGAACCGCGCGAAGTCAGCGTAGGAAGATGCCCCGCCGTCCGCGGCCGCCTCCGCGCGCCAACCGTGCCATCGTGCACTGATGAGCGATCCCACAAACGAACCCTGCAGGCTTCGGTTGCCACTCTCAAAACGCAGATAGGTACCGCGAGCGGCAATGGCCGCGTGCCGTCCTGACCAATCGAATCCCGGTGTGATGGCCGCGCCGGTACTGGCAAGGAATCCGTCGTAGCGAATTTCGGAAAAGCCGACGTCGAGTGTGGCCCACGTTTGGGCCAATGAGGCGCGCACCGGCATCAGCGCGCACGTCACCCCGAGCACGACGGCCGCGAGTGCGCGCCGTGCCGTGTCGTTCGTGGGACTAGGGTCGACCGGGTGCCGCGGCGCGCGCGGTTGCATCCAGTCGCACGGAGGTGGCGGCGGCTGGAGGCGCGCCGAGAGCGATGTCGCGTTCGACGGCGCGGCGGAATTCGACGAGATCAGCATCTCGCGCGGTAGGCGCGAGTACCAGCACGGCCGCGGCCGCGCTGTCCACGGGGACGCCGCGTGCGGCGAGATCGGCGAGCACAGCGAGGGCGACGGTGAGGGACTGATGGCGGTGTTCGCGCAGCTGTGCGAGCACAGTCGGAGTCGCGCCGGCACGCAAGGCAGCGACGCCAGCTTCCAACTCGGCCGATGATGCACCACTTCCGAGCGCGCTGCGCGCCACGCCCAGATCGACCGCCAGCCGGCGTACGGCGGCGACAATGCGGTCACTGCCCGCGCCCTTCAACACGCCTTCGAGCGCTCTCTGGATGAGCGGTTCGGTCGGCAGGCCCACCGTGCGAGCGGAGTCGATCACCGCACTGACATGCGCGCGGGTGTCGGGATCGAGGCGCTGGTACCGCGGGTCTTGGGCCGCCGCACTGCGGACCGACAGCAGTACGCAACCCATCAACCCGAGACATGCCGCCAGCGACCGCATCACGACCCTTTCCCAACCACCGTCACGACGGAGCTCGGCGACCCGAAGTCGTCATCCAACGCCGCGGGTGCCGCCGGATCACGACGCCATTCGACGCCATTCACGAGAAACGCGTAGTGATATCGGCCGGGCGCGAGTGGAACGACGGTCGCCCAGATGCCGGCGCGCGTAGCGCGCATCGGTGAGCGCGCAGGATTCCAGTCGTTGAAGTCTCCGACGAGTGCCACCGAAGCGGCATTCGGGGCCACCAGGACGAACTGGTAGTCCGGCCGGACATCGGCGCGTTGCGACCACGGATGTGCGATCAGAAGTGCGGCGAATAGAGCAGCCGCCGCCAGCCAGGGCCACCGGCCCAGCCGGAGGCGAGGTCTCGAGACTTCGGTGTCGGCCGCGATTTCGCGCATGACGCGTGCATCGAAACCGGAATCCATGGCGACCGGCTTCCGCAGCTGCCGGATGACGCGCTCGATGATCTCGCTGTCCGCGTGCTCAAACATACTCCGCCTCTTTCAGGAATCGCTGCAGTTGTTCACGGGCGCGCTTGACTCGCATCTTCAAGGCCGAAATCCCCGCCCCAGTGACTCGCGCGATCTCCTCGTATTCGAGGTCCTCGACGTGCTTGAGCAGAAACGCCTCTCGGTTCTCCGGCGCGAGCCGCGCGAGGGCGCGATTTACCGCGTCGTCCCACCCCAACCGGTCTACCAAATCGGCATCGGCCGACGCGTCCGGAGCGCTCTCTGTGTTGCGAACGAAGAGTCGGCGCCGTCGCGATGCTCGAGCGCCCACCGTCCGACAGCGGTTTACGAGGATGCCGTACAACCACGCCCCGAACCGGCCGGGGTCGTCGCACCGCGCGAGCGATCGGTATGCCCGTACGAATGCGTCTTGCAGTGCTTCTTCCGCGTCCTCCCGGTCGCCAATCATGTGCACGGCGTAGCGGCCGAGGCGATCGCGATAGCGCGCGACCAGAGCACCGTACGCAGCGATGTCGCCGCCGCGAACCCGGCGCACCAGCTCTGCGTCGCTCACCTCCACCTTGCGAATACCCATCCACCGATCCGTCACGTCACATTTCTCTTGGGTGGGCGTTGTGACGCCGCATACGAGTAGTTGGGTATTTCACTGCGGGAGACGCCACTGCGCAACACCCTTTTGACGGAGTTGACGATGTCCAGACTGTCAGTCGCTCTGCTCGTTGGCGCCGCCTTGGTCACCGCGGCCGGGGCCTGCTATAAGGACGATTCCACCGGTAACCACGGCAAACCGATGGCCAAGGTGCTTCTGACCGACGCGCCGTTCCCCTATGACTCCGTTGCCAGTGTGAATGTGTACGTCGTCCGAATCGAGGCGAGCACGGGAGCCGACACGACCGGAGGCGGCAACTGGACCGTCATCACTGAGCCCCGCAAGAGCTTCAATCTGCTCAATCTACAGCAGGGTAGCACGGCGTTCGTAGGCGAAGGGGAGCTGCCGGCTGGGCAGTATCACGCGATCCGCATGACGATCGATACGAGCCAGTCCTCAATTGTCTGGAACAACGGGAGCAAGGCTGCCGTGAACTGGCAGAACTGGTCCGGATCGAATGAGGAGCCGCTCTATGCTCTGGTGGAGTACCCGGTGAACGTCCCCACGGAGGGCGCCGAGATCGTCATCGATTTCGACGTGGGCCGCAGTTTCCTCTATAACTTCCGCGGCACGAACGAATTCACGCTCGCGCCGCAGCTGCGCGCCATTAACTCCGCCGCGACGGGATCGATCGCCGGCACCGTAACGAGCGACTACACCGGGCAGACGCGGCCTATAGCAAACGCGAACGTCACCGTATGCGGCGGCAGCTCCACATGCGACCCGCCCTATGCCTACGTCGTGGCTACCGGCCGCACGGATGCCGCGGGACACTACAACGTGGCGTTCCTGCGCTCCGGCACGTACACGGTTCGCTTCGAGCAGCCCGATTATCCCTTCCTCGCCCCCCTGACGAAGGCAGACGTGCAAGTGCGGGTCGGCCAGACAACCAGCCTGTCTGCCTCGCTTCCACAGGCGGGATCCGGCGGGGCGTACATCCATATCTCGGGACCGTCATCGGTCGGCGTGGGCGGCAGGCTTTACCTCTACGCCGCAGTGGGCGACTCGAACGGAAACCCGGTCTACAATGCCAAGGTGACGTGGACGAGCAGCGACACGACCGTCGCGGCTTTTTTGAGTACGACTACGCAAGACAGCACCGCCGCAGTGCTAGAGGGACGGCAAGCCGGCGTCACGACGATCACCGCTTCGAGCGGCGGCCTGACCGACACGCACACAGTTCAGGTCGTGGCGCTGGGACCAGTCGCGACGGTGACTATCGTACCCGATAGCGCAACCGTGATGGTCGGAGACAGCGGCGTCTTCCTCGAGGCGGTGCAGCGCGACTCGGCCGGTAACCTGATCACCTATCCCGGCGTCTCCTTTACCACGCCCGACACCTTGGTACTCATCATGGGTCCCTGCGGCACTTGCCAAGGCAATCGGGTCTGGGGTCGCGCGCCGGGCGCGGGCACCGTCTACGCGACCAGCAACAACGGCATCGTGGGCCAGGCGAAGATCACGGTTCACTAAGTCCTGACCTTTCCGGCGAAACAGCGGCAGGCCGTGGCGACAGCGCGGCCTGCCGTTTAGGTTTCGCGGCCCGTGGCTCCTTTTCAAAATCCGTGGGTCGATCGAGCGATGCCGTCGTTCGGCAGCGCAATGAAATGGCTGCTCGTTCACCGGACGACACGGCCACGGCCGCATGACCCCGACCCGAGCGTCTTTCAACGCGTGCGACCCGCGTTCAAGACTCCACGGGCTTCCCCCTCCGAGATCACCGTCACTTGGGTCGGCCACTCGACGCTGTTGTTGCAGCTCGGCGGTTTGAACATTCTGACTGATCCGATGTGGAGCGCGCGCGCGTCGCCGTTTCGCTTCGCCGGGCCACGTCGCTGGGTCGCGCCGGGTGTGGAGTTTCGAGATCTACCGCCAATCGACGTCGTGCTCCAGTCGCATAACCATTACGATCATCTCGATAACCGTTCGGTCCGGGCAGTCGCGCGCGCCTATCCACAGGCGACCTGGCTGGTGCCTTTGGGCCTCGAATCGTTTGTGCGCCGGCGCGGAGCGAAGCTCGCGAGGGAGCTGGATTGGTGGCAGACAGCGGACATCGGTCAGTTGCACGTCACCTGCGTGCCGGCCCAGCACTTCAGTGGCCGGACCCTCATCGATCGCGGGAGGACGCTCTGGTGCAGCTGGGCGCTCGCCACGCAGGACGGTCGCCGCGTCTTCTTCGCCGGCGACACCGGCTATCATCCGGAGTTCACGCTGATCGCCGAGCGGTGCGGTCCGTTCGATCTCGCGCTCCTGCCCATTGGCGCGTACGAGCCGCGCTGGTTCATGCGCTACCTGCACATGAACCCCGAGGAAGCGGTGCAGGCATTCCGCGGGCTGGGCGCTCAGGTGATGGTGCCCATTCACTGGGGGACGTTTAAGCTCACCGATGAAGCCATGGACGAGCCGCCGGTGCGCGCCCGGGCCGCATTCGCCGCTGCGAATCTGCCGATCGAGCGCTATCGCCAGCTCGCCCACGGCGAGACGCTTCGTGTTTCGTAGATCGCTGCTCCTGATCACGTGCGCCGCGGGGTGCGCGGGGCATCGGCCGCCTCCGGCGCCGCCCCTCGCTGGTCCGTCTTCCGCACCGGTGATGGAAACGCCGGCCCGCGTGGCGCTCATCACGGCTCCCGGGGACGCGGACTGGGAGCCACTGGGCGACGAAGCGACGGCTCTCCTGTCGCAATACATCCGCATCAACACAACGAATCCTCCCGGCAACGAAATCATGGCGGCGCGCTGGCTCGCGGATGTGCTGCGGCGCGACGGCATCGAGGCGCGAGTCTTTGAGCCCGCGCCCGGAAAGGCAAACCTCTACGCGCGCCTGGCGGGCGACGGCAGCGCGCGTCCGGTGATTCTCTTGAATCACATGGACGTCGTGCTCGCTTCGCCCGAGTACTGGACCGTGGACCCGTTCAGGGGCGTGATCAAGGACGGGTACGTCTGGGGCCGCGGCGCTCTTGACATGAAGGGCGAGGCGATCGCGCAGCTCATGACGATGCTCGTTCTCAAGCGCGCGCACGTGCCGCTCAAACGCGACATCATCTTTCTGGCGACTTCGGATGAAGAAATCGGCGCGGGGGTCGGCGCCGCCTGGATCGTCGAGCACCAGGCCGACCTGATTCGTAACGCTGAGTTCCTGCTGAACGAGGGCGGACTCACGCGATCGGACGGGCACGGCGGCGTCCAGTACTACGGAATCGGCACCACGGAGAAATCACCGTTCTGGCTCGATGCGATCGCGCGAGGAACGGCGGGCCACGGCTCCCGGCCGACGCCTGACAACCCGGTGCACCGGTTAGTCCGGGCGCTGAACAAGATCGCTGCATGGCAGACGCCGTTGATCGTGACACCGACGGTAGAGCGGTCATTCCGCGACCTCTCCACGATCGAGCCCGATTCGACGTTGCGCGGCTGGCTCGGCGACATCCGTTCCGCTCTGAAGGATTCCAACGCCGTGCGGACGATCACGGCCGATCTCACGTATAACGCGCTGCTCCGCAACACCATCTCGATCACCGGACTGAAAGGCAGCGATAAGACGAACGTAATCCCGCCGGTCGCCACGGCGGCGCTCGATGTACGGCTCCTGCCTGGCCAGGATCCCGCGGCGTTTCTCGCCGACCTCGTGCGTCTCGTAGGAGATTCCGCGGTGACGTTCCGGCCGCAGGGGCCGAACTGGCCGGCGACCGAAAGCCCGACGGAGACAGAGATGTTCCGCGCGATCACGGCCGTCGCCCATGCGCGCCATCCGAACGCGCTGGTCACCACACTGATGCTGCCGGGCTTCACCGATAGCCACTACTTCCGCAGGCTCGGCATCGCGAGCTACGGGCTGGGACCATTTCCACTGTCCCAAGGCGACTCGCGCGGCGTACACGGAAACGACGAACGCGTCAGGCTCGACGCGTTGCGGTTTGGGGTGCGCTTCTATTACGACGTGGTGTCGCGCGTAGCGGCGAAGTGACGCGGACTCGACTACTTCAGTGGAACCACGAACCTCACGATCAGTCGCTCGGCTGACTGCGGGCTCACGCTGCAAAAACAGTCGCCGATGATGCGCTTCACGCCGAGTACTTCGGCTTCGGCGATTCCGGCAACATCACGGTACGTGATTTCCAGCATCTTGCCGTCGATCACGCGATAACTGACGGGGCGGCCTAACAGACGATGGTGCGGATCAATCTGCGCGAGCCCCTCCGCCAGCTTCCGCTGCAAATCGCTGATCGCCTCGGGCGACGTCCCGGACGAAGGCCTCATGTGACGGGTGGGGCGAAGTTCGCACGGACTGCCGCGGCGTTGCGCCTCATTCCATTGCGCCCTGGTCGAGAGAAGGGCGTGTCCCCGTAGTGGCGGTCGAATTGATCATCGCTGAGGACTGACAAGGCGTGGGCATCCGGCGCCGCGACTTCCGGACGTCGCTCGAAGCCCGGATCGGTCGTCGCGCGCGCGAAGCTGACGTTCCAGGGACAGACATCCTGACAGACGTCGCAACCGAAAATCCAGTCGCCGACCTGGGCGCGCTGCGTGTCTGAGAACTCGCCACGGTGCTCGATCGTCAAATACGAAATGCACGCTCGCGCGTCGAGATCGCGCGGTCCGACGAAGGCAGCGGTGGGGCAGGCATCGAGACAGCGGCGGCACGTCCCGCAGCGATCCGCTTCAAACGGGAGATCCGGTTCCAACTCCGCATCGGTCAGGACGACGCCGATGAAGGTGAACGACCCGAGCTCTGGGTGGATCAGCATCATGTTCTTGCCTATCCATCCGAGGCCTGCGAGCTGTGCCAGCTCGCGCTCGGGAACTGGACCGGCATCGACGTAGCAACGCGTCGTCGCCCCGGGCATGAGCTCGCGGATCGCGGTGGCAAGTTGCTCGAGACGGTTGCCAAGGACGTGGTGGTAATCAGAGGACCAGGCGTATTGAGCGACGCGTCCAGGGTAGTGAGCCCCGGGGCCAGGCCCCGGGGCACTCCACCCGTGGAAGTAATTGCTGAGCGTGACGACGGCAGAGCGAGCATGCGGCATGATTTTGCGCGGATCTTTCCGCTTCTCCGCCTGCCGATGCAGATACGTCATCGTGCCGGCATGTCCGGCCGCCAACCAGCGATCGAGCTCGGCGGCGTGTGGATTCTTCTCGAGCGGCGCGATACCGGTGGCCGCAAAGCCCAACGCCGCCGCCCGCCGTTTGATCTCGATGCTCACAGGCCCATCGTCTCCCGCCGCCAACGCGCAAAGTTGACGACGTCATCGACGGGCGGCACGGCCTGCTCGTCGCCGTACGCGGTGAACATCCGCCATTGCATGTAGTCGCGTGGCGGGAGTGGAAGAAACGGCGGCCGGCGCCACCAGTCGCGCGCGCGAAAACTCCATGCGAGTCGCACTAAGTCGACCGCCAGCCGCGGACGGACCAACGCCTTCAGCGCCAATCGCACATAGAGTGCGGACCAACTCGCTCGGGGCTGCATTCCTTCTGTATATTCACGGCCTATGACGCTGGCAAGCAGTGTCAAACCTCGCATCCTTGGACTCGCCAGATATCGCGGCGAGTTTCCCATCTTTAGGGACCGCGTGTATCTCAATACCTGCTCGCTCGGCGCGCTGGGCGAGCGGTCTCGTCGCAAGGTAGCGGAATTCCTCGATCTGTGGCAGAGCCGCGGGGCTGCCGCGTGGTACGACGTCTGGTGGGAGGCCCTCGGCGATCTGCGCGCGCGTTACGGCCGCATCGTCAACGCCGCGGCCGGCGAGATTGCGCTCGCCCCCAGCATATCGGTCGCGCTCAGCACCGTCGCCGAGTCACTCGACTACAACCGTCGGCCCAAGGTCGTCATCACGTCGCTCGATTTCCCAACGGTCGCGTATCAATGGCTCGCGAAAGCCCGGAAGGGTGTGGAGCTGGTCGTGGTGGAGAGTCCCGACCGGATCAGCGTGCCGGTCGAAGCCATCGCACGCGCGATCGATGATCGCACATCGCTGGTCGTGACGTCGCACGTGTACTTCACGAGCGGCGCGATTCAAGACATCAAGGGCGTTGCCGAGGCCGCGCACGCACACGGCGCGCTCTGCCTGATCGATGCGTATCAGTCCGTCGGCCAGATTCCGGTGGACGTGAAGGACGCGGGTGTCGACGCGCTCGTCGCCGGCGGACTCAAGTGGCTGCTCGGCGGACCTGGCATCGTATTCCTCTACATGCGCGAAGCAGTGGCCCGTCGCCTCGAGCCGGCCATTTCCGGATGGTTCGGCCAACGCGAGCAGTTCGCGTTCGACCCGCGCGATTTGACGTTTCACGATGACGCGCGACGCTTCGAGCTTGGCACGCCCTCGCTCGCGGCGGTGTACGCGCAGCTCGGTGGCCTCGAGTACATCGAGGAGATCGGCGTCCCAGCCATTCGCGACGTGACCGCCGCGCTGACGGAAGATCTCATCGACCGAGTGCGAGCCGCTGGATTCAAGCCAAAGATTGCCGCGGATGTCCACCGGCGGTCGGCGATCGTGATGATTCCGATGCCGGATCCGGCAGCTTCCGTGCGACACCTGGCGGCGGGAGGCGTGATCGCCGACTCACGGCCAGGGCACGTCCGATTCTCGCCTTTCTTCTACAACGTGCAGGATGACCATGTCAGAGCAACCGAGCGCCTCGCCGCGCAGCCCGCTCACTGAAGACGAACAACTCCTCACACCGCCGCAGGTCGTTCCGGTCGAGCGGCGGGCCTCCTTCACGAGCACCGATCCGTGGCGGGTGCTGCGCATCATGGGGGAATTCGTCGAGGGCTTCGATACGTTGTCCGACGTGCGCAATGCGGTGACCGTATTCGGCTCGGCCCGCACCCTGGAAAACGATCATTACTACGCCGCCGCGCGCGAGACGTCGCGGCTGCTCGCGAAGGAAGGCTTCGCGATCATCACGGGCGGTGGACCGGGTATCATGGCGGCCGCAAATCGCGGCGCCAAAGAAGGCGGCGGGCTGTCGATCGGTTGCAACATCGAGCTGCCCTTCGAGCAGGGGACCAACCAGTGGGTCGAGCGCTCGATCAACTTTCGCTACTTCTTCGTCCGCAAGACGATGTTCGTGAAGTATTCGACGGCGTTTATCACGTTCCCGGGTGGCTATGGCACGATGGATGAGTTGTTCGAGGCGCTGACCCTCGTGCAAACGGGCAAGGTGAAACAGTTCCCTGTCGTGCTGTTCGGGAAAAAATACTGGGGCGGCCTCGCGGACTGGCTCAAGGAGCGCGTCGCCGGCGAAGGAAAGATCGCGCCCGAAGACTTGAATCTCTTCCTCTTGACGGATGATCCGAAGGAAGCGCTGGGCTGGATCGTGGACGCGCGCGAGCGACGCACCCGTGCATACCGCGCCATGGCGCCGATGGGGCAAGCCACGCGATGACGCAAAACGAGTATCTGCGCGGCCAGCGCATCAGTCCGAAACCGATCACCGGCAAGGAAACGGTGGCCGAGCTTGTCGAGAATGCGTTTCTCGCCTACAACGCCGGGCGGCTGGCCGAGGGGTGTCGTCTCTTTGCCGAGCGGATGCTCGAGGACGACGTCACGGTCGGCATGAGTCTCACCGGCGCCATGACGCCGGCCGGACTGGGTATGTCGACCATGATCCCACTCATCGAAGCGGGGTTCGTCGATTGGATCGTGTCGACCGGCGCGAATCTCTATCACGACGCGCATTTCGGGCTCGGCATGGCGATGCATCGCGGCACGCCGTTCGCCGATGACGTGGTGCTGCGAGAAGAAGGTGTCGTCCGGATCTACGACATCTTCTTCGATTACGACGTCCTCCTCTCCACGGATCGATTCGTTCGCGAAGTCTCGGCGCGCTCTGAATTCCAGCGCCCCATGAGCACCGCCGAATATCACTATCTGCTGGGCGGCTACGTGCTGGAGCGCGAGAAGGCGCTGGGACTCTCACGCAAGTCGGTGCTCGGTGCGGCGCACGCGGCGGCCGTGCCGATCTATACGTCTTCGCCCGGCGACTCTTCGATCGGCATGAACGTCGCCGAGCTGGCGCTGTCGGGCAGCCAGCTGCGCTTCGATGTCAGCGCGGACGTGAACGAAACGTCGGCAATCGTGTTTTTCGCGAAGGTCCATGGCGGGAAGAGCGGTGTGCTGATCATCGGCGGCGGCAGCCCGAAGAACTTCGTGCTCCAGACGGAGCCGCAGATTCAGGAAGTGCTCGGGATCAGTGAAAAGGGCCACGATTACTACCTGCAGCTCACGGACGCGCGACCCGATACCGGCGGGCTCTCGGGCGCCACGCCATCCGAAGCGGTGAGCTGGGGGAAAGTGGATCCGGACAAACTGCCCGGCACCGTCGTCGCCTATCTCGACAACACGGTCGCCTTTCCGATTCTCGCCTCGTATGCGCTGGCGCGTCGCAAGCCGCGCAAGCTGAAGCGGCTCTACGACAGGCGGACGGAGATGATGCGCGAGCTGACGGACTCGTATCTCGAAGCGAAGGCGGATCGGGACGCGCGGGCAGAAGCAGCTACCGGCGGTGGAGCACCCAACCTGAAATGACGAAGGAGGCGACTGTCTCCCGGACGTATGCCGCTTACGTCCTGGGTCTGCTGACGCTCGTCAACCTCCTCAACTACCTCGACCGCAACGTTGTCTACGCGGTGTTCGAGCCCATCAAACGCGATCTCCACCTCTCCGACGCGCAGCTCGGCTGGCTCGGTTCGGCGTACATAGTCGTCCTCTCGTTGGCTGCGCTCCCCCTCGGCGTGATCGGCGATCTGCGATCGCGGAGGAGCGTCATCACGTGGGGCGTCGCCGTTTGGAGCGCGGCGACGGCGGCGGGAGGGCTCGTGCGCCGCTTCTGGCAACTGTTCAGCTGCCGCGCACTCGTGGGATTTGGCGAGGCGGGCTATGGGCCCGCCTCTCAGGCGATCATCGCGCAATACTACAAGGGCAAACGGCGCGCCTTTGCCATTGGGGTGTACTCGGTCGGCATGGCGCTGGGTGGCGTATTGGGCATCTGGTTCGGCGGCGTGATCGCCGAGGGGTACGGGTGGCGGCGCGCGTTCATCTGGATGGGCGTGCCGGGTTTGCTGCTTGCAGCGTTGGCGTCGCGCCTAAGTGAAATCGATCGCAAACCGCCGCCGCCTGTCGCCGATACGTTGCGGCAGTGGTGGCGGCACGGGATGCATGGCGTGACGCATTACGTCATGCCCCTGGCGATCTGCGCTGGAGCGGGCGCGTTGCTCGCCGGGATTCTGGCAATGTTCGAAGGTATCCCGTCGCAGTTCGACACTGCCGTGTTCAGCGTCGGTGTGAGCGCCGGCGTCGCATGGACAGTGTGGCGCCTAGTGCCGTTGGCGTTGCGGCGCACGACGGAGGCGGGCGCCGTAGCCGCTGGTGCGCTCGACGACTTTCAACACGCGGCCGCGCTGGTGCTGCGGACGCCGACGTTGATCTGGATATTTCTCGGCGGCGCGATGGTAACATTCGCGGTGAACGGGCTGATCGCCTGGGCGGCGACATTCATGCAGCGCGTGCACGGCCTCTCGGTCGCGCGGGTGGGCGCCGAATTCGGAATGTGGGGCCTCGCGGGCGGCGTGACGGGAGCGCTGTTCGGCGGCCGGCTCGCGGACCGCTTGCAGCAACACTGGCGCGGCGGACGCGTCCTCGCGAGCGGCACGGGCTTCGTACTCGGCGCTCCGGTCTGCGCCGCGCTGGTACTGGTCGATGATCTGCGCTGGTTCGGCCCGCTGGTCCTCGCGACGTATTTCCTCTACACGTGGTACAATGGACCGCTCGCTGCCGTCATTCTCGACGTCGTGCCCGCGGCAGTGCAGGCATCAGTGCTCGGTGCTTTCGTACTCTTCTCGCATCTCGCTGGGGACGCGCTCGCGCCCCCGCTCATCGGTTATTTGTCCGATCAAACGGGCAATCTCCGGACCGCAATGTTGCTGCTGCCCGCCGTCGGCCTGCTGGGCGGCCTGGTGATCCTCATCGCCTTGAAAACTGTCTCGCGCGATATGGAGCGAGTGGCGTTATGAAGATCGCGGTCATCTTCGACGCGCTTCATCCCGAGTGGGAAGACGCGGATTTCAAGCGCGAGATCGAGCAGAAGGCCGAGGAGGCGGAATACGACGTCGCGCGCGCGCTGATCGCGAGTGAGCACGATGTGCTCATGATCGGAATCGGCGATGACGTCGGGCCGATGCTCGCGAAGTTGGCGACGTTTCAGCCCAAGCTCGTGTTTAACGGCTGCGAGGGCTTCCGCAAGAACGCACGCCATGAGTACGCGATTGCGGCGCTGCTGGATATGTATGGCTATCGCTATACGGGGTCGTCGCCGACCGCATTGCTCGTCGCGCGCAACAAGTCGCTGACCAAGAAGATTCTCGCCTATCACGGCATCCGGGTGCCGGCGTTCGCGGAGTTTCACGATGGCGACGCGCTGGTGCGCCCCTCCGAGCTGCGCTTTCCACTCATTGTCAAGCCATTGCTCGAGGACGCGTCGATCGGTATCGCGCAGGCCTCTGTCGTGGAGGATGACCCGAGCCTGAAGCAGCGAGTCGAGTTCATTCACTCGAAGTTCCACCAGGCGGCGATCGTCGAGGAGCTGGTCGAGGGACGCGAGGTGTACGTCGGCCTGATCGGCAACGATGACGTCGAGGTCCTGCCGCTGACGGAAATGACGTTCGGCGAGCCGGAGACGACCGAGCACCGCATCGCCACGTACAAAGCGAAGTGGGATGAGGATTACCGCAAACGCAAGAAGATCAGGAACGTTTTCGCCAAAGGTGTTTCGGACACGCTGACCAAGCGTATCGGCGAGATCTGCAGCACCGCCTTCCACGCGTTGTGGCTTCAGGACTATGGCCGGGTTGACGTGCGTTTGACGCACGACGACGAGGTCTATGTCCTCGAGGTGAATCCCAACCCCTTCGTCGCCGCCGAGCACGAGATGGCGGAAGCGGCGGCGAAGGCGGGC
>Ga0209239_1000174_pt1 | contig 37953 bp, 24 predicted proteins | sample GraSoi013_2_20cm_FD_185824 | JGI IMG/M metagenome (GOLD analysis project Ga0209239, IMG submission 185824) | Grasslands soil microbial communities from the Angelo Coastal Reserve, California, USA - Sample 10_02_2013_2_20cm (SPAdes) (version 2) | ecosystem: Environmental > Terrestrial > Soil >...
GGTTGAGCAGCGCGTCGGCCGTCACCACGATGTTGGGGAGTAGCTTGCGCTCCGACTTGGGCAGCCGATCCACGATCCGGAGGATCGCCTTCCGGTCGCTGCGTGCCTGCTGAATCGACTCCACCTCGTGGCCGAATTCATCGGTCGTGGCGCGCGGCAGGTCGACCGGGCGCCTGCCTCCGGCGGCGAGGCGTGCCCCGATCGCATCGGGTGCGGGCGGGCGGGAGAGCACGTCACGCCACGAGTATCCGGCATGCCACAGCCGCACCACGCGTGGCAGCAGCACCGTGCCCGCCCACACACCGGCGACGAAGATCGACCAGGTCGGCCGGTGCGGTCCCGTCGCGAGGTTGATCATGAAGAGCGACCCACACACCGACGCCCACGTGACGAACCGGCTCCGCAGGTCGCGTACGATCTCTGGCTCCCCGCTCGGCGCGAGCTGCGGGCGCTCCTGTATCCGCTCCAGACGTCGGACGGCCCGCTCGGCCGTGGCGCGCCTCGCGGGCGGTGGCTCGCGCCCCGGCGGCGGAACCGGCCGTCCCCGCACCGGGCTGGAGCGTCGCGGCTGGTACATCGTGGCGCTGCGCGCCTCGAGCGCCCGCCGCAGCGCGTCCGCCGTGGGCCAGCGATCTTCCGGCTCCTTCTCGAGCGACCGCATCACGCACGCGGCGAGGTCTTCGGGAACGTCCGGCCGCTTGTCCGTGACGAGCGGCGCTCGCTCTGTGATCTGCTTCATCAGGATGCCCGGCACTGTGGGGGCCTGGAACGGCAGCTCCCCCGCCAGCGTCTGATACCCCACCACTCCCAGGCTGTAGATGTCCGAGCGCCCGTCGATCTCGCGGTCGCCCGCCGCTTGCTCCGGGCTCATGTAGTGCGGAGTCCCGATGGCCACTCCGGTCGCCGTGAGCGTCGCGGAACCCGTCGACGACGAGAGCGCCTTCGCGATGCCGAAATCGGTGACCACGACCCGGCCGCGACTGCCCTCCAGCAAGATGTTGTCCGGCTTCACGTCGCGGTGAATGATCCCCAGCGCGTGGGCGGCCCCGAGCGCGTCCGCCGTCTCCAGCATGATGCGACGCGCCTCGTCCGGCGGCAGCCGGCCGCGTCGCTTGAGCTTCGCGCCCAGCGACTCTCCGTCGACATACGCCATCACGAAGTACACGAGCCCGTCCGGCCCCTCGCCCACGGAGTGGATCGGCACGATGTGGGGGTGCGACAGGCGGGCCGCGGTCTCCGCCTCGCGCAGAAAGCGCAACCGGATTTCCTCGCGGAACGCGAGCTCGGGTGGGAGCACCTTGACGGCGACCCGGCGCTTCAACCGCTCGTCACGCGCGTTGTAGACGACGCCCATCCCGCCCCGGCCGATTTCCCCTTCGACGGTATAGGCGCTGCCGAGCGCCTGTACCAGGCGGGCCGCGAGTGCCTTGTCTGCTTGGTTCATCCCAGCTCGCGTGAAGTGCGCGCGGATAGATTAGCCGCCGTGGAGCGGGCGTGCAACCTGTAAGCGCCTCTTCACTTACGGACGCACGCGCCAAGGCGACGGGCCACGCCGTCCACGCAATGGCTATTCGGCAGCGTCTGCCTAATTGACCGCCAAGCGATGGAACGGTCGTGCTCAGTTAGACGTTTTTCCTTGGCATGAACGATGCTATCGACCGCTGGCGATATGCAGCGGCAAGACCCTGACAAAGAGATCGAACCTATGTCCGAGAGACTGACGCTCCCGGTGCTTCCACTCCGGGAGGTCGTGTTATTTCCGGGTGTGGCCGCGCCGATCGGCGCCGGACGGCCGGCGACGTTGCGCGCCATCGAAGCGGCCTTGAAGAGCGAGTCGCATCTCATCTTCGCGGTGGCCCAGCGCGAGAACGTCGATACCGTGACCCCCGGCGTGCTGTACACGACGGGGACCATCGCCAAGATCAGCCAGATCCAGCGCGGGCTGGGCGGCGTGCAGCTGCTGTTGCACGGCGAGAACCGGGCGATGGCGCTGCACTATAGCGAGAACGGTCGCTACCTCGAGGCCATCGTGCGCGAGGTGGAAGACCTTCCTCCGCTCAACCCCGGTGACCCGGCCTTCGTCGGGCTGCATCGTGAAGCACGTGGGCGCGCCGCCGAGCTGGGCCAGAAATCGGGGCTTCCCGAAGATGTGGTCCGGCAGGTGCTCGAGGGCGTGGCCGACCCCGGGCGGCTGGCAGACCTCGTCGCCGGTTACCTCGAGATCCCGCCGGCCGAGCGCCAGGGGCTGCTTGAAACGCTGTCCGTGGAAGACCGGCTGCGGCGCGTCCTGGTCCATGTGCAGCGCCAGATCGGCGTGCTGGACGCGCAGGAGCAGATCAAGTCGCAGGTGCAGGAGGAGCTGGGCGAGCGCCAGCGGGAGATGTTCTTGCGAGAGCAGCTGAAGGCGATCCGCAAGGAGCTCGGGGAAGAGAACGACGTGGTCGAGGTGGACGAGCTGCGGAAGCGCCTCGGGGAACTGGACCTTCCCGAGGCCGCCAAGAAGGAGGTCGAGCGCGAGCTGCAGCGGCTGGAGCGGGCGAATCGCGATTCCATGGAAGCGCAGGTGATCCGTACGTACCTCGAGACCGTGGCCGAGTTGCCCTGGAACAAGCGGGCGGAGGAGTCGCTCGACTTGAAGCGCGCCGCGGAGATCCTGGAGCAGGATCACTACGGCCTGAGTGACGTGAAGAACCAGGTGCTCGAGTTCCTGGCGGTGCGCCAGCTGCGCCAGCGCGCCCCACAGCAAGCGGCCCAGGGCAACGACGACGACAAGGAAGCCAAGGGGCCCATTCTCCTGTTCGTCGGACCCCCGGGTGTGGGAAAAACGTCGATCGCGAAGTCGATCGCGCGGGCCATGGGTCGGCCGTACGTGCGCATCTCGCTCGGCGGCGCGCGCGACGAAGCGGACATCCGCGGCCACCGCCGCACCTACGTGGGCGCGATGCCCGGTCGCATCATCCAGGGCATGAAACAGGCAGGGGCCAAGAACCCGGTGTTCCTGCTCGACGAGGTCGACAAGCTGGGCGTGTCGTTCCAGGGCGACCCCGCCGCGGCCCTGCTCGAAGTGCTCGATCCGGCGCAGAACGATTCGTTCACGGATCATTATCTGGGAGTGCCGTTCGACCTGTCGGAGGTGTTGTTCATCGCGACGGCGAACTTCCCGCAGAGCATTCCGGGGCCCCTGCTCGACCGGCTGGAGATGGTGAACTTCGCCGGCTACACGGAGCGTGAGAAGCTCGAGATTGCCAGGCGCTACCTCGTGCCCCGGCAGCTGCGCGACAACGGGCTCTCGCCCGAGCAGCTCGAGATCACTGATGCCGCGTTGAGCGAGATCATCACCAGCTACACCCGCGAGGCGGGTGTGCGCCAGTTGGAGCGCGAGATCGGGAAGCTCGGCCGCAAGGTCGCACGCAAGATCGCGGACGGTGCGGCCGAGCGCATTCGGGTCGACGCGGGTAGTGTGGACGACCTGATTGGACGGCCCAAAGTCCATCCGGAGCACAAGGCGCGGGAAGATCAGGTGGGCGTGGCCACGGGCATGTACTACACGCCCGTCGGCGGCGATATCATGTTCGTCGAGGCGAGCGTGATGCGGGGCAAGGGCGAGCTCGTGCTGACCGGCCAGCTGGGCGACGTCATGAAGGAGTCGGCGCGGGCGGCCCTGACGTACGCCAAGTCGCACGCCGACCAGCTCGGCATTCCCGAGGAGGCGTTCCTCGACACGGACATTCACGTCCACGTCCCGGCGGGCGCCATCCCGAAAGACGGACCCTCGGCGGGCGTCACCATGGCGACGGCGCTCGTCTCCGCGCTGTCGCGGCGGCCGGCACGCCACGACCTGGCCATGACGGGTGAGATCACGCTGCGGGGCCGGGTGTTGCCGATTGGCGGAGTCAAGGAGAAGGTGCTGGGCGCCGTGCGCGCCGGCATCCGCACGGTCGTGCTGCCGAAGGAGAATGCGCCCGATCTCGAGGACCTCCCCGAGGACGTCCGCTCGTCGCTGGACGTGCACGTGGTGGAGGACCTGGACGAAGTCCTGACATTGGCGCTGCGCGGTGCGCGCTTCGAGGCGGGACACCTAGTGTTCGACGGCGAAGCACCGGTCGAGCCGAGCCTGGTCGCTAAGCACAACTGACGCTGCCGCTCCACGATGGATCTCCAGGCCCCCGGGCAACGCCCGGGGGCCTTCTTGTCATGGCTTCGTCACGGCCGGAACCTGCCCAACCCTTTCACCGTACGACCTGTCTAATCGTCCGACCAGGCTCGGGGGGCTTCCGTCATGCCGGCTATCGTCCTGTTCGCGATCCTGTTGCAGTCGACCGGCTCCTCTTCGGGCACCGGACCACCGTCCACTGCCAACCGGGCGTCCGCCGTGCGGGCGGCCAGCCCCGTCGTGATCGATGGCCGCGACGACGATGCCGTGTGGCGCCTGGCACCGGCGATCACCCAGTTCCGCGAGTTCCAGCCGAAGGAAGACGGCGACCCGCGCTACGCCACGGAGGCGAAGGTCGCCTACGACGACCGCAACCTCTACGTCTTCATCCGCGCGTTCGACCCCCATCCCGACAGCATCCTGAAGCTGCTCGCGCGCCGCGACGTGCGCGCCGCCACCGATCAGCTGAAGATCATGATCGATTCGTATCACGACCGGCGCAACGGCTTCGAGTTTGCCGTGAACCCGGCCGGGGTGAAGCGCGACTACGCGGTCTACAACGACAACCAGGAAGACGACGCCTGGGACGCGGTGTGGGACGTGGCCACGCAGGTCGACTCGCTCGGGTGGACGGCCGAGTTTCAGATCCCGCTTTCGCAGCTGCGCTATGTCCCGCGCGGCACCAACACGTTCGGGTTCGGGATCTGGCGTGACATCCAACGCTACACCGAGCGCGAGAGCTGGCCGCTGTACCGCAACTCGCAGGCGGGAATCTCCTCGCAGCTGGGCGAGCTGACCGGGCTGGTGGGCCTGCCCTCACCGCGCCGGCCGGAAATCGCGCCGTATATGCTGACCAAGAATGTGTCCGTTCCCACCGGCAGCGCCTTCGATCGGTCTCAAAGAGTCACCGGTGGTGCCGACCTGAAGTACGGAATCACGTCGAACCTCACGCTCGATGCGACCGTGAACCCCGACTTCGGGCAGGTAGAGCAGGATCCCTCGGTGCTCAACCTCACGGCATTCGAGACGTTCCTTCAGGAACGACGGCCATTTTTCGTCCAGGGCGCGGGCATCTTCCGCTTTGATGTGAATTGCAGCCAGGTGAACTGCAACGGCGAGGGGCTGTTTTATTCTCGGCGCATCGGGCGCGCGCCCCAGCGCGACTACGGCGAGCCGGGCTCTCCGACGGCCACCACGATCTATGGAGCCGCGAAGCTGACGGGCCGGCTGCCGGGCGGACAGAACGTCGGTGTCCTCGATGCCGTTACAGAGCGCGCCGCGAGCCCACTCGGCGAAACGATGGAGCCCACCACCAACTACGCCGTGGTGCGGACGCAGCAGGATTTCCGCAATGGTGAGAGCGGCGTCGGCATGATGTTCACGGCCGTGAATCGCAACCTCGACCAGTGGAGCCAGGACTTCCTGCGCCGGAGCGCCTACGTGGGCGCGGTCGACTTCCGGCACCGCTTTCTCCAGGGGCACTACCAGGTCTCGGGCTCGTTCGACCTGAGCCGGGTCGCGGGAACCGACTCGGCGATCGCCCGCACGCAACGGGATGCGGTTCACTTCTATCAGCGGCCCGGCGCCGGCGTGTCGTACGACCCCACCCGCACCAGCCTCTCGGGCAACGCCGAAGAACTCCTGTTCGGCAAGGTGGGCGGCGGCATTACCCGGTTCGAGACCAGCTACCTGCGTCGCTCCCAGGGGTTTGAGGCCAATGACCTCGGTTTCCTCCTGCAGGCGGACCAACAGAGTTGGAACACCTGGTTCGGCCTGCAGGCGCTGCATCCGTCTTCGATCTACCAGCAGGCGTTTTGGAACTTCAACTGGTGGCAATACTGGACGGCGGCAGGCACTCCCGTCGAGCGCGCGGCCAACACCAATGGCCATGTCATGCTGAAGAACCGCTGGTGGGTCCACGGCGGCGTCACCGTGGGCCAGCTCGGCACCACGTTCTGCGATCGCAACTGCTCGCGTGGGGGACCGGCCGTGCGGGTGGATCCGTATGTCGCCCCGTGGCTAGAGCTGGACGGCGACGGACGCCCCGCGTTCGTCCCATACATCTGGTTCAACTACTCGCGTCGCGACGGCGGTCGGTCGGAACGGTTCAACGGCAACGTGCAAGGCACTTACCGCATCGCCTCTCAGGTCAACACGTCGCTGACCCTGAGGGCGACGCACAACGTGAACGATGTGCAGCCCCGGGGCCCGGACTCGACGGGCACGCACTACAGGTTCGCGCATCTCGACCAGAAAGAGGTGTCGCTCACCGGCAGGGTCGACTACACGCTCTCGACCACGCTCACGTTGCAGCTGTACGCGCAGGCGTTCGTCAGCAAAGGGACCTATTCGAACCCACGTGAGCTCGCAGACCCGAACGCCGTCGCGTTCGACGATCGCTACCAACCGTTCGCCTTTGCGCCCGGCGGATTCAACGACAAGGAGTTCAACTCGACCACCGTGCTGCGGTGGGAATACCGTCCCGGCTCCACGCTGTTCGTAGTGTGGACGCAGGGGCGGGGCGACTATGTCTCGCTCCAAGGGCCGCGCTCGCTCAGGGGCGATTTCCAGGACCTGTTCGGGCTGCATCCCAACAACACGTTTCTCGTGAAGGCGTCCTACTGGATCAACTGGTAGGGCGTCAGTGCGCCGCCACGCCGTCCAGCACCAACCGCACTGCTGCCTCTTTCCAGCGCTCGCGTAGCGCCGGCTCGTCGGCACCGAGCGGCGGGGCGCTCGTCGCGATCAGCGACTCGAGGCCAAGGTAGGCGACCATCAACACGAGCGCCTGGGCGGCCGCGAGGTGAGGGTCGACGTCGTCGCGCACCCGGCCCCGTCCCTGCCCTTCGGCGAGCAACACCACGAGCTGCTTGATGGCCGGCGCAAAGGGACGGGCGTCCGAGCGCCCGGCCGACGTGAGCAACAGGACCAGGTCGGGATGGTGGGCGAGGAAGTCGAACTGCTGCCCGAGCGCGGCCCGAATCCGGTCGAGGGGATCCCGGCCGGGGACGGGCAGCTCGCTGAGCGCCCGCTCGAGCTCGGCGGCGCCCTGGCCAAGCACGGCCGCAAACAGCCCGCGCTTCGAGTGGAAGTAGTAAAACAGCAGCTGCTTGTTCACACCGGCCCGGCGCGCGATCCGGGCCACCCGCGCACCGTCGAAGCCGTGCCGCGAGAACTCTTCGCTCGCCGCGGTGATGATCCGTAACGCTCTGCTGTTGCTGAGCTTTGGCTTCAGGGAGCTATTTCCTCAACCGAACGGTTGATGAAATATACGGTCCCGACCTCCAGGGGCCAGGTCACCGGGAATCCGTGGCAGCCCGTCCTTGAGGAATCCGATCAGCAGCCGGTTCACTTCGTCGGGGGCTTCTTCCTGCACTGCGTGACCGGCGCCGGGCACACTCAGGAACGCCGCGCGGGGGATCCCCGCCGCAAGGGCGCGTCCCAGCGTGATCGGTATCAGGCGATCGGCTTCTCCCCACAGCACCAGTGTGGGTGCAGCGATGTGGTCGAGTCGGCCCGCGAGCCCATCGAATCGGAACTCACGCAGCACGGCACGCAGCGAGCGCCCGTACTCGGGCTCCGCGACCGGCGCGTAGTACTGGTCTACGTCCGCATCGCTGACCTTGCGCGGGTCGGCGTAGGTGGCCTTGAGCAACCGCTCGGTGAGCCCCCGGCCCCGGAACGCGAACAGCAGGGGGCCAACGAGAGGCCAACGCCCCACGCGGAACAGTGGCGGCTCGCGGGCACCGAGTCCGGCCGAGCCGATGAGCACCAGGCCGCGCACCCGCTCGGGGTGCGCGATCGCGACTTCTGCGGCGATGGCCCCGCCCATCGAATGCCCGATGAGCACTGCGTCTGGGAGATGGAGGGCGTCGAGCAGCGCCACGGTGAGGCGCGCGTACGAGGCATTGTCGTAGCCCGTGGCGGGTTTGCCCGAGAAGCCGAAGCCGCAGTTGTCGAAGGCGATCACACGGTAACCCGCGGCCGCGACGGGTGCGAGGTTCTTGCGCCAGGCGTACATGGAGGCGCCGAGCCCGTGCAGGAAGACGATCGGGGGCCCTCGCCCTTCGTCGATGTAGCGCAGCGACGTGCCGTCGAGCGTGATGTGCCGGGCGGTGAATCCGGTCCCCGCGGGAAACCGACTGGCTTCGGGGATGGTGGGGGAGCGGCACGCCGCGCCCGCAAGCCAGCACGCGAGCCAACCGCACACGAGCCGTTTCACGTGAGAGTCCGCAGCGCCGCGCGCACCACCGCCAGGATCGCCGGATGCGAGCTCCAGATCGCGGTCACTCCCTCCCCCGCCCCGCTGGCGACGACCGCGTGCGCGTCGTCGATCAGGAGGACCGTGGGTGTCTCCGCGGGTACACCCCCCGCGACGAGGCTGCCCGCCTCGACGGGCACCTCGCCCGCGACCCGCAGCTCGAGTGTCGCGCGCTCGCGGGCGCGGCGCCAGGCGGGCAGCGAGGGACGCAGCAGCTCCGCGGCGAGCACGCCCTCCACCCGCTGCTCCGCCCGGGCGACGAGCTGCATGACCAGATTGGCCGCCGCGCGGGCCCCGGCGGCCGCCCGGCTCTCGGGCTCGACGGGCTCGCTCGAGTCACGCAACGCCTGGCTCAAGCGGTCGAGCGCCTGGCCCTGCTCGGCGGCGAGCTGGGCGACGAGTGCCCGGGGATCGACCGCGCGGTAGCGCGCCGGTCGACCGGGGAGGCGAATCGCGGCGGCGCGCCCGGCGAGGCCTTCGAGCGCGCCATAGGTGTTGGCGCGTGCGACGCGCGTGGCGTGGGCGAGCGCATAGCCCGTGGAGGGTCCCAGCCGGAGCAGAGCGCCGTATACCTGCGACTCGGTGGGAGTGAAGCCAAAAGGGGTAAGATCGACTGTGCCTGCCATCTTAGTAGTAGTATATGCTACTACTGAGTTCTCCCGCTACTAGACAATCTCGACCGGCATCCCAACCAGCCGGGCGATAAGCCCCAGCCGGAAGGTGGCGTCGGTTTGGCGCTGCGCGGGACTCTTGCCGGGTCCTTCGAGCGGGAAGTAGTGTGCCGTCAGCGGACTCGACGCTTTGGGCATGGTGCGCAGGCTCTTCGGACTCCAGATGCCCCGGTCGTCGCACTCACTGAACAGTCGCGCCAGCACGCGGTTCGCGCTCGGGATCTGGCGTACAAGCCCGAGCCGCGCCAGCAGCTCGAGCCAATAGAGCGCGAACGGAATGTCCGTCACGTGGCCCTGGGCGTCCGAGTGCAGCGGATCACCGAGCAGCTCGAACACGGGCTTCAGGTGCTTGCGGCCGGCGAGCACAAAGAAGGCCCGGCGCGGCGCCGGCACCGAGAAGTAATGGCCCAGCCGCTCGATGAACCCCGCCCGCTCCCGCTGCACCGGGGGCAGAAACGCCAGCATCTCGACGGCGAAGATGCTCGGGGGATGGGCGAGCGGGTCGAGCACGGTCTTGCCCTGCGCCTTCCTGAAGGGCTTCTCGGCGAGCTCGCTGCGCAGGTACTGCGAGATGCTGCTGGCGATCGTGTGGGCCGTGCCGCGCACCCGCGGATCGTCGCTGTGGCCGCCCCGGGCCAGGGTGCACGCGGCGGCCTCGCGGCCCAGCCGCCGAGCCCAACGCGCCAGCCCCAGATCCGAGCGGGACGGCTTGTGAAACTCCACCAGCAGCTCCAGCGCCCGCTGCGCGACGCTCTTGTCGGGATCGTCCGGCTCGATGCGCGAGAGCAGCTGGAAAAGGAACCGGTCAGCGTCGCGGAACACTCGCTCGCCCGGCGGCCACCCCAGCTCGATCAGCCGCCGGTACTGGTACACCGTGCCCGGCTCCGTCCAGCCGAACGCCTTGGACGCGGCCGGCGCCAGCAAATTGCCGCCCCACAACCCATTGGCCTTCTGCTTCCGGGCGATCGCCTGGGCGGGCTTGTACTCCAGCGCGGCCTGACGCAGCGACGCCAGCCGCTCCGAATCCCGCTCTGCTTCGGGCACGACCTCGGCATAGGTCCGGTACACGAGCGGGGGGCTCGCCGCCTCCACCAACCAGGACAGCGGCAGCCGATGGGACGCGGGGATTTCCAGGCGCTCGCTCCGCGGTGCGGGGGGTGCGAAGTCAAAAAGCGGCGCAAACTTATGCAGATACGTACCAATGGGCCAGAGGCAAGCCGCCCCACTGCGGGTCGACTCGCTATGCTATTGTGCCATAGCATGTTACGAATCCTGCAACGGTTTGCATTCAGGGCCCACCGGCTTAGGGCCGCTGGAATTCCGAGTGCGGCAGCCACTGGGGCATCCTGGAAGCGTCCGCGACCGCCAGCGCCACGCGCAGCGCCACCCGCACCTCCTGACCCATCCCCTCGTAGCGAAACGACGACCGGTATTCGTCACCGGGCTGGTGATAGCGCTCCCGATTGTAGCGCTCCGCCTGGTCCTTGCCCCAGCCCGCGGCCCGGCCCACGAAATCCACCCCCGGCTCGATGGACAGCGCCGGCACGCCGGCGCGGGCAAACGGGAAGTGGTCGGATCGGTAGAACGTTCCGCGGACGTCGGGCAGGTGCACGACGCTCAACGACTCCGCACGTGCCGCCTGCGCGAACACGCTTCCCAGCGTCGAGCGGTCGATCCCCAGCGCGTCGATGTCCCGCGTCGCGCCCCGCACGTTCACCACATCCAGGTTGAGCACGGCGGCGGTGCGCTCGAGCGGGACGAGCGGGTCGCGTACGTACGCCTCGCTGCCGAGCAGGCCGCTCTCCTCGGCCGTAGTGGCCACGAACAACAGGGTGCGCAGCGGCCGCGCCTGGCTCCGCACCAGCGCTCCGGCGGCAGCGAGCATCGCCGCCACGCCGGAGGCGTTGTCCTCCGCGCCGTTATAGATCGAGTCGCCGTTGACGGCCGGTCCGATCCCCTTGTGGTCCCAGTGCGCCGTGAACACCACCACCTCGCGACTCAGGGTGGAATCGCTCCCGGGTAGCTTCGCGACGACGTTCTCCGACTGCACGTGACGCACGGCACTGGTAAGGTCGAGCGCGACATGCAACCCGGTCGGCACCGGTCGGAAGTCGCGCCGGGCGGCCGCCCGCGTCAGCGAGTCCAAGCTCAGTCCGGCCCGCGCCAGCGCGGCCTGAGCGGCGTCCTGCGTCACCCATCCTGCGAACGCGATGCTCTGTGCGGCCGGACGATCGAGCTTGAACTGCTCCACCGACCACGAGCCGCGCACGACGTCCCAGCCGTAGGTGGCGCTCTCCGTCGTGTGCACCAGCAGGGCCCCCAGGGCGCCGCGGCGCGCCGCCTCTTCCAGCTTGTAAGTCCAGCGCCCGTAGTACGTCAGGGCGCGGCCGTTAAAAACCGTCGAGTCCTGAAGACCGGGATCGTTGACGAGCATGAGCAGCACCTTGCCGCGCACGTCCGTGTCCTTGTAGTCGTCCCAGTGCCACTCCGCGGCCCGGACGCCATAACCCACGAAGACCACTTCGCCGTCCGCCACGATGTGGCTCTCCGGCCGTTCCGCCCAGGCAACGAAGTCGCCCAAGTACTTGAGGGCGTACGGCGCGCCGCCCCTGCCCCAGACCAGCGACGGACGCGGCGTCATCCCGACCAGCGCCACCGGCTGGAAGTACGATCCGTCGGCGGCCCCGGGCTCGAGGCCCATCGCCTCGAACTGCGCTGCTATGTACTTGACGGCCAGGCGTCCGCCACGGGTGGCCGGCGCCCGCCCCTCGAGCTCGTCGTCGGCGAGATACTTGAGGTGCGCGTCCATTGCGGCCGTGCTCGCAGCAAACGTGTCGGGGGCGGGCGTGGGGGCGAAGGCGGGCCGCATCAGCGGCGCCGTGGTGGCGCAGGCGGCGGCCGCGGCGGCGACGAGAGTGACGCTGCGCATCGGGTGCGATCCTCGTGATGGGGGTCGGAACAAAATCCGCTTGATCCACCTTCGGCAAGGGGTCATCTTTCGCACATGCTGCAGGGGTTGCGCTCCCGGCGCGTCGAGAAGCGGCCCGACCGCGTACGGCTTGCCGGACGGGTGTTGTTCCTCACGGTGGATCCCGACCTGGTGCGGCGTCAGCTCGAGGGCGAGGACCTCGCGTGGCGTCCCGGAATCGCGCTGCGGGACGACATCTCCACCGATGAAATCACTCCTGCCTACATCTGTTACTACTACGACGAGACGCTGGGCGATTTCCCCTACCTGGGGCTCAAGTGCGGCGAGCAGTTCCCGATCGGCCGCGCTGCGGTAAAACGCGGCGGGTTCGTCGCCTCGGTGAGCGGCAAGCGGCGCGGGAAGGGATCCTCCCGCGAGCAGTCGCCCTATGCCGAGATGTGCGCGGGGATCAAGCTCGTGGTCGCGGAGAACATCGAGCGCATCTACAAGGAGAACTGCCAAAACCTGGGCGTGCTCACCACGACCGACTTCTCGCTGCTCGACACAGTACGACGCGGCGAAGCGATCCCGCTCAGCGCCTTCACCGCAGGCGAGGGTGAGATCACGCGGGGCATCATTGAATACGGCGGCCTGTTCAACTTCAACGTCGCCCGCCTGCAGGGCGCAGTGGTACTCACGCCCCCCGCCACGCGGCCGCGCCCGATGACCCTGGGCGAGAAGATCCTCGCCCGGCACTGGGTGGTGGACCCCTCACGCGGGAACGTGGGCGTACCGGCCGTGAAGCCGGGCGACGAAGGATTCGTCGTCACCGACATCCGCTTCAGCCACGAATACGTGACGCCGATGGCCGCCATCTTCTTCGAGCAGCTCGTGGGCCCGGACGAGCACGTGAACGATCCCGGCTCCATCCTCATGTTCCGCGACCACCTCACCTTCCTGGGCGACGCGATGACCCCGGAACGCGTGAAGGAGGGCCTGCTCGACGTGGCCCTGCAGCTCGAAAAGAAGCAGCGGGCCTTCGCCGAGAAACAGGGGATCAAGTTGTACGGCGAGCTACGGCTCGGCCACCACGGCTCGGAGGCGATCTGTCACTCGAAGATCCTCGAGGGTCATGCCGAGCCCGGCATGATCATCATCGGCAGCGATTCGCATACGCCGCATGCCGGTGCCGTCGGGTGCGTCGCGTTCGGCGTCGGCACGACGGCGATCTTCAACTCCTGGATCACCAGGGACGTGCGCCTCACCGTACCGGAGACGGTGCAGGTGGTGGTGCGGGGGCGGAAGCCCGATAACGTTACGGCGAAGGACTTCATGCTCGAGATCCTGCGCCACCCCTATGTCAAAAGCGGCCAGGCGATCGGTAAACTGGTGGAATACTGCGGCGATGCTGTCGAGTCGCTGTCGGTCGACGAGCGCGCCACGATGACCAACATGACCGCCGAGGTGGGGGGGTTCACCGGCTACGTCGCGCCGGACGAGAAGACTGTCGAGTACCTGATGGCGTATCGGGGCATGTCGCGTGCGCAAGCGGAGCGGCTGTGCGCCAGCGGGGCGAGCGATCCGGACGCCGAGTACTGCGAGGTGATCGAGATCGACGCGGGCGCGATCCGGCCCATGATCGCGCTGCCCGGCGATCCGGGAAACGGTCGCGCCATCGAGCAGTCGGAGCGCGTGCGCGTGGACATCGCCTATGCGGGGTCATGCACGGCCGGCAAGAAAGCAGACATGGACATGTACGCGCGCGTGCTGGAGCAGGCGGCGGCGCGGGGCGAGCGGGTGGCGCCGTGGGTCCGGTTCTACATCCAGTGTGGCTCGCAGGACGTGAAGCGCTATTGTGAAGAGCGGGGCTACCTCGAGTTGTTCCGCACGGTGGGGGCGACGTTCCTCGAGCCCTCGTGCGGCGCCTGCATCAACGCGGGGCCGGGTGTCTCGAAGACGCGGGACGAGGTGACGATCAGCGCGATCAACCGAAACTTCCCAGGCCGCTCCGGTCCGGGCCAGCTGTACCTCGCCAATCCCTATACTGTCGCCGCGTCGGCGATCGCCGGTTACATCACCGAATGGCAGGCGGGCATGGCGCTCGCCGGACGCCCGGCCTGACGGCCGGGCCTATCGGCCGCCGCTCGTCCCCGACAGGTTCGGCGTGGCGGCCGGATCGACGGCGTTCTTCGGCCGCAGCGAGCCGCGCTGATACACGCTGCGAGGGTTCCACAGCACCCACGACGTGATCCCCAAATCTTCGGCCGCGCGGATCTGCTCGCGGATCTCGAACGGCGTGTAGCGCGGCAGCCGGCGTCCCAGCGTGAACGCTTGCAGGAACGGCCGGATCTCGGCGGAGCCGGGCAGGGGGCGCGAGCGGTGCAGCGCGTCGGTGAGGGCGCTGCGCACGATGTGATACGGCTGGCCGTTGGGCCACGCGTATCCAAAGGCGCCGCGATAGTAATGGCTGGGGTACACCATCGGCAGCACCACATCGGCCACGCGCACGAAATCCTCCCACACCTGCCCGATCCCCAGGTCGCCCGTCGTCACCGACGCGGTGAGCCCGAAGATGTCGAACGTGACGGGCACGCCGAGCGGGCGCAGCCGATCCTTGAGGAGCGCGACGTGCTCGCGGACCGCCTCGCGTTGGGTCTGGCCGGCCTTGTGGGAGGGGAAGATCGCCGTGGCCATGCGCTCGCGCGGCTCGTCGGGAAAGCGCACGTAGTCGAACTGGACTTCCTGGAACCCCATGCGGACCGCCTCTGCCGCCAGCTGGGCCGAGTAGATCCACACCGAATCGTTGTAGGCGTCGACCCACGCGATGTTGATCCGGTCGCGCCACAGGCCACCGGTGTCGCGCTCCTTGACCGACCATGCCGGCTTGCGCTCGGCCAGCAGCGGGTCCTTGGCCACGACGATACGCGCGATCGTGTAGATCCCGTGCGTCGCGAGCGTGTCGAGCCGGGCGCGTGCATCTTTGGCGCGCACACAGTTGTTGGCGCCGATCTGCTGGGCCGTCGGCACGGACGACGGGTACAAGAGGCAGCCGGTGTCGTCTTTCACATCGATGACGAAGGCGTTCACCTCGGTCTCATCCGCCAGCCGGACCAGCTGCCACAGCTTGGACGACCCGAACGCCCAGGCGTTCACGTACAAGCCCTTGATGTTGGCGGCGCGCGGGAGCAGCACGTCTTCCTGCTGCATATAGCGGATTTCGACGGGGCGGAGCAGCACCTTCACTTCATCCGCCGCTGTGGCGGTCACCGTCGCCGGGACCTGGTCGAGCGAGTCCCGAGTGGCGCCATCCTGCGCAAAAAGGCCGCGACTCGAGATGAGCGCGGCCAGCAAGAGAACGCCTGCCTGCCGGACCAGAACCATAGGGGGCTACACGATAGGAACGACGTGGGAATCAAACAAGAGACCTGAGTCACATCACTTGGGCGTCAGCTGTAAGCTGTTGAACAGCAACGGATAAGTGGCGATGCTCTGGCCGCGGTATTGCGGCCGGAAGCCGAACAGCACAACGCGGCCCAGTCCCACTTTGACCTCAACCAGCGCCGCCCGCCCCGCCACGTGGTCGGCGTGCAGTGCCCACCCCGACAAGAGCACCTTCTCCGGATCGGTCGGGTAGCGGCCGACGACGCGGACGGCGCTCGAGTCGAGCACTTCGAACGCAGGGCCGCCCTCGTACCAGGCGATGCTCTGGGCGGGCATGCCCCGGGCGATCGGATCGCTCGGGTCGAGCTCCAGCCGGAAAATCGACCCGGGCGCGTAGAACTCGTCATCGGCCACACCCTCCAGCACGTTGCGCACCGGCAGCAGCAGCTGTTGCACGGCGAAGCGACTCGCGTCGTTCAGGGCGACCAGGGTGCCCCCCTTCTCCGCGAACTGGCGCAGCGCCTTCACGCCGTCTTCGCCCAGGCCGCCCGGATACGGGGCGGGATACTCGTGCGGGACGCCCTCGAGCAGCTCGTGGGGCGACTGATCGGGCAGCACGATGACATCGAACGCCGCCCGCAGCTGGCCCGCCCGGACGACCGAATCGACAAGCGTGGTGTAGGGCACCTTCCAGGTATCGAACACCCAGCGCGTCCACCCCTCGTCGATCGGCGCGGTGTACGAGCGGTACAGTCCCACGCGCGGGGCATCGGGGCCGGCGAAGCCCGAGTAGCTGGGGTTCGCGCTCGGCGGCTCGACGGGGGGCGAGAGGCCGATGCGGAGCGAGTCGTGGGCCGGGACGGCGATCACGCCCATCAAGAGCGGCAGCGTGTGGGCGGTGACGTCGTACGGCGGGAGCGGCGGGCCGCCGGGGTAGAGGCGCAAGTCGGGATAGCGCTGTGGCTCGAGCAGCGTTTTCGCGAACGCCGCATAGGGTTGCCGCAGCACGACGACATAACTGCCGGCGGGGAAGCGCTGCGCGCCGAGCGCGATGGGGTGCAGCGCCGTGCGGATCTCGACCTGGCCGCGGTGCAGGATGCCGAGCAGCGTCACGAGCCCGATCGAGTCCTGATGCTGGCGGGGAATGACGTAGGCGTAGGGCCAGCCCCGCCAGCCCCGCACGGCTCGGCTGCCGACAGCGAGAAGGTTCGCGAGCCACCGGTCCCGGTAGCGCGCCGCGTTCTGGAGCAGGGCGTAGGCCCCGTCGGTCTGGTACGTCACGATGTCGCGCAGCGTCCAGCGCCCACCCGGCCAGGGGTGGCTGAAGTTCCAGGAGCGCTCCCGCGGATTGAAGCCGCGCGCCCGCGTGGCCAGCTGCTCGAACGGTACGTCCACGGGCGACGCGAGGTTGGCGCTCGCCGCCTCGGACAGGATGCGGACGCCGCCGTGGTAATGCTGGTAGGCGCGGGCGGGCGTCCAGGCGTCGTAGATCGCGTTGATGGCGATGCCCGTCTTCCCTTCGCCCGCCAGCTCCCATGCCATCGCCGTGCCGAGTGCATTCACGCCGTCCACGAGCAGGGGATCGACGTTGGGCTCGATGGGGTCGAGGTAGGGCGGCAGGAAGAGGCGCGATCCGTCGCTGTCCTGCTGGTGGATGTCGTGGACGATCTGTGGATGCCACAGGTTGTGGATCGAGTCCACGACCAGCTGCGTCTCGACCTGCGTGAACGCGTACCAGTCGCGGTTGTTGTCGTGCCCGACGTAGGCGTGATACAGCTCGGGCGGGTCAGTGCCCTCGGCCGGGGTCCCGAGCGTGCGCGCGTACCAGCGGGCGACGATCGTGACGCCATCGGGATTGAGCGAAGGCACGAGCCACAGAATCACGTTGTCGAGGATCGCCCGGGTGGCGGCACCGGTGTCGCTTGCGAGCCGGTAGGCGAGGAGCGCGGGCGTCAGGTGCCCGCCGACTTCGTTCGAGTGAATCCCCGACGTGATGAGGACGATGGTCTTCCCGGTCCGCAGCGCCTCCTCGAGGTCCTGCGGCCGGTTGGCGGCGCGGGGGTCGGCGAGCCTCGTGTTGAGCTCCCGATACCGATCCAGCTGCCGCAGATTCTGCGGACTCGAGATTGCGAGCGCGACGAACGGCGCGCCCAGCGTGGTGTGCCCCAGCTCGTGGTAGCGGACGCGGTCGCTCGCCTTGGCGAGTGCCTGGTAATAGCGGACCAGTGTCGGCCAGTCGGCGAGCTTGCGATCCTCGCCCGGCTCGAACCCGAGTACCGCGCGCGGCGGCGGGATGCGGGCCGCGGCGGCGGGCGCGGGCTGGCGGCGCGCCGCGGCCGGCCGTCGGGGGGGGGAGGGGCGGTGTTGCGCCCAGGACGGCGCGGGTAGCGAAATGGCGGCGAGCGCGCACAACGCGAGCAGTGGGACGTGCCTCATGGGGGGGCCAAGATATCGAGGCGCGCCCCGTCTGACCACCGCCGTCAGGGAAGCTTGTGCAGCTCCACGCGACGGTTTTGCGCCCGCCCGGCGGCGGTGCCGTTGGGCGCGATGTAGCCGGACGCGCCGTATCCCTTGGCGACCATGCGCACCGGCGCTACCCCCTTACGCGCCAGGTAGAACCGCACGGCGGCCGCCCGCGCCTGCGACAGGCGCAGGTTCGAGAACTTCGTCCCGGTGCTGTCGGTGTAGCCACCCACCTCGATCCGGATCTCCGGGTTCGCTACGAGCGACGCCGCCACGGCGTCGAGCACCAAGTACGAATCGCGCGTCAGCACCGACCGCCCGGTCTCGAAGTTCACGCCCTTGAGGATCAGCGTCGGCCGCGGCGCGGGCGCCCCCGGCGCGGTCGGTCGCGCTGGCTCGGGGGCAAACAGCACGAGGCAGCCGTTCGCATCCACCTGGCTTCCTGGGGGCGCGGGCGGGCACTTGGCGGGCGCGGCGGCCTGAGCGGTCGGGGCCCTGACGGCCTCGACGGGCAGCGGACAGCCGGTGGCGTCGACCTTGGTGCCGGCGGGCGTGTTGGGACACTGGTCGATGCCGTCCGGCACGCCGTCCAGGTCGGAATCGAGCGGGCACCCGTTGGCGTCCACCGTGGCGCCCTTGGGAGTGTTGGGACACTTGTCGAGGCCGTCCGGCACGCCGTCGCCATCGGCGTCCATGGGGCATCCCTTGGCGTCGACCGCGACGCCTGCGGGCGTGTCGGGGCACTGATCGACGCCGTCGGGCACGCCGTCGGCGTCGGAATCGATGGGACAGCCCTTCGCGTCGACCTTGACGCCGGCCGGGGTGTTGGGGCACTGGTCGAGCCCGTCGGGCACGCCGTCGGCGTCGGCGTCGGTGGGGCAGCCGGTGACGTCGACGTGCGCGCCGGCGGGCGTGCCCGGGCACTTGTCGAGCCCGTCGGGCACCCCGTCCTGGTCGGCGTCCAGGGGGCAGCCACGCTGATCGACGACGGCGCCGGCCGGCGTGCCGGGGCAGGCGTCCTTACTGTCGGGCACGCCGTCGCCGTCGGAGTCCTTGCGCACCGTGCCGAGATGGAGCACCGAGAGGCCGATGGTGCCGAGATAGTGCGTGACACTCTGGAAGCCGAAGTTCGACTTCGTACTCGGGGTGACGATCGCCCGGCCCTCGACGCGCACGGCGATGCGATTGGTGAGAAACAGACGGATGCCGCCGCCGCCGTGCAGGGCATTGTCGGTGAAATGGTACGGCGCGCGCGTGCCGAAATCGAGCAGCGAATACCCACCCAGTGCGTACAGGGTAAGCCGCGGCGCGCGCAACGCGTTGACGACGAGCGATGCGCCGGCGATCAGGGGCTGCAGCGTGTTGGGCGTCCCGCCCGGGGTCACCGTGTACTCTGGCTGGAACAGCACGTCTCCCTCGACGCCGATGACGTTGTTCAGGAAATAGCCCAGCCGCACACCAGCGCCCGGCTTCCGCCCGAGGCCGAACGCCGGGTCGTAGCGCGTGTAGGCGCCGAACGCGCCGGCCTCGAACTGTCCGGCGCGCTGCGCCGTGAGGGGGCGCGCGCCGAGCGCGAGCGCGCCCGCCAGCAGCGCGATCCGTCTCATGGCAGCTGGTGCAGCTCGACGCGCCGGTTCTGCGCGCGTCCCGCCGCGGTCGTGTTGGGCGCGATCGGATTGGCGGGTCCGTATCCCTTGGCGACCATGCGGTTGGGCGTGACGCCGCGGGTCGCGAGATACATCCGGACCGCCTCCGCCCGCGCCTGCGACAGACGGGCGTTGGTCGCCGCGGCGCCGGTGTTGTCCGTGTAACCGGCGATCTCGATGCGGATGTCGGGATTCGCCTGGAGCGACTGCGCGACGATGTCGAGCACCGTGAACGACTCCGGCTTGAGTGCCGACTTGCCCGTTTCGAAGATCACGCCCCGCAGGATGACCGGGGTGCGCTCGGGCGTGAACAGAATCGGGCACCCTGCCGCGTCCACGCGCGTGCCGTGCGGAGTGTTGGGGCACTTGTCTTTGGTGTCGTCGACGCCGTCGCCGTCCGAGTCCTTGAACCGCTGGCAGCCCACGCTGTCGACTTCCACACCGGGCGGCGTGTTGGGGCACTTGTCGATGCCGTCCGGGACGCCGTCGATGTCTGAGTCGAGGGGGCAGCCGGCCTTGTCGACCATGGCGCCCGCCGGCGTGTTGGGGCATTGATCGATGCCGTCGAACACCCCGTCGCCGTCCGCGTCCGATGGGCAGCCCCGTGCGTCGACCGTGGCGCCAGCCGGCGTGTCGGGGCACTGATCGATGCCGTCGACCACACCGTCGTGGTCGGAGTCGAGGGGGCAGCCGGACGCGTCGACGTGCGCGCCGCGCGGCGTGTTGGCGCAGCGGTCGAGACCATCGGGCACGCCGTCGCCGTCGGAGTCGGAGGGGCAGCCGCGCGCGTCGACCGTCGCCCCGGCGGGAGTGTTGGGGCAGGCGTCGCGGCGGTCGGGCACGCCGTCCCCGTCGGAGTCGGTCGCCGGGCCTCCGCCGGCGAACACCGACAGCCCCACCGACCCGACGACATGACCGGCCCAATCGGCGCCGGGGAAGCCGGTGTTGGGCGCATAGATCCCCCGCACCTCCACCCGCAGCGCCGCCCGCTCGCCCAGGAACACCCGGTCGCCCAGCGCGCCGTGGATCCCGTTGTCGGTGAAGCGGTAGGATGTGGCCTGCTCGTAGTCGAGGCGGGAATAGCCGCCCAGGATGTAGAAGAGATTGCGCGCGCCGCCGAAATTCAGCACGAGGCTCGCGGTGCCGACGGCGAGCGTGGGGGATGTGCCGCCGGTCCGCGGCGTGAGACTCTGGTAGCCGCCGTCGAGCTCGGCGCTGACGACGTTATTGAAGAAGTATGCCAGGCGGCCGCCCCCGCCGACCTGGTTGTCGAGATCGAACATGCGGTCGTAGCGCGTCAGCGACGCGAACGCCCCGAGCTCGAACTGATGCGCGCGCTGGGCGTCGAGGCTCGCCGGAGCGCCGGCGAGCATCGTTACCGAGACGAGGACGATCGCGAGCGTGCGCACCGGCGGCCGATCCCTCCTGAGGTCGCACTACGGTAACAATTCGGCCCCCGGTTTGAAACCCCGGAGGCCGCTTCCGCGTGACGCGCATCACGCTCTACTAGCGTCCGTTTTCGCCGCGGACGAAGCGCACGGCCTTGGCGAGGTGGTCGGCCAGCGCCGCCAGCTCGCTGGCGCCGCGCGCCAGCCCTTCGATCGCCTGGAGCTGCTCGGCGGCCGCGGCGGCGACCGCTTCCGCTTCCTGCGTGGACGAATGCGCCCCGCCCTTCGCTTGCTCGAGCGACCGGCCGATCGTGCCCGCCCGCTCGCGGATACCGTGCGCCAGCTCCGCCACCCGCTTGCCCGCGCGGGCCGTGCCGGCCGCCGCTTCGCCGATCCGCGTCAGGTCCTGAACCCAGTCCGTCGACCCCTGCACCACCTCGCCCAGGTCGCCGCGGATGCGCTCGAGCAGCTGTGCCGCGCGGTCCAGCGCGCGGCGCGTGTCCTGCGCCGACTTGCCGACGTTGCGTGCCTCGCGCCCGCTTTCCTCGGCGAGCTTGTGGACCTCATCGGCCACGACCGCGAAGCCGCGGCCGTGCACGCCGGCGCGGGCCGCCTCGATCGTCGCGTTGAGCGCCAGCAGGTTCGTCTGGTTTGCGATGAAACCGATCGTTTCCGAGAACTTCTCGACCTGCTCGGCCACGTCGCGCAGGCGGAGCACTTCGCGCGCGCTTTCTTCGGTGGTCACGCCCAGGTCCGAGAGTCGGCGCACCGCCGCCTGGGTGGCGAGTCGGATCTTCTGCGTCGTCTGCTCCATCTGGGCGCCCGACGCGCGCGTCTCGTCGCCCGCGGCGGCGACCTCGCCGGCGTGCTGCGCCAGCTCCGTGGCTTCGCGGGCGAGCGCGCTCACCAGACCAGCGGCCTGCGCCGCGCCCTGGCTGGCGCGGCGCGCGGAGGCGGCCACCTCCTCGCTCGACGCATGAATCCGCTGGGTCGTCGCGGTGAGGGTCTGCATGTAGGCGCTGGTCCGGTCGGACGCGCCCACGACGGGCTGCACCGAGCCCTCGATGGCGAGCATGAGCGCGAGCTGCGGCGCGAGCAGGGCCAGCATGTCGCCGTCGGAATCGCGGTACATGGCCGGATCCGAGTGACGCACGCTCCACACGCCGACCAGCTGCGCCGCGTGGTACAGCGGCACCAGCACCTCGGATCCCGGCTGCTCGTGCCCGGGCGTCACCACCTGCTGGCGCGCGACCGCCCGCCCCACCACCGGACGCCGTAGCCGGAGCACTTCGCTCGTGAGACCGGCGGCGGCGTCGTAACGGAGCCTGCCCCCGGGCGTGGCGGCGGTGTCGGCGATGAGCTCCATCTCGTTGGTCGCGGCGTCGTAGCGGGCGAACCCCATGTGCTCCCACGGCACCAGTCGCCGGGCCAGCTCCTGGATCCGGGGAAAGCTCTTCGCGAGGCTGATGTCGCGCGCGATCGCCTGGCCGAGCCCCTGGATCAGCGCCAGCTCGTCCGCCCGGACACCGCGGCGGATGACCGAGAGCGTCGCCGCCGTGGCCCCCGCGAGCCCCGTGCCGATCACCACGAGGACGGCCGTGTCGACGCCCGCGGACAGCAGCGCGAGCCAGCCGAGCGCGAGGCCAGCGGAGCAGGCATACACGACCGCTTCCCAGCGCGCCGTCAGACGGGGATCGACCCAGGCGAGGGAGCGTCCGAGCGCGAGCTCCAGGTAGAACGTGGCGTTCACGACCAGGGGGACCAGCAGCAGGAATATCACGAGCGGGGGGAGGTTCGTCGCCGCGAGGGCCGCGGCCCCCGTCGTGCCCCCGAGCCGTTCGTACACGAGCCCGGCTACCGCTCCCCCGGCGGTGAGATGGGCCGCATTATCGAGCGCGGCGGCGAGCGGCAGCCGGCGCAATGCCACGTCACCCACGACCATCGCCACAAGGCCGACCACGACGCCGAACGGCCAGCCGCGATCGAGCGTGGCGTACGCCATGACGCCGAGCATGTAGGAGGTAAAGCCGTTTCCCGGGAGGGCGATGCCGAACCGCCGGGCCAGCGCGCCCACGATCACGAGCACGACCAGCTCTTCGGCGACGTCCGCTCCGGGCGCCGGACGTCCCGCCGCGAAACGGGCCGCGGCGGCGGCGATCGCCGCGGCGGCGCCGAGCGCGACCAGCGCGCGTATCGGCAGACCCGGCGACGCCTTGAGGCGGGAGAGGGAACTCATGGCAAGCCCCGAGCAAGGTCGGCCCCTTGGCGCGGCGTGTCAAGCGCGACTATCGTTTACGTCATGCGTGTCACGATTGAATACTGCGTCGTCTGAAATTACGAGCCGAGGGCCGCCGGTCTGGCGGCCGAAATCCGCAAGACCTATCCCCACGCCGACGTGAAGCTGATCCAGTCGTCGGGCGGCGTGTTCGAAGTGGAGGTGGATGGGCGCCGCATCTTCTCAAAAAAAACACTGGGCCGCCACGCCGAGCCGGGAGAAGTGCTGCGCCTGATGCAGCAGGTCGCGCCGCCGGCGCGGTGAGCGTCGGAGGACGGAAGCTGACCGCCGTAGGTGACATGCCGCCGGCCCGCTACTCTGCCGCACTGCAATCCCCAACTATCGCTCGCAGCAGCCGTTAGCCCGCGGGCTCGAGCCGTGGCACGGCCTTTCCAAGTGGAGGCCGGCGCCAGGGAGGTGACATATGAAACACATGATCTGGGCGATCGGGTTGGCGCTGGCGCTCGGCGCCACGCCGGCAGTGGCGCAGACGCGCGTGAGCGTGGCGGTCGGGTTCGGCGTGCCGCGGCCGTTGGTGCGCGGCTTCGTCGTCGTGGGCCGGCCGTTCGCGTACTATCCCCCCGCCTACGTCGTCGTGCGGCGTCCCTACTTCTACCGGCACCGGCGGCCGCTGCTGTTCGTGCGGCGCGTCTACCTGGGGCGCTACCATCATCGACATCGCTGGGACGACGACGAGTAACTGAAGCGACGGGGCGTCGGTCGAGCCATGGAAAGCGGGAGGCGCGCTGCCTCCCGCTTTTCGTTTCGCGTCTTTCTATATTGCGACCGTGCGCCTGTCTCGCGATCACTTCCTTCCCCCCGATCCCTCCGCCTTCCTCGCCGCTGAACCAGCGACCGGGCGCGTCATCGTGATCGCCCCGACACGGGCTGCGTGCGAGACGATCGAGCTGGCGATGGGCCTCGAGATCGACACGCTGCTCGGCCGCGAGCACGGCGACGACATTCGCCGCCTCGCGGCCTCGGGACGCGGCTTCGGCATCGTCGCGGCGACGGGCACGGGCAAGACGCTCGCCATCCGCCCGATCGCCGCCACCGTGCTGGGCGCGCCCCTCAAGGTCGGCGTGGTGAACCGCGAGCGCGAGGCGACGCCCGAGACGCCGACCTGGAACGTCGTGATCGTCACCACCGGGATCGCGCGCCGCTGGTTCGAGGACGGCCTGATCACGGCACGCGACACCCTGGTGGTGGACGAGATCCATCAGACCTCCGCGGAACTGGAGCTGTGCCTGGCGCTGGGAAAGCGCGCCGACTGCCGCTTCGTGTGGCTGTCGGCGACGGTCGACCCGTCGTTTTACGCCCGCTACCTCGGCTCGGTGGAGGTGCTCGAAACCCGGGCGTTCGACCCCGCCAAGGCCGCCCGCGTGCGCGTGCTGGCGCAGCAGCCCCTCCAATTCCTCGACGACCGCTTCATGAAGCGGGTACTGCGCGAGCGACGTGGCGTGGCGGTGTTCGTGCCCACCCGCGCCGAGGTCGAGCAGATCGCGAAGGAGCTCGGCAGCCGCTGGCAGCGACTCCCGACGGCGTTCTACCACGGCGGCGAGCCGATCCGGGTGATCCGGCCCTTCCTCGACGGTCAGGTGCGACGGCCGTTTCTCCTGGCGATGACGGCGGCCGGGCAGTCGGCGCTCAACATCCGCGGCCTCGACACCGTGGTGATCTACGACGCGCGTTACGCCAACGTGGTGGAGCGCGGCCGCAACGTGCTCACCCGTCTCTACCTCGGCGCCAACGAAATCCTCCAGATGGCGGGACGGGTGCACGGGCGGGTGGACGCCGGCGAGGTCTACATCCTGAGCGATCGGGACGTGGTGTTCGAGCAGCTCGAGCCGACGCCACCCGAGTTCCAGCTCGCCGGCGATGCGGAGCGCGTGGCCATCACGTGCGCGGCGCTGGGCGTGGACGCGCGCGACCTGGACCTCCCGGTGCCGCTCGACCGCAAGGCGTACCGCGACGCGGTGGAGCTGCTCACCGCACGCGGTCTGATCGAGCACGGGCGGCTCACGCGCTACGGCCGGGAGGTGGACGCGATGCCCGTGGAGCGGCCGTGGGGCGAGCTGTTGTACCACGCCGACGCCGAGCTCATTCCCATGGTAGCAGTCGCCGCGAACATCGAGTCGCTACACCGCATGACGCGAGAGGAGCGGGACCTGCGCGGGCTGATCGTCTCGGGCAGCGATCACCTCACCGCGTACAACGTGTACGCCGAGGCGGTCAACAAGCACGGGTACCCGGGGGAGGTCTACGGATTGCCGCGTCATCTGTTCCGCGACGGTGTCGACGCCTGGGCGGAGGGGCGCGGGGTGCTCGTCAAGGCGATCGAAGACGTGGCGCTCGGCACAGCGTCCGTGTATCGCCAACTCGAGCTCCCGCTTCCCGAGCGGCTGCCCTACGCCGGCGACAAGACGCTCGGGGCGTTCGCGGACCTGGTGGCGAGGGTCATGCCGTTCGACCTGGTGATCGACGAAGCGACGGCCGACGGGCGGGAGGCGCGCGTGAGCCGCAGCTCGGTGTGCGGCAGCTGGGGGGCGGTCGCGGGCACCCTGCGGTACTTCGCGGACCGGTTCGGCGTGCCGCGCGCGAGCATCGAGGGCACGGGGCTTCCCGAGCGCGCCATTCGGCGCTATGCGCGCCGCGGCACCCCTACCGTGGTGTTCGAGCGGCTGCGGCGGCGTGAGGGCCTCATGGTGGTCCGGACGGTCGAGTACTTCGGCTTCGTGCTCGAGCGCGATGTCGAGCCCCTGGCCACGCCGTTTCCCGTGGAGCTCGGCGACGCCGCGCGGGCGGCCCTGGTGGAGGCCCTGCTCGCCGGTGAGACGCCGCACCCCGACCAGGGACCGCTGCGGCGGGCGCTCGAGCGCCTGGGGTTCTACTGGCGCCGCTCGGGTGGCCGGCTCGCCGCCGCGGCCACGGAGCAGGTCGCGGCCCGGCTCGGCGCGGAGCTCGCGCGCGTCGCCTCGTGGCAGGAGTTCCTCGGCACCCGGCTGGCGCTCGACGTCGACGCCATGATTCCAGCCGACGAGCGGCGCGCGCTCGAGGCGCTGCCATCGTCCGTGCACCTGTACGGCGACCGGGTACCCGTGGACTACGAGGTCGAACGGGGCGTGGGCGTCGTGCGGCTGCGCCTCAAGGAAGGGCAGGCCCGGAGGCTCCAGCCGTCCGATGTGCCGCCGTTCGATCGCCCGCTGCGTTTTACCGTGCTGCGCGGCAAGCGTGAGGCGCTGCGCTCGGACTCGCTCGAGGAGCTGCGTCGCGGACTGAGCGGGCTGTCGCGCGCGGAACGGCAGCGCCTGGTGCGAGACGGCAGGAGGGGACGGCGGCGCTAGCACCCGAAGTGGGCCCTACCCGGGTGTCACAGCAACGCCACAACCCTTTCGGTCGTATTCCGGGGTGAGACGCTCCTCGTGGAGGCGCGCCGCCCCGGCCTGGGATGTGACGTTGCCGCGTGTCGCGGGTCACTTGTTTTGGGGTCGGTGCTCTCTGGAACTTTGACCCGGGACTACGGCTATGCAAGGACGTATGTCAACGAGAGAGAAGAACTCCAGTCTCCCATCCCAGCCGGCGTTCGCGCCGCTCGGTCAGGCGGTGCTGGAAACGTTCGGTGAGGGGGTCGCGGTGTTCGACCCGTACGGTCGGATGCTGTACGCGAACCAGCGGGCCCGTCGCGTGATCGAAGGGCTCGGAGATGGCGCCGCGGGTCACGGCGATCACCTGCGCGAGCGGCTCATGGCATTCGGCGGCCGCGCGCGCACCCTGAAGCAGGGCTCCATGGAGCTCGGCGAGGCGGTGTTCCTGCCGGAGGGCGATCACGGCCGCACGCTGGCCGAGCGCGAGCGGCAGGCCATCCTCGACACGCTCGAGGTCACGCACGGCAAGCTGGCCGAGACCGCTCGTCGGCTCGGGATCAGCCGTACCACCCTGTGGCGCCGGTTGCGCGCCTACGGGTTGCGACCCAACGGGCAGGCTGGCCACGTGACGGGCGCGCGCGCCTAGGGCGCGCCGCTCCTCCGTTCGATCCTGGCGTCGGCGTTTCGCGCCGTCTAGCTTCCCGCTCGGCTCCCACCCTGCGGGACGCGATGTCGGCTACGCCCTACGTCATCGAGGAATACGTCCGCTGGTCCGACGTGGACTTCGCCGGGATCATCTTCTACGGTTCCTACGTCCGCTTCTTCGAGATCGCCGAGACGGAGTTGTTCCGCTCGTGCGGCCTGGCGTACGCCCGCGTATTCGACCGCTACGACATCTTCCTCCCCCGCAAGGCCGTCCATAGCGAGTTCTACTGGCCGGCCCGCCTCGACGACCGGCTCCGCGTAGCGACCTACGTCGGCCGTGTGGGCACCAAGTCCATGACCCTCAACTTCGACGTGCTGCGCGACGGCCCGCCCGCGCTCGGCGCCGCCGGTTGGATGGTGCTCGTGTGCGTTAACCGCAAGCTCCTCCGTCCCGAGCCGCTACCGGCGGGGCTCGTGCAGGCGCTCGCTCCCCATACGCTTACCACCACGGCCGCCCGCGCTCTGCTGGGCGTGCCGTCGCCGCCCGACGGGGGGAGGGGAGCACCCGCCTGAACGGCCGGGGGGCCGCTGCGCTCGCCCTCAGTGTGCTCGGCACCGGCTGGTGCCGGGCGACCCGCCACGAGCCGCGCGTGCGGGTGGTCCTGACGCGTCAGGGCAAGGACACCGTGCGGATCGACGCGCCGGTGCGCGCGTTTCGCTGCACCGGCCCCCGCGCGCAGATCGGAGGCGGCCTGCTGCTCCAGGGCGTGGACGGCGGCAACGGCGTCCTTGTGTGGCTGCGCACCGCGGACTCGCTGAGGGTCGGCGCCTGGCCGCTGCTGCAGCGCGGCGACACGCTGTCTCCCCGCGGCGCGACGGTGGGCGTACGCTTCATGCTCGGCGACGCGGCGCGCGGCGCACTGCTCGACAGCGGCACGGTCTGGATCACGCGGGCCGACAGCATGGTCGCGCTCGTGGCGCGGGGCACGGGGAGCGAAACGCTCACGGCGACGCGCATGGCCGTCGAGGCCACGTTCGCCGCCGTGCCGGTCGGCGTCGACACCGTCTCGTGCCGCGCCCAGCTGTGAGTGTGCGGATCGGGATCATCGGGACCGGGTTCGCCCGCCGGGTGCAGCTCCCGGCCCTGCGGCTCGTGCCGGGGGTGACGGTCACGGCGATCGCGAGCGGCAGCCTGGAGCGCGCCCGCGCGGTGGCCGCCGAGTTCGCCATCCCGCAGGCCTTCGGCAGCGGCGAGGAGCTGGCGCGTGCGCGCGACGTGGACCTGGTGCTGGTCTCCTCCACCCCCGACTGTCACGCGCGTCAGGCGATCGCGGCGCTCGAGGCGGGCAAGCACGTGCTGTGCGAGAAGCCGATGGCGCTCGACGTGCGCGAAGCGGAGCGCATGATGGAGGTCGCCGCGCAGAGCCCCGGCCTGGCTCGGGTCGATCACGAGCTGCGCTACGAGCCCAATCGGCGCAAGGTGCGGCACCTGATCCAGGTCGGCACGATCGGCCCCGTCCTACATCTGGAGCTCCTGCTCAGGCCCTACGTACGCGGCGACGGGCGACCGCAGGCGTTCGATGCTCCCTGGAGCTGGTGGTACGATGCCACGAGAGGCGGCGGCATTTTGGGCGCGGTCGCCTCGCACCTCATCGATCTGTGCCGCTTCTGGACCGGGAGTGAGGTCGTCGAGGTCGGCGGCCGAACCGCCACGTTCGTTCCCGAACGCTACGACGAGCAGCGGGTGCGGCGCCCTGTGACCGCCGACGAATACGCGAGCTTCGTAATGCGGCTCGCCAGTGGCGCGCTTGCCACGATCACGCTGACCACCGTGGCGGCGCACGGGCCTGGTCATTTCGCCCAGATCACCGGACGCGACGGCACGCTCGTGTTGACGGGCGAGACAACGCTCGAGATAGGCCGCTCCGGCGGGCCGCTCGAGGACGCCAGTGTCCCCGACGACCTGTGGGAGCGGACCACCCCGAACAACATGTGGGCCCGCTCGTTCGTGCGGTTGATGCGCGACCTCGTGGGCGTGCTCGACGGCCGGGCCGCCGCTGGGGAGCCCGCGACGTTCTACGACGGCCTGGCAGTTCAACGAGTGATGGACGCGGTGCGCGCGGGCTCGAGCGTCCGGTTAGATTGACGCCGTGGAGCAGACTTACTTCCGGCGCGGCTTCGGCCTCAAGGGTGACATCGAGGGCGCCCTGGCCGCCGATTACCACAGCCGGGTGGTGGACCGGATCCGCGCCCAGGGGTACGCCCTCACGCTCGGTGACCTGACCTTCAAGCTCGCGCGTGAGTTCGGGTTCTGCTACGGCGTGGACCGCGCCGTCGAGTACGCCTACGAGACCCGCACCAAGTTCCCTGACCGCCGGCTGCTCTTGGTCGGCGAAATCATCCACAATCCCCACGTCAACGCCAAGCTCCGGGCCATGGGCGTCGAGTTCCTGCATCGGCCCGAAGGCGCCGAGTTCGATTTCGGGAGCGTCACGGCAGCCGACGTCGTGCTGCTGCCGGCGTTCGGCGTCACGGTGCAGGACTTCGAGCGGCTGCGCGCGATCGGGTGCGTGCTGGTCGACACCACGTGCGGCTCCGTGCTCAACGTGTGGAAGCGGGTCGAGTCGTACGCCAAGGACGGGTTTACCGCCCTCATCCATGGCAAGCATTATCACGAAGAGACCAAGGCGACGTCGAGCCAGGTCACCCGCTACCCGGGCGGCCGGTATCTCGTGGTGCGGGACATGGCCGAGGCGCGCGAGGTGTGCGCGTACATCGAGGGAGCGGGGAGCGGGGAGCGGTTCCAGCGGCTGTTCGCCGGCAAGATGTCGCCCGGGTTCGATCCCGACCGGGACCTGGCCCGCGTAGGCGTGGCGAATCAGACCACCATGCTCTCGGGCGAATCGCTGGCCATCGCGGCCGAGCTCAGGAAGGCACTGGCCCAGCGTTACGGGGACGAGAACCTGGGGCAGCATTTCCGCACGTTCGACACCATCTGCTCGGCCACGCAGGATCGTCAGGACGCGGTGTTGAAGCTCATCGCCGAGCCGCTCGACGTGATGGTGGTGATCGGGGGATACAACTCGAGCAACACCACTCACCTGGCCGCCATCTGCCAGGAAAAGGTGCCCACCTATCACATCGAAGATGCGGCATGCATCGATCCTGACGGCGACGCGGTCCGGTTTCGACCCGTGGGCGCTCATGCCGAGCGGCGCGTCACCGCGTGGCTGCGCGCCGGGCCGTTGACCGTCGGAGTGACCGCTGGCGCCTCCACGCCCAACAACAAGGTCGGTGAGACGATCGAGCGCATCGCGGCGGCGCGCGGCCTGACGCTGGCGGCGGTACTCGCCTAGGGTCGCCCCTTCGGGAAATCTTCGCCATATTTCGGTATGTCTCTTCAGGGCTTCCATCCCGCCATTGAGCGCTGGTTCGAGGCGCGTTTTCGGGAGCCGACTGAGCCGCAGCGCCACGCCTGGCCGCTGATCCAGGCGGGGCGGAACGCCTTGATCGCCGCGCCCACGGGCTCCGGCAAGACGTTCGCCGCCTTCCTGGCGGCGATCGATGCGCTGGTGCGCCAGGGGCTCGACGGCACGCTCACGGACGGGACACAGGTGGTGTACGTCTCCCCGTTGAAGGCGCTCTCGAACGACGTCCAGAAAAACCTGGCCGAGCCGCTGGCGGAGATCCGCCGCACGCTGGAAGCGCTGTGCCTGCCCGACGTGGAGATCCGCACGTTGGTGCGGACCGGTGACACGCCGGCGCCGGCGCGCCAGGAGATGGTGCGGCGACCGCCGCACATCCTCGTGACCACGCCCGAATCGCTGTACCTCATTCTCACCTCGGAGCGCGCGCGCGAGATGCTGCGCGGCGTCCGGACCGTGATCGTGGACGAGATTCACGCCGTGGCGCGCGACAAGCGGGGCAGCCACCTCGCGCTGACGCTCGAGCGACTGGAGCACCTCGCCGGCCGGCCTTTGCAGCGGATCGGTCTGTCGGCTACGCAGAAGCCGATCGACGAGATCGCCCGCTTCCTCGTTGGAGCCGGCACGCATCCCGCTTCCCGCATCCCCCTTCCTGAGATCATTGACTCCGGCCACACGCGCGCGCTCGATCTCGCGATCGAGATCCCGTCGTCGCCGCTCGAGGCGGTCATGGCGGCCGAGGTGTGGGACGAGATCTACGAGCGGCTGGTACAGCTGATCTCGGAGCACCGCACGACGCTGGTGTTCGTGAACACGCGGCGGCTGGCGGAGCGGCTCGCGCTGCATCTGTCCGAGCGCCTGGGCGCGGACCAGGTCACGTCGCACCATGGCAGCCTCTCCAAGGAGAAGCGGCTCGACGCGGAAACGCGGCTCAAGGAGGGGAAGCTCAAGGCGCTGGTGGCGACCGCCTCGCTCGAGCTGGGGATCGACATCGGCGCGGTGGACCTCGTGTGCCAGATCGGGTCCACTCGCTCGATCGCGACGCTGCTGCAGCGGGTGGGCCGCTCGGGCCACCATCTGGCCGCGGTCCCCAAGGGACGGGTGTTCCCGCTGTCGCGCGACGAGCTGATCGAGTGCGCGGCGTTGCTACGGGCGGCGCGCGAGGGCGAGCTCGACCGGCTGATCATCCCGGACCACCCGCTCGACATTCTCGCGCAGCAGGTGGTCGCGGCGGTGGCGTGCGAGGAGTGGGACGAAGCGGCGTTGTACGAGGTGGTGCGCGGTGCCTATCCGTACCGCGATCTCCCGCGCAAAGACTTCGATGGGGTGGTGCAGATGCTCGCCGACGGGTTCACGACCCGGCGCGGCCGCCGCGGCGCGTACGTGCATTACGACGGCGTGAATCGGCGCCTCACGGCCCGGCGTGGCGCCCGCCTGGCCGCGCTCACATCGGGGGGGGCGATCCCCGACGTCGGTGATTATCGCGTAATTCTCGAGCCCACCGAGACGTTCGTCGGCACGCTCAACGAGGATTTCGCCATCGAGAGCATGCCGGGCGACATCTTCCAGCTGGGCAACAGCTCGTACCTGATCCGGAAGATCGAATCGGGCCAGGTGCGGGTGGTGGACGCACAGGGGCAGCCTCCCTCCATCCCCTTCTGGACCGGCGAAGCACCCGGGCGCACGCCCGAGCTGTCGGTGCAGGTGTCGCGGCTGCGTCAGGACATCGCGGACCGGCTGGGGAACACGGGAGAGGCGATCGCCTGGCTCGGCGCGGAGATCCCCGGGCTGTCCGAAGCGGCGGCGCGGCAGATCGTCGAGTATCTCGACGCGTCGCACAAGATCCTCGGCGTCATCCCCACGCAGCAGACGCTGGTGCTGGAGCGCTTCTTCGACGAAGCGGGCGGGATGCAGCTGGTACTGCACGCGCCGTTCGGGAGCCGCGTGAACCGCGCCTGGGGCCTGGCGTTGCGCAAGCGGTTCTGCCGCAGCTTCAACTTCGAGCTGCAGGCGGCCGCCACCGAGGACGCGATTGTGATCTCGCTCGGGCCGCACCACAGCTTCCCGCTCGACGACGTGTTCCAGTATCTGAAGCCGGCCACCGCCGAGCAGCTGCTGGTGCAGGCGATGCTCGACGCGCCGATGTTCGGCACGCGCTGGCGCTGGAACGCGACGCGAGCGCTCGCGGTGCTGCGGGCCCGCGGGGGCAAGAAAGTGCCCACGCCACTCCAGCGCATGGAGGCCGAGGACCTGGTGGCCGCCGTCTTCCCCGATCAGCTCGCCTGTCCGGAGAACCTGGTGGGCGATCGCGAGATTCCCGACCATCCGCTGGTGCAGCAGACTATCCGGGACTGCCTGCTCGAAGCGATGGACTTCCCGGGCCTGAAGCGGGTGCTCGAGGAGATGGAAGCCGGGCGCTGCCAGCTGGTGGCGCGCGACACGACCGAGCCGTCGCCCCTGTCGCACGAGGTGATCAACGCCAAGCCGTACGCGTTCCTGGACGACGCCCCGCTCGAGGAGCGCCGCACGCAGGCCGTGATCACGCGCCGCGGCCTCGACGTGAAGACCGCGGAAGAGCTGGGCCGGCTCGATCAGGCGGCGATCGATCGCGTGAGAGACGAGGCATGGCCGGACGCCCGCTCCGCAGACGAACTCCACGATGCGTTACTCGTCAGCGGCGCCCTGACGAGTGCGGAATGCGGAATGCGGAATGCGGAATCGCACGTGTGGTTCGAGGAGCTGGCGCGGGTCGGACGCGCGACCGCCCTGCTGCGAGAGCCGCGGCTGTGGATCGCCACGGAGCGCGTGCCGCTAATTGAGGCTGCATTCGCCGATACTCTGTACGAGCCCCCTGTCGTGGTGCCCGAACGCGACCGCGCCAAGACCTGGACCCGCGAGGACGCCCTGCGCGAGCTGGTGCGCGGCCGGCTCGAGGTGGTCGGTCCGACCACGGCCGAGGGGATAGCTGCGGCGCTCGGCGTGCCGCCGTCCGACGTGGACTTCGCGCTCGGCGCGCTCGAGCACGAGGGATTCGTGCTGCGCGGTCAGTTCACGCCCGGCATCGCGCAGCTCGAGTGGTGCGAGCGCCGGCTGCTGGCGCGCATCCATCGGTACACCCTCGACCGGTTGCGCCAGGAGATCGAGCCCGTCAGCGCGGCCGATTTCATGCGCTTCCTGCTCCGCTGGCAGCGGCTCACCCCTGGCACTCGCGCCGAAGGTCCCGATGGACTGGCGGCGGTGCTCGAGCTGCTCGACGGCTTCGAGCTGCCGGCGGGCGCATGGGAGACCGACGTACTCCCTGCCCGCGTGGGCGAGTACGACCCGCTGTGGCTCGACGGCCTGTGTCTCTCGGGGGAAATCGCGTGGGGAAGGTTGAACCAAACGCGGAACGCGGAAGGCGGAACGCGGAACAGAAAGTCGGGTCCGATTCGCACGACGCCCGTGGCGCTGTTCCGCAGAGAGCGGGGCGCGATGTGGAGGTCCCTGACCACGCAGCCCGATCCCGCGGATCTCCCGCTCTCGCACTCGGCCCGCGCCATCGCAGAGTCGCTCGACGGGCGCGGCGCCTCGTTCTTCGGCGATCTCGTGAACGCCACCGGGCTGCTCCGGACCGAGGTCGAGAAGGGGCTGGGCGAGCTGGTGGCGTGGGGACTGGTGACCGCGGACAGTTTCGCCGGCCTACGGGCGCTGCTCGTCCCATCCGACCGCCGCCGTCCCATTGGCGGCTTCCGGCGCCGGGGCAAGGTGGCGCCGTTTGGGGTCGAGACGGCGGGACGGTGGTCACGGGTGCGGAGCTCGGCGCCCCTCCCCGAGGAGCAGGTCGCCGAGGCCGTGGCGTGGCAGCTGCTGCGTCGCTACGGCGTCGTGGTCCGCCGGCTGGCGACGCGCGAGACGCTGCTCGCCCCGTGGCGCGATATCCTGCGCGCGTACCGCCGGCTCGAGGCGCGCGGCGAAATCCGCGGAGGCCGGTTTGTGGGCGGCTTCTCGGGCGAGCAGTACGCCCTGCCGGAGGCCGTGGGCTTGCTACGCAACGTGCGGCGCGACGAGCCGACGGGCGAGCTGGTAGCCGTGAGCGGCGCCGATCCGCTCAACCTCGCCGGGATCATCACGCCGGGCGACGTCGTGCCGGGGCTCGCGACCAACCGGATCCTCTACCGGGACGGCATTCCCGTCGCCGTGCGGGAGGGAGCGGGGAGCGGGGAGCGCTACCTCGTGGAGGCGACGCCGGACGAGCGGGAGCGACTCAAGTCCGCGCTGGTGCGCGGCCGCGTGGCGCCGCTGGTGCGGGCCTATCTCGGCAGGACCGGTCCCAGACCGGCGTCTACGCGCGCTTAGTAGTTGACGAAGCTGATCGCCTGCCGGATCACGGCGCGCACCGGCCGCCCCTCGCGCCGTGCGGCGCGATACACTGAGCCGCGCACCACTCGCAGCGCTTCCGCGTCGAACGCGTGGTTCGGGCTCTCCGCGATCTTCGCGGACCCGGGCTCTACGTGGCCGGTCGCATCGAGCGCCGCTTCCACCAAGACGGTGCCGCCGACCCGCAGCGCCTGCATCTCGAGCGGATAGCGGATCGCCGGATGCGATACGAGCACCGGTTGCTCGTCCACCGGCTCGACCGTGCTCGGGGCCGGCATGGCTGGACCCGCCGCCTGGCCTCCGCGCCGGGCGAGCCGGACAGAGTCGGCCAGGCGGCGTAGGAAGGGCGCGAGGTCCACGCCGCGGGCGGTGACGCTTTGGTACAGGGCCAGGCCCTCTCCCAGATCGGCGCGAGAGGCGCTGTCGCGCCCGGCGCGCGACGCGGCCACGCCCCGCACCAGCAGCGCGTACACCCGCTCTCCATCGGTCGGATGCGTGAGCGACGTATCGAGCGCGAGCTCGAGCAGGGTCAGCGCGCTGTCGGGTCGCCGGGCCGCCAGCTGAGCGCGAGCCGACCCCACCAGCTCCGTCGTGCTCAACCGAGGCGGGTGCACGTCCACGCCGAGCTGCACCATGACGCGCACGGCGGCGCCCTTGAGGCGACCGGCGGAGAACTGCGACGCCAGCATCATCTGTGTCACGGCGTCGTTCAGGCCGGAGTCGGGCGTGGACAACACCTCCACCGACGCAGGCTCGACGTGCCCCGACGTATCGACGATCGCCGCCACCCGCACCAGGCCCTCCACATGGCGCAACAGCAGGGCGCGAGGATAATCGACCGGCGGGCCCGACAGTCGTCGCGGCGGTTCGTCCACGCTTCCCGACGTGTAGAAGACGCGCGACTGGCCCGAGAGCCGCGTCGCGCAGAGCGCGAGCAGGCAAGCGGCGCCGCGCAGCCGCTTCACGGCCGGGTGAGATCGACGCTGACCACCGGCAGGTCCCAGTGCGCCGCGAGGATCTCGAAGCGCCGCTGCTCCTCGCGCCGGAACGTGTCCTGGTCGGGGAACAGACGTTTGAGCTCCGCGTCGGGAAACGCTTCGTGCGGCGCCGCCGCGTTCTTCCACACGATCGTCACGCGATAGTCCCAGCGGCCGTCCTCGGTGCCGTGAAAGCGTGGTGCTTCCGCGGTGACCTGCTGCGCGTGGCCGAGCTCGATCTGGCGCTTCAGGACCGGAAAATGGTTCTTCTTGAACAGCCGGATGAACTCGTCGGCGAAACCCCAGCGGACCTTGTAGTAGTACTCCACCACGAACGGCTCCGTCGAGCCCGCCGGCGGCGCCCCTTGGGCGACGCTCGCTGCCGGTGCCGCCAGCAGCAGGCAGAGGATCCCGCAACGCAGCATGTGTGTCTCCTTATCGGGAGGCGGCTCAGGCCGTCGGCTGCTTCAGCTTGTCCAGATAGAGCTTTCGCACCTTCGCCACCTTGGGCGCAATCACCGCGCTGCAGTAGCCCTGATTGGGGTTGCGACGGAAGTAGTCGCGGTGGTACTCCTCGGCCGGGTAGAACGCCGCGAGCGGCTTGAGCTCGGTCACGATCGGATCGTCCCACACCTTCCCGGCCTCCAGTTCGGCGATGACGCGCTCGGCCGTGGCTTTTTGCTCCGGAGAGTGGTGAAAAATTGCCGAGCGATATTGCGTGCCCACGTCGCCGCCCTGACGGTTCAGCGTGGTCGGGTCGTGAATCGTGAAGAACACGTGCAGCAGCTCGTCGAACGAGACGACACTGGGATCGAACGTGATCTGCACGACCTCGGCGTGGCCGGTGGTGCCGGTGCACACGTCCTCGTACGACGGGTTGGCCACGTGGCCCCCCGCGTAGCCGGACCGTACCTGCTCGACGCCCCGCAGCTGCTGAAACGCGGCTTCGAGACACCAGAAGCACCCGCCGGCGAGGGTCGCGACTTCGCGCTGTGGCATCGACTCTTTTCCTGGTGGGGTTATCTGAAAGCTAGCTCATCAAGCGCGCAGCTTCCGCGCCGCCAGCGCGGTGCCGGCCACGCGCGCGCGGATCTTGGCGAATGCCGTGTCCCGATCCGTAGACGTGTCGTCCGAGAAGGGCGCGAAACCGCAATCGTCGGTCGTCCCCAGCCGGTCGAGCGGGATATACTCGGCCGCCTCGAGCACGCGGTCGCGGACCTCCTCGGGCGTCTCCACCTTCGAATCGATCGGGTCGATCACGCCGATGAAGATCCGCTGCCCCGGCTTGGCGTGCTGCTTCACCAGGCGCAGTGCCCTGCCGCGGTCCGGCTCGCTGGCGCACTGGATGTAGAAGTTCGTGGCCTCGAGCTCGAACAGGGTGGGCAGCAGCTCCGCGTAGTCCACGTCCGCGCTGTGGGTCGAGTCCTGGTCCCCGCCGGGGCAGGTGTGGACGCCGATGCGGCGGCGCTCCTCCGTGGTGAAGCGAGCCAGCACGCGGTTGTTCAGGTCCACGAACGCCTTGAGCACCCCCTTCGTGGGATCGAGCTTGACCGCGAGCCGGCCCTCGGTGAAGTCGATCTGGACGACGTGCGCGCCCGCCGCCAGGCAGCGCCGGATGTCCGTCTCCGCCTCGCGCACGAGGTCCTGGAGGAACGCGTCGCGCGGGTATCCGCGGATGCCGTCCTCGGGATAGAGCAGGCTCAGGGCCGAGGCCGAAATCACCGCCTGCTTGATGGGCACGCGGGCATGAGCCCGCGCGGCCACGAGATACGCATCGGCGTAGGTCTGGTAGCGGAACGGCCCGGCGGTCAGGCGGGGGAGCCGCCGCGTGTGTCCGTCGGCGAACGGGATGGTCACGCCGTCGGGCGCGAGGCTCGCGAGCCCGTGAATCGGGTAGGTGGCGAAGCTGGGCTTGGACTGCTCCCCGTCGCTAATCACCGGGGACTCGGTCGCTTCGAAGCGTTTGATGGTGTCACGGACGCCCTCGTCCTGGAGCCGGGCGAGCTGGTCGCGCGAGAGGCGGCCGGCGGCGAACTGCT
>Ga0209239_1000175_pt1 | contig 37694 bp, 29 predicted proteins | sample GraSoi013_2_20cm_FD_185824 | JGI IMG/M metagenome (GOLD analysis project Ga0209239, IMG submission 185824) | Grasslands soil microbial communities from the Angelo Coastal Reserve, California, USA - Sample 10_02_2013_2_20cm (SPAdes) (version 2) | ecosystem: Environmental > Terrestrial > Soil >...
ACGAGCCCTGCACTAGGCTAAAGGAAACAATAGAGGGTCGCAAAAACCTCGGACCGCGAAACCGCCAACGCAAAAAACATGGCCCACATCTCTTGCCACTCACTCAAGCTGGTTTCTTCACAGCTTCTTTACAAAAAGGTGGTGGGGGAGGGGCCCTCCCAACGTACCGTATCCCTTAAGTTCTTTCCTTGCCACAGATTCGAAAATTCGCCCGTAAGTCCAGCCGTTGCCACACTTCCGAAAACGCCCTATCGCAAGTCCTTCCTTGCCACACTTCCGAGACCCCCGGACCTGTGGCTCCAACTTACTTCCAGAAACGGCTACGCCCTTCCCGCAGCGATGGGGGTAGCCGCGAAAAGGGCGCGCCGTCTTCAGGAGAGAAGATCGAGTCGACTGCCTTGCAGTCGCCTAAAGCGATTGACTGCCTTGCAGTCAAAGGAATTCAGTTGTCTGCGGGAGGCGGAGGAGGAGGTGCGCCCGGCCCGCCTTTGAAGTTCTGGATGAACCTTCTGTTTTTGCCGGCCGTTACCGTGTAGTCCGATGGCACGGCAAAGAGCGAAGCAGACGGCTCCGTCCGCTGAATGTTCGTCAGTGTGTACGTCGATTCGCCGCTCCACGGATTCGTCCGCTTGCTCATGACCACCATCTGCAAATCGTTGGAGAACCACGTCTCTCGCACGATGACGATCGGTTTTTCGTTTCCGATTTGTCCTGCGGGAATCGTGCGCGTCAGGCGCGTTCCTTGTGCGCTGACTCCCGCAATCGTCTGCGTGCCCAAATCTTCTTTTTTGAGATTGCCGGAAGCAATTTCCTCTTGCTCGCGAGCCGCCATTTTCCCCTTAATGTCGCCCTTCATCGGTCCCTTCATTCCGTGAACCGGGCGGCCCATTTTCTCCGCAGCTTTGGTTTCGGGATGCAGCACGAAGCTTGCGTTCGCGACCGGATCATTGATTACCACGAACGACTTCGGCTGCCCGGACGCCGCCAGCGGGCCAAATCCCGACAGCGTTACCTCCTTGCGAAATCGTCCCTGGCTGTCGCGGAAAAGGTTCACCTGCGATTTGCGAGAAATGTGATTCCCGTCCGCGAGAGTCTGGTTCGATTCCTGAACGGCTACCGCGCTGAAGGGCGCGCCGGTTACCACTTGGCCGCCGTGCAATCCTTCAAATCCCAGCAATTCAACGCCGTCGCCCATCTGCATGAATACGCCGGGCTCTCCTCCGCGCACCACCAGACCCGCCTCCGGGGGAGGTGGTGGGCCCTCCTGCGCCCACAACGAACCAGTGGATCCTGCCAGCGTTACAGCGAGAAGCAGGTTTGTGAATACTCTTCGATTCATTATTTCGTCTCCTCTTCTCTCCCGAACTGTTGCGAACTCTTCGCGATGGCAATCGCGGCCAATCCCTTTTTCAACTGCGCGACCCACGCCGTAACCAGTTTCTCGCGCTCTTTCTGGTCCGTTTCAGCTGCGTGCCTTATTCTCTTCCAAAAAACCGATGCCACCATTTGCGTGCTCCCTTCCGAGGCGCCCCGAAAGCGCCCGCACCCCAAGAACATTTATCGCGGCAGTCGCACCGCTTGTGGCAATCCATCATCCCCAACGAGCAAATCCACCTGGATCCATTCATTGGCTCGCTCTTCGTTGACTGGCAGGCCCAGCGCACCCAGCGCGCCGCGCTGCATGCGCACGCGCAGGATGGCGGCGTCATCGGCATCCAGGGCAAGGGTTCCGGGCAGAAACGTAAAGCCGCTCAATTCATTGTCAGCCACAAGTATCTCGGAACTGTCGGCTCCCGCAGAATTCAGCGGCGGCATTCCATTCGTAAGCTCTGCAGCGTTTTCGTGATTCGCTCCGGCACTGGAATTATTCTCAGGAGAAATTCTTGCAGCCGGCGCGGAATCCAGATGCTTCGCAGCCACTTCCTGCCGGCCGTGGAGCCAATTGCGCCAGGTCACGACTCCGGCGAAGACAGCCGCGGCGGCCAGCGCCCACGCCGCTACCACGGCGGCGCGTCGAACCTTGAATGTTACGTGCTGCGTGCGAAACTCCTGGCGCAAACGCATCTCCACGCGCGCAGGCGCTTGAGCCATCGCCGTATCTTCCGCGAACGCGCGCAGATCAACTCCTGCCGCCTGCCACGACTCCTGCAATGCGGCGCATCGCGAGCAGGTATTCGCGTGCTCACGCGCAGCCACGTGCTCCACTTCGCTCAAGGTGGAGTCGCGCTCCGCGTCCAACCCGATCACTTCAAATTCTTCGCAGTTCATCTCGCACATCCGTTGCTCATTGAAGCTATAAAACGGCAACCAAATCTCAAAGCCTTCTTCATCGCGCCGCGCTCGCGCGACGCGGCACGTCGCGAAACATCTCCAGCTTGGCCATCAGCAAAGCCCGCCCGCGATGCAGCCGCGAACGAATCGTCCCGATCGGGCATCCGGCCATTTGCGCGGCTTCCTCGTAACTCATTTCTTCCAGTTCGCACAGCACCACGGCTTCGCGAAACTCCACCGGCAAATCCAGCACGGCGGCCCGCACCTGCTGCATGCGTTCGCGCTTTTCCGCCCACATTGCTGGAGTGGACGCATCTTGCAGAACAATTCCTCCGCCCGTGCCGTCTTCGTTTTTCTCTTCCAGTGGAATTTCCCGCGGCAAACGTTCCCGGTGTTTCATCACGCGGTTGCGCGCCACTCCATACAGGAACGCACCGAGCGCTCCCCGCGCGGCGTCGTACTTTTTCGGATCGCGCATCAGAGTCATGAACACGTCCTGCACAATCTCTTCCGCGGCCCAGGTGTTGCCTGTCATGCGCAGCGCAAAACGGTACATGGCCGCCTGGTGCCGCCGGTATAGGAGGGTGAAAGCCTCCTCATCGCCCCTGGCGGCCCGCCGCAACAGAACGTCGTCTCTGTCTTGCTCGGCGATCCTCATCTCTCCTGGTAAGACGTTCTGGCGGCTCTCAACTATCACTTCCTGTCCCGCCATGGAAAAGTTCCCACCTGAAGCAGGTACTCGCGGCGAATGCCTGAAAGTCCCTGTTTTCCCAGTCGGTTAGACGCGAGCGGGGGCTTCCGGGTGTCGCGGCAATCACGCCGCTACGGATCACCTGAGAATATCCAATCGCAACTATTAGATGGCCTGGGAAAGGGCTTTTATTGGGTCTCGGGCTTGAACATGCTGGCGGCGATTTTGGTCACAAGATGGCGGGGGACCAGGCGTTGGCTTTGCGCGCCAAGATAATTCCCAAGACCAGAAATGACGTAACTTTTGCCCGCAGCCAAAGCCTGCAGTCCCGTGCGCGCAACCTTTTCAGCGGTTTCGGTCCTACGTCTGAATTTTTCCTGGCCGGAAACGACGTGAAACTCAGACTCGGTCGAGCCGGGGCAAAGCGCGCAAACACGGATTCCGTAAGGCTTCATCTCTTCCGCGAGGCCTTCGGCGAAAAGCAGGTCGAACGCTTTCGTGGCCGCGTACGTGGAAATATACGGAACGGCCTGAAAAGAAGCGGTCGAAGCCAGGATCAGAATATCGCCACGGCGGCGCGCGACCATTTCCGGCAAATACATCCGGGTCAGATGGACTACCGCGTGGCAATTCACCTGAACCATGTCGAGTAATCGTTGCTTGTTGATCGAATGGAATTCGCCGTATTGGCCATAGCCGGCATTGTTGATCAGCAGCTCGATCTCAATTCCTTTTTCCTTGGTGAAGGCGAAAATATTTTCAGGGGCATTCGAATCCGCCAAATCTGCCGGGAACACTTCGGCGTGGACTTTATGAGCAGTGGTCAGCTTGCGAGCCAATTCCTTGAGGCGATCTTTCCGGCGGGCTGTCAGGACGAGGTTTGTTGCGCCCGATGCTAATTCTTCAGCGAGGGCCACACCAATCCCGGCACTGGCGCCGGTGATGAGCGCCCATTTTCCGGACCAGTTTGCCGCTGTCCGCGACTTGGCATTTTGCAAAGCGCCCTCCACAAAACATGCATTCTGCTATTTTCCCAGTCGGGGATGGCATTTTCATTTCTTGCTCGGCGCAAAGCGGTCAGCCAATCGCCCGCCTTCCCGCTTGAGACGGTCCATCAAGCGGCGCGCCCAGACAAATTCCGCAGCCAGCAAACCCAACCCAAGAAAAATCACTAGCAATCCCGGTCCGGGAGTGACCAGCATAACGCCGCCCGCCAGCAGCAAGGTGAATCCGGCAATCATAAGGAAGACTCTGCGGACCTGCTCGACTGTGCGGAGGATCATGTACCCCTAGGGATCGGCTTTTTGGCGGAGAGGGTGGGATTCGAACCCACGGTAGGGGTTAACCTACACACGCTTTCCAAGCGTGCGCCTTAAACCGCTCGGCCACCTCTCCGACGATACAAACAGCCAATCCAATTTAGCAGAAACCGTTGCTTGACGCACATCGCGCCGGATCACAGTGCGACACGCCTGGCAGGGTTCGAGGGAAGCGTGGAATCGCGCAGCGGCGCAAGTGAGATGCAGGGCGGATTCGAACGATGGGTACCAAGGTAGCGGGCGGCGAGTGAGTTGGGTATGCTAGGCGCGGCATATCAAAATGGCAATCTCTGAAATTCCCGAATGCATCGGGCCCTACCGAGTCCTCTCCGTGGTTGGCGAAGGCGGAATGGGCGTGGTGTACAAGGCCGAGGACCAGCGGCTGGAGCGGGTCGTGGCGCTCAAGGTAATTCGCGAATTCGAAGGAGACACAAACCGCCGGCGCCGCTTCTGGCAAGAAGCGCGGGCGGCTGCGCAAGTGGCTCATCCGAATGCCTGCCGAATTTACGACATAACCGAAGAGCAGGACCGTTTGGTCCTGGTGATGGAGTTCATTGAGGGAGATTCTCTTGCACGACGCCTCGAGCGCGGTTCCCTGCCCGCTCAGGAGGCCGGCCAGATCGCGCTGTCGGTGCTATCCGCCCTGGAAGCGTTTCACAAGATAGGAATCGTCCACCGTGACCTGAAACCGAGCAACATCGTGCTTTCGAGTGGGGGAACAAAGCTGCTGGACTTCGGGATTGCGAAGCACGTGGCGTTAAATGCCAATGATGAAACCGCAGCGACTCTTGGCGACGCGACAGCGGCTGGAATCTTTCTTGGGACTCCCAAGTACGCATCACCGGAACAGTTCCGCAACCGGCCGGTTGACGCGCGATCGGATCTCTTTTCCCTGGGCGTGGTTTTGTTCGAAATGTTGACCGGCCAGCCGCCGTTCTCAGGCGAAACTTTCGGTGAAGTAGCGCATGCCGTTCTCGAGGGTTCACCGCCCGCGCTGAGCGGATCGCCTGCCATAGCGGCAATGGGCCGGATCGTTCATCGCTCACTATCGCGCGAGCCGCAGGACCGGTATGCGAGTGCGGAAGCGATGGGCGCCGATTTGCGCGCCACGCTACAGATGGATGGAATCGAGACGAACGCGCGGGCACGCCCATTACGGCGAATGATCGTGCTGCCATTCCGGATGTTGCGGCCAAGCGAAGAGATCCAGTTTCTGGCGTACAGCTTGCCCGAGGCGATAACGGTTTCGCTGGCCGGCCTGGAAAACCTGGTAGTGCGCTCGTCTATTGTGGCGGCGCGGTATTCCGGCGATGCGCCCGACCTGCAGAAAATCGCACGCGAAGCGGAAGTCGACGTTGTACTGACTGGAGCGCTGCTCAACGTCGGCACGCAATTGCGGATTACAACGCAGCTGGCGGAAGCACCGAGCGGAACGCTTCTCTGGTCGCATTCCTCGCAGGCAACGACTCACGAACTGCTGGAGCTTCATGACGACCTGGTACGCCGCGTCGTCGAGTCTATTCTGCCCTCCCTGACCGTCCAGGAACACCAGTCACTGCAAAAAGACCGCCCCGCCAGCCCAACGGTTTACCAGATTTTTTTGCAGGCGAACGAATTCGGCAGACAATGGGAAAATCTTCCCGGGGCCATCGAGATGTATGAGCGCTGCGTCAGTTTGGACCCATCGTACGCGCCGGCTTGGGCGAGGCTGGGCCGGGCCCGCTGGCTCTGCGATAAATACACGGTGGGTTCGCTTGAGGGCCTGGGCGCAGCCGATGAGGCGTTTCAGACGGCACTGCGACTGAATCCCAATTTAACGCTCGCACACAACTTATATACCCATGTTCAGATAGACCAGGGCCGCTCGCTGGAGGCGTTGAAACGGCTCCTCGGCCGAGCTCAACAACGAAGAAGCGATGGGGAGCTCTTTGCCGGGCTGGGGCATGTGTGCCGCTATTGCGGGCTCTTGCGGCCCGCACTGATAGCTCATCAGGAAGCCCGGCGCCTGGATCCGTTGATTCCGACGAGCGTGATGCACACGTACTTCATGCTGGGAGATTATGAGCGGGCGCTCGAAAATTCCGGAGGCGACTACGGGTACGGGACGGCGCTGGTTCTCGGCATGACCGGACGCGTTGAGGAAGCCGTGACCATGCTGCGGCAACGAGAACTGGACAAGCCCTGGCGCCTCGGAAAACTGTACCTAACTTCCTTGCGGACGCTGTTGGAAGGCAAACACAAGGAGAGCCTGGCTGTGAGTGAAGAGCTGATGCAGGCCACATTCCGCGATCCGGAAGGAATGTATTATCTTGGCCGGCAACTCGCTTACTTGCGTCACGAAGCCCAAGCATTGGAAACGCTTTCCCGGGCCATCGATAACGGTTTTTTCTGCCATCAGGCCATGTTGCACGACCCGTGGCTTGATTCGCTGCGAACTCGAACCGAATTCACGGCGCTCTTGAGCAAAGCTCACCAATTGCACCGCGAAGCGCTGACTGCCTTTCTCGCTGGGGGCGGCGCTTCCCTTCTAGGGATCCATTCAGAGGGATATTAAGGCAAGCGGATTATTCGTAGCGCAGGGCTTCGACGGGGTCGAGGCGGGCGGCCTTGATGGCGGGGTACATTCCGAAAACTAAGCCGACACCCATGGAGACGCCCACGGCGAGCACAATGGACCAGAGTGGAATGGACGAGGGCAGAGTGGGCACCGCAAGATTGATAAGCAGACTGATGGCGCCGCCAAGCAGCACGCCGATGACACCTCCCGCACCGGTGAGCACCATGGCTTCGGTGAGAAATTGCCAGATGACGTCACGGCGGCGCGCGCCGATGGCCTTGCGCACGCCGATCTCGCGGGTCCGCTGCGTGACGGACATCAGCATGATGTTCATGACGCCAACACCGCCGACAAGAAGTCCAATGGAGCTGACGGCAAAAATCAGGGTTGCAACGGAAGCCGTAATCTGACGAAACTGGTCCGCGATTTGCTGGGCGCTGGAAATTCCAAAATTATCGGGCTTGCTGTAAGGCACGTTTCTACGGCGGCGCAGCACGCCGCGGATTTGGTCCTCGGCTTCCGACATGCGGCCCGGGTAAGCGACCGCGCCGATCATGTTTTCGTCGTCCTGCGGAATGTGCTTATGATACGTACGATAAGGAACCATCACGGCTTTATCCGCGGATTGATCCTTGACGAGTTGGCCCTTGCGCGGTTCCAGAACACCAATGACTTCGTAAGAAATTCCGCTGATGAGAATAGGTTTCCCGAGTGGTTCCATGTCGGGGTAGAGAGTCTTGGCAATGTCAGGGCCGATGACCGCGACATCGGCACGGTGCATATTCTCCGCATCGCTGAAGAACCGCCCGGTTCTGGGCCTAGAATTAAAAACCTCTTCATTGGAGGGAAGCGTCCCGTTGTAATCAATCCCCGAGACTTCCCTGCTGAGATAACGCGCCGTGACCGGCCCGGTGCCGGGCCCTTCATCCGTCCATCGCGGATAGACACTGGCGGTGACAGCCTTCACGGCAGGACACAATTGCCCGATAGCCTCGGCGTCTCCCAAGGTCAGCGGTTTGCGCGCTCGTTCGTCCGGAGTGAGCCTGCCGGTGTGGATGCCAGGATCGAAACGGAAGATGAAAAGGGTTTCGGAACCGTAGTCGGACAGATAGGCGTTTACGTCTCCATCGACACCAACAAGGATAGACACCACGGAAAGAACAGCGGTAATGCCGATGACTACGCCCAGAATGGTGAGAAACGAGCGCATCTTATTCTCACGCAGGGTGGTGAGCGCCATTTGAGCGTTCTCGCCGATGTTCATGCGCACGGGAATATGCATGGCCCTCACACTTCCTGACGCAAGGCTTCGATGGGTTGCAGGCTTGCTGCACGGCGTGCCGGATAAACACCAAAGAAAACGCCGACGGCGGCGGAGATCACTTCGGCAAGAAGAACGGCGGAAAGGGAAACGTTCATAGGGATGGACATTGCGGTGGCAAGGGCTGCGATTCCGTAGGCGACCACGACCCCAATAGCTCCGCCCACGGCGGCCATGACCGTGGCTTCGAGCAGGAATTGCAGGAGAATGTCGTTGTGACGGGCACCGAGAGCCTTACGGATGCCGATTTCTCGCGTCCGCTCCGTGACAGTAGCAAGCATCACGTTCATGATCACCACTCCGCCAATGACCAGGAACACGGAAACGACGCCGACCATGGCGGTAGCGATCGCACCGGTCAGATTTTTCCACAATTCCATCAGCGTTGCCTGGTCGAAAATGCCGAAGTTATCTTTTTCGTTGGGAGCGAGGTGGCGCCGCGCGCGCATCATTACGCGCGCTTCCTCCTGAGTCCGTTCCATCCACTCGGCCCCACGCGCCTGAATGTTGAGCCAAATGGTGTCGTTGGTTCCATACATCTTGAAATACGTCTGGATGGGGATATACGCAAAATTATCTTGCGATTGGCCAAAGGCTGTTCCGACGGTCTTCGCAATGCCGACTACCAGGAAGGGCCGGCCTTCGACCATCAGTTCGTGCCCGATGGGATCAACGCCGGGAAAGAGCTGGGTGGCCAAGTCGTTGCCAATCATGGTGACCTGGGCGCGACTCTGGTCGTCGCCCTCGGAGATGTAGCGGCCGTCTCGCGGCACGATGGGGTCAATGTCCGCCATGTTGGCTGTGACGCCGCGGATATTAGTGTCGTTAAGGCTGTGCGACCCGGCGCGGACTTTTGAATCAATGCGCAGTTCCACGCCTACACGGAGAGGCAATTTCAAATTGTCGCGGAGAGCTTCGAAATCGTCCCACGTGACCTTCTTGTTGCGGCGGTTAGCCTTGACATATTCTTCGACGTCCGTAATGACGGGAAAGCGCGTGAGAAGAAAGACGTTTGAGCCCATATTGGCGACACGGTCCGCAATGTAACGGTCTACTCCGGAGATCAGGGCAACGACCACGATGAGGGTGGACACCGAGAGGATGATGCCCAGGAGCATCAAGAAGGAACGCATCTTGTGGGAGCGCAGAGTCTCCAAGGCCACGCCGATCGGTTCTCGGAGCAAAACCCGCCGCTTCATGCGTGCGATTCCCCTGTCCATTCTACGCGCAAGTGATTGAAAAGGTTTCCAGAGGCGCGGCCTGTTCCCGGCACGCCGCAATCCTGTTTAGAGGCGTTATCACCTTCACTGGCTGTCCGGGAATGGCGCGGAGAATGGAGCCGCGCAAATTCGTGAATTGGCTGCTCTTGGGCGCATTTGCGCGCGTCTGCTACACTATTTGGGCCGGTTCCGGGATCGTCTAATAGGTAGGACATCAGCCTTTGGAGCTGAGTATCGTGGTTCGAGTCCACGTCCCGGAACCAAATTTCCTCGCCCCAATTCCCTGCCTTGAGTTGAAATCGTCGATTCACATTTCGCGGTAGTTCAGTAGGACAACGCCAATCAGAGCGATGCACAGCGGCCAGAGGCGAGCCATTACGCCGCGCGTTTGATTCTCTGAAGGAAGCCGCAGTTCCAGCCAACGCGACCACCCCGCGGTTACCGCGAAAATGGCGATGGGGATGTGGCTTAGCTCGGCGAGAACTTCCTCTTTGAGGTTCCCGAGGCTGTGGGAATGGGTGAGAAGCAATGCGCCTGAGACGGCGATGAGGACAGGGAAAATCAGCCGGCCACGGCCGGAAGCGACGCGGCCGGTTTGCACGCGCCACTCAAATATCGCCAGAACGATAACCAGCACGGCAAAAAAGCGATGCAGCAAGACTTCGGGATCCGCGAGGGTTGCCCAGAAACCGACAGGGCCAAGCGGCCACGTCTCCGGGTCGCTGCGGAGAAAGAGAAATGCAGAGAGGCCAAAGAAGGCGAGCGGCCAATTGCGGGCCCAGGAGATTTTTCCCGCCTGCGCGATGAATGCCAGAAGCCCCATCGCTAGAACGAGGATGCCCGCCCAGTGGTGGTTGTACTCGGACCAGGCTTTCTCGGCGGGAGTGTTGGGGCGCGTTCCGGTTTGGCCGGGGACGTAGGATTCCGTCGAGAGCGGCCCGACTTCGAAGGCCTTCTTCTGCGCTGCGTAAGCGTCTTCGGGGAGCTCTTGAACCGACGGGCTGCCCAATCTTGGCGGATGCGGAGACATGCGCGCAATGATTTCTGAACTGGTCACGCGGTCCTGAGCAAGATCCGCGGCGGGAGGAAGCGACGTCAGCGAAGCGGCGGTGAGGATCACGGTGATGCCTATTCCAATTTCGGCTTCGCCAAAGCGCTTCAGGCTGGCGAGAATGGAGCTGGCCGGTCCGCGGCGCACGAGCTGAAAATTGAGCGCACCGAGAAACAAGAGAAGACCGAAGAGAACCACTTTGGTGGCGACCATCGCACCGTAGGAAGTTCCATAGACAGCCTTGAGCGAGCCCACGTAGGCCAAGCCCAACACGAAGCCAGCAGAAGCGAGCACGGCGACGCTCACAAGTGCGAGTTGCGAAAACCGGGCGCTGAGCCGGCGCGCGAACTCCGGGGATTGCGCTTGCCGGATGGCGATCAGCAGATACGGCAAGCCGCCAAGCCACGTCGCTGTCGCCGCTTGATGCAGGGCGGTGAACGCGACCAGCGGCGCGCGATAGTCCAGGCGGGCCATGGAATGGCTGGTCATGACGGACGAGGCGATGATGGCGGCTGCGGGGAGAAGCAGATCGGCGTAACTGGTGGAGCGCGTCGGAGCCGTCAGGACGATGATAGTAAAGGCCGCCGCGATGCCAATCACGGCAGCGAGAACAAAATTCGCGCCAAGGACGTCGCGAAGAGGCATGTCGGCGGATTGTCTAAGGATGATTGAGTTCGCAAGGACGTAGGAGATTTGCATCGCAGCAAGCGCAAGCGCAGAGCGCCGAATCCAGCGCAGACAGGCTTGGCGGAGCACCGCCGAATCCTCTTCGGCGCCGCGGACAACGAAAATCAGAAAAACAATTCCGCCAACCGCGAGCGATTGAAACGTCAGAGTCGCGCCGCGGAACAGGACCGAGAGGAAGCCGAAGACTTGGAGTAGTCGGGCCATGAATCTCGATCAGGACGCAGTGACCGTGAAAGGGATTTCGCCGCGGGTGATGTGGCCGTCAGACGCCAACACTTGCCACCGAAGGCGGTAGGCTCCAGCAGCCAAGCCGGTGGCCTCGGCTGAGAGCGTGTCCGCAGGCGTCTGCTTGCTGATTTCGAGGGCTTGCGTCGATCCGTCTGGACGAATGAGCGTCAGGCGGGAACGGAGGGCGTCGATGCGCACGTTAAAGCGGAGCTTGACCGGAACGTCCGGCCCGGATACCGCGCTCTTCAGAGCGGGGCTTGATTCCAGCAGGACCGCATGCGCAGCAGCGGGAACGTCAATCAATAGAGCCGCGGCTGCTGCAAACAGAATGAGTGCGCAAAGATTTCGACGGCCAGGCTGCATGACGCTTCTCTTACCGGGGGCGGTGAAGAGCTCCGTAAAAGTTGGGCTAACTGCTGGAAGAAAATTATACAGAAGCCGGCGTGGATTGCTATTTCATTTGGGAGCTGGTGTGCAGACAGGGCTGCCTCCGCGCCCGGCGGAGGAGCCAAGAAAATCCGCCGGTGCAGCGGGGCCGAGAGTCAGTCGAGATTACTCCTGAGAATTGATCTCGTTGCTGTGGTTCCAATCAATCGTCGGGTCGGAGGCGGGATCGTAAACAACTTCAGTGCTGGTGGTTTTATCGAGCTTGCGCTGGGCGCGCTTCTCTTCCTTCATTTTACGCTTCTCGATGCGCTTCATTTCTTTCTGGCGTTTCTGAAATGTTGTGGTCATAAGCTCTCCTTACAGCAGAGTGCGGCAAGGGCCCTGGCCCCTGCCGTCCAGCCTATCCATGAAAACGAAAACTACCAGCGCGGTTCGCGTGGCTGCCGCGCCGACTCACGGTAATCTTCGTTTGAAAAACGGTCGCGTCCTCCGCCCTTGCCGCGTCCGCCGCCACCGCCTGGGCCGCCAAAATTGCGCGGACCGCGCGGCGGGCCGCCTTCGCCCTTCGGGCGCGCTTCATTCACTTTCAAGTTGCGCCCGCCCACTTCTTTTCCATCGAGGGCAGTCATGGCTGCAGCCGCTTCAGCGTCATTGGGCATTTCCACGAACGCGAAGCCGCGAGCGCGGCCGGTCTCCCGGTCCATGGCCATATGAACGCGCGTTACCTGGCCAAACGGGGCAAATAGCTCGCGCAATTCGCCCTCCGAGGTCTGGAAGCTCATGTTGCCCACAAATAAACTCTTCATCTTGAATCTCCCTGTACTCTTCGAAGCACCACGAGCGCAGGATCTTGGTGAAGGGCCACTTCCCAGACGCTACGAGCCGTTAGCCTGAAATTGGCTGAAATCAAGGGAGGGAGAACCGTAAAAACACGCCCTTCCGGGAATCCAGACAATTCTACTTCGGGAGTCTACTTAACAACAGTAACACACTTCGGCGCGAATGGCCGCATGCTCGTTTTGAGGCCACCGTTGCACAATGATCAGGAACAAACGATTTTGATGAGAAGAACACCTTGTTAGCCGCGCAGGAGTTCGCCAACGGCGCGCCAGGCCTGATCGATGGCAAGTGCACAGCCTGATTATTTATAAATAGCCACAACTTCGCCGTTCTGGATCCGCAAGTCCGAAATCTCTGGAGGCAGCTTCAGCTTATCGCGGTTTTCAGGAGAGTCCATGAGCCGCTGCACTGCCGATTCGAGCGCAGACTGCGGAATCGGCAGCGAGCCGATCTCCCCGCCAAGAGGTTCAAAGCGCAAATAGCCGTCTCGAGCGGCGAGCCGGCCTTCGAGTTGCAGCGTCATGTCTTTTCCGTGCACGTCGAAAACAACGTAGGCTTTTACGCGGTCGTCGATCAGCTGCACTTTGAAGTCCCGCACGTTCGAACGCATCTGTTCGACTTCCTGAGCCGTGGGAGTCGCACCGTTGGCCGCATCTTTTTCCCCTCCTGCGGGCGTGGGATTCGGCGCACTATTCCCTTCCAATGCCAGATGGGCGCCCAAATAGGAATTCAACTCTGTCTCGTCCATGCGAAGTGTTGCGGGTTGCCCGTTTGCGACGGCCTTTTCCACTTGCTCCAGCTTTTCTTCCGCTCGCGCGGCGGCCTGCGGGCTGGTTTCCACCAGCGGTGGCGGCGCTTTATGGAACACCAGAACCAGCGTGACGATGGCAAACGTGTAGGTTGTCCAGCGGATGATTCGGAAGATTCGCTTCCGCGGACTGACGCTAGTGGCATCGGAATGAGCAAACTCCATCGGTTCCGTCGGCCGAGCCATTTGCGCCATCATTCCCTCCTTCGAGGCTAAATGTTCCGTTAGCCAAACGACCGCGCGCATTCATCCTACAGAAACCCTAGCTCCCCTCCGCGCTTGGAACAAGGGAACCAAAGCGCGACGGAGCCTATCGGACACCTGCCCCGGAAACATTCGAACGGCTGTAGCGTCTAGACTCTATGGCGTCTCACGACATATACTTCGGGGCATCGATTTGGCCTCGACAATCACGGCGCCGGTGAAGGGAGATTTCCCATGAAACGATTCCTCGCGGTGCTCGCGATTGCTTTGCCGGCTGGAGGCTTGCTCTTGCGCGCCAGCCGCAGCCAGCCGCCGGAAAATACCAATTCCGGCCCGCAGTACACCAGCGAGGGGAAACTGGTGCGTCCGCAAGGCTATCGCCGCTGGGTGTATGTCTCTTCCGGTTTCGGAATGAGTTACAACCCCGACGTTGGAGGAAACGGGCAGCCGGCGTTTACCAATGTTTTTGTGACTCCGTCGTCCTATGACTATTTCTTGGCCAACGGCAAATGGCCGGACAAAACTATCTTCGTCCTCGAAGAGTACCGCTCCACTTCGCACGGCTCGATCAACCAGCATGGAAGTTATCAGGAGGCGTTCCTCGGACTGGACGTCGAAGTCAAAGACGAATCGCACTTCCCGGAAAAGTGGGCTTATTTCGGATTCGACGCGAGTCAACCCTCATCTGCCGCCATCAAACCGGCCAAGAATGGATGCTGGAATTGCCACGATCAGAGCGCAGCCGTCGAACACTCCTTCGTACAGTTCTATCCCGAATTGCTGAAGGTTGCGAAAGAGAAAGGAACCATCAAGCCAACCGTACACCTGGAAACCAAATAGGCTAAAGCGCACAGTGCCGATCAGAGTTTCCTGAAGCCTCTTTTCGCGCTTGCTGGAATCTCTACGCTACGCCAAACTCGTAATCGATTTACGAATTGAACGATTTTGACGACCACGCGGAGGTCTGCATGCGCCGAATTGTTTTCATTCTTTTGTTCCTTCTGTGGCCTGGCGCATCGCGCGCGCAGCAGAACGCCTCGCCCCGCCCGCGGCCGAAAATCGGCGTGGCGCTGGAAGGCGGCGGCGCCATGGGCCTGGCGCACATCGGCGTGCTCAAGTGGTTCGAGGAACACCATATCCCCGTCGATTATGTTGCCGGGACCAGCATGGGCGGCCTGGTTGGTGGTTTTTACGCCACGGGCATGACTCCCGATGAATTGAAAACCCTCATCGAGGGCATGGACTGGCGCAAAATTCTGGGTGACCGCACTCCCTACGAAGACCTCTCCTTCCGCAGAAAAGAAGATCAGCGCGCCTACCCCAATTCACTTATTTTTGGTTTGCGCCACGGACTAACCTTGCCTGCGGGGCTCAACGCGGGGCATCAGATCGGCTTGATTATCGACCGCACGACTCTGCCGTACGACGAAGCGCCTTCATTCGACGCGCTCCCCACTCCCTTCCGTTGCGTTGCTACGGATCTCGTCAGCGGAAAATCCCATGTTTTCAAAGACGGTTCGCTCGCGGTGGCATTGCGCGCAACGATGTCGATTCCGGGAGCGTTTTCGCCCGTTCGCGATGGGAAGGCCGTCTATGTAGACGGCGGCCTTCTGGATAACCTGCCGACGGACGTCGTGCGGGAGATGGGCGCGGAGATCGTCATTGCCGTGCACCTAGAATCAGCGCCCGTCGACGCCAAGGACATCCAGTCCGTATTCGGCGTTCTGAATCATTCCGTCCGCGTGGTGCTGGAACAAAACGAGCTACGCGGCTTGGCGCAGGCGGACGCCGTCGTTTCCGTGCCGCTCTCCGAGTACAGCACAGTGGATTACGCCAAGAGCGCACAGATCATGAAGCGCGGCTACGAGGCCGCTAATGCGCGAGCGCCCTTGCTCGAAGCGTTTGCTCTCGACGATGCAAGCTGGCAAGAACATCAGCAAGTACGCGAAGCGCGGAAGCGCAGCGATGTTCCCACGCCGCAATTCATCGAAGTCGAAGGCACCAACGCGCATGAAGCGACCGACGTCACTCGCTACGTGAAACGTTTTCAAGGCAAGCCGGTCAATCCTGAGAAGCTCGACGAAGTGCTGACGCGGCTCACCGGAGTCGGGCGCTACGATTCGGCTGGCTATCGGCTCATCGAAAAAAATGGCCAGACCGGCCTGCTCGTTGATGTCGTGGAAAAAAATTATGCCCCGCCCATGTTTCAGACGGCGTTCGAAGTGGACGGCTCACAGAGCGGCAACGTGGACTTCACGGCGGGAACACGCTTCACCTTCATGGACGTGGCCGGCTTCCGCTCGGAATGGCGGACCGACGTGCTGCTCGGAAATACCTACGGCCTACAGACGGAATTGTTCCGGCCGTTTCGCGCGGAAAGCCGCTGGTTTTTTGCACCACACGCGGACGCCAGCGACACCACGTTTCCGATTTACGCGAAGAACGATCCGCTGGCGGACTACCGCATCTATCGCATCAATGTTGGCGGCGATGTGGGGTACAGCTTCGGGCGCTTCAGCGAATTGCGCGTTGGCTATGAAGTTGGCTCGCTGAACACCAAGCTGCGGCTTGGCTCGCCGGAAATTCCCTCCGTGGCCGGCCGCGTGGGGCAAGCGCGCTTGCGCTACCTCCTCGATCACACCGACGATCCCGTGATTCCCCGCCGTGGCTTCAGCGCGGAAACCAATTTTCGCTGGTTCGACCAAAGCCCCGGTGCCAATGGCGCGTTTCCTTCGATGGACTTGAAATTAGGATTTTTTCAGCCCATCGCGCGGCGCGCATCGCTTTTTCTTGAGAGCGAAGGCGGCACCACCTTCGGCAGCACGAGCACCGGAGTTCCCCAATTTTTCCTCGGCGGGCCGGTGCGGCTCAGCGCCTACGGCCAGAACGAGTTTCAGGGTAATCAGTATTACTTATTTCGTGGGGGATTCTTGCGTGATTTGCTGATCCTTCCTCCATTTTTGGGCAAGAAGGTTTATGCCGTCGGGGCCTACGAGATAGGAAAGATGTACGGCGTGACCACCGGCAGCGACCTCCCTGACGATGTTGCCGCAGGCTTCCTGGCCGAAACAGCCATCGGCCCATTCTTTATCGGCGGCAGCGTCGGCGACTCCGGCCATCGCAAATGGTTCTTCCAGCTAGGGCGTGTGTTCTAACATGACGTTCGGGGCGAACCTCACTCAAGGTCAGCGGCGTTGCTTCCAATAGCCGGGTTTGCGACGAACGTGCGCGATCGCCAGCACCTGGATTGCCGCCGGAAGCTCGCGATAAACGATTGCAAACGGAAACCGTTGAAGAAGAAATCGTCACGACTGGCCGCAGACCAGCGGTGTGGTGCCTCAACGATCATGTCAATGCCGCGGCTCATGGCATCAACAAATTTGGAAGCGGCCAAAAGACTTCGTTCCAGATACCACTCCAAGGCAGCTTCGTATTCCAGAGCCGCATCTTCGTGGAACTCAACCTTTTTACCTGCCATGAGTAAGTTTGGAAGAAATCCTTGACCGAACTTCTTTCCAGGGGACAGTCTTCGCTTTACCGGAATCCAGACCTTCGATCCGGCGGGCAATCTCCTGATTCCATGCAGCCTCGGCAGCTTCGTCGACAGTGGCGTCGAGGCTCTCGATGAGCGAGCCAGCCAGTTCGGCGCGTTCTTCCTCGGACAGGGAGAGCGCCTTCTGAAGCAGCTCGGAAACTTGTTGCGTCATAAAATCATTATACCTCTGAGACCGGCGATTGAAGCGGCGACTATAGCTCAAGAAATCCACGTATAATGCTCGGCCCTCACGCGCCAGGACCCGTTGATCTTTTCCATCAGTACATACCGTCCACCGCCGCCCAATCCGCAAAAGTGGTCGATGTAAAACACGGCTTGCGTGCGAGTGGGATTGAAACCTACACCAGAGAGGATGATGAGTCCCAGATTGTGTGGAAATTTCTTTTGAAACTCGGGCGAGCCATAATCGGATTGTGAAGCGAGGGCTACTGTGGCGCGGCTCGGCAAAACAAACCTAGGAAGTATCCGAGTTTTAAACAAGTTGCGGACAATGTAACTGGCGCGAGTTGAAGTGTGCAGCTGGTCAAATTGCACGCGACCATCCAGCATATAGAGTGCCCGCAATCTCAGATTTCCGCCTACTTTCGTAGTGTCCCTAACCACCACCTGCACTGGCCCGCCTGACCAGTCGTGGGCGTCATTCAACAAACCCTCAGAAAGGTACGCCGAGTACACAGCGTATTCTTCATTTGCGTTCCGCTCTCGCTCGGCCCAACCGGCAGTCGCCAGAATGGTTACAATCCCCAGCAAGAACAGAACGGTATGGCGAGCCCTTCGCCGCGTCTTGTCACTAATTCGCATAGCTATTCAGACTGCCCAACTGGAATATAAGTTCCCGAACTCGTTGGGGTAAGCATCTCTTGCAGCACTCCACTCAACCCTTTTCAAGTTTCGAATAATCTTGACTTTCGCTTTTTATTCGCCTATAGTGCGGGCGGTAGAGGAAACGGGAAACGGGTGGCGCGCCGGCTCCATTGCCGATTAGGCTCTCACGAGTCGGCCGCCGCCCGTTGAAAGTTCCGAGCCGTAAGCGGGGTGAGGGGTCGACTTGCACGACGATCCCTCGACTCCGGAAGCCGACCGCGTCGGCTCCTTCGCCTGCCTGCCGCAGTCAGGCTCGGGAGACAGTATAGGCCGTCCCATTTCCCTGCTGCGACCGTTGGTGCGGTCATAGTCACCAGGAGCTGTTATGGACGCCCTTATCGAGAATGTTGTCATTGCTCCATCTATTGAGGCCCTGCGGGGAGGCCTAGAAACTACCGAGGAGAGAAGCCTCGGGCCTGAAAGCCCGAGCTACAGTGACACAGGCGAAAAAGCTGTAGCTCAGGGCGGTGTGGCTCAGGGCGATGTAGCTCAGGGCTTTAGCCCTAAGGATTCTCCTGCTATTGCTGGTTCACCGGAAACGCCTCAGACGGAAACGCCGGCGGAGAAAAATCAGTGGTCCGCATGGGCCTGGCTGGGAACGTGCAGAACCCGTGAAGAGAAAAACCTCGGGCCTAATGGCCCGAGCTACAGCGTGCGCATTCCCCACATTGTCCACGTGGATGTAGACGCCTTTTTCGCCTCGGTCGAGCAAGTGCTCAATGCCAAGCTGCGCGGCAAGCCCGTACTCGTCGGGCGCGGCTGCGTGGCTTCGGCGAGTTACGAAGCGAAATTCCTCGGCGTGAAAACAGCGATGGGCTTCCGCGAAGCGTTGCGCGTCTGCCCGCAAGCCATCGTCGTGCCTGGGCAATATGAGCACTACGCCGATTTTGCCGAGCGCGTGCGCCGCATCCTGGAAACCTACACGCCCGCGGTGGAAACCGCCGCCCTGGACGATTTCTATCTCGACTTTGCCGGTACCGGCCGCCTTTACCCCGATTACGAAGCCACGCTGCGCCGCTTGCAGACTGAGATATTCGGCCGCACCGGCTTGAACGTTTCCATTGGCGCGGCGCGCACCAAAGTGGTCGCCTCCATCGCTTCACGGTTGCAACGCCCGCGCGGCTTTCGCATGATCGCGCCCGGCGAAGAAGAAACTTTTCTGACACCGCTTCCCGTGGAAAAACTTCACGGCATCGGCCACGTCCACGCCGGAGCGCTGTCCGAGCGCGGCATTGCCACCATCGGGGAATTGCGCCAGGTGCCCAAGCCCGCGCTGCAGGCCGCTTTCGGCGAAGCCATCGGCCTGCAAATCTGGGAGCGCGCCCGCGGCCTCGATGGCCGCGAAGTGCTGCTGCCCTCCACGCCGAAGTCCGTTTCCCGCGAAACCACCATCGAAGGCGGCACCATCGACACGGAATTTCTCAGCGGCCTGATCGAGTATCTCAGCGAGCGCATCGGCTCAACCCTGCGCGAATACGGCAAGCAGGCGCGCACCATTGGACTGCGCATCCGCTATGTCGACCATTTTTCGGCGTACCAGACGGTGCGGCTGATGAAACCAACCAACGACGAGCGCGAACTGCTCGCCTCCGCAAATGATTTGTTCGGCAAATTATTCACGCGCCGCGTGGCCGTCCGCCTGGCCGGCGTCAGCGTGCACAACCTCGAAACCGACAAACGCCAGCACGAACTCTTTGACACCAATGCCAACCGCCGCTGGTATCTGAACCGCGGCCTCGATTCCGTCCGCGGCCGCTACGGCTGGAACGCTGTCTTCTACGGCAAAGGCCTCGAGCTGCGCGAACATTACGCCACCAAGCCCAACGGCCTGGTCCTCTCGACACCCTGCTTGTCGCGATGAGGAGAAAAAGCCTCGGGCCTAAGACCCGAGCTACAGCATTGTGCACGTAGGGGCGCAGCATGCTGCGCCCCTACAAAGAAAAACGAAATTGCTGAGTTTTCCTTCCCTTCCCCTACCTGATTTGAATTGAAAAGCATGCCTGCGAGAAACGGGCATGCCGTCTTCCCTTTCCAAGCTGGGGCATCCGTGTTCGTACATTTGCATTGTCATAGCCACTATTCGTTTCTGCGCGGCGTGGCGTCGCCGGAAGAAATCATCGCGGCTGCGGTCGAGCAGAAAATGCCGGCCGTGGCGCTGACGGATACGAACGGTTTGTATGCGGCGGTACAGTTTTACAAGCTAGCGAAGGAAGCGGGAATCAAGCCTATTGTCGGCGTAGCTATTCAGTGGCGAGTGACGAGTGGCGAGTGGCGAGAAGGAATCGGAGAGATTCCTCACTGCGCTCGAAATGACAGAAGAACACACTCCATGTCACTGGTGCTGCTAGCAGCTGACATGGAAGGCTACAGCAATTTATGCCAACTCGTGACGCTGCGGAATCTTGGCACAACACAATTGTCACAAAACATGAATCCTGCTGAAACCGATGGCCGCCCCGTGACGCTGCAGGAATTGGCGGAGCACAATCACGGGGTGATCGCGCTGTGCCCGTTGCCGGCAAGATCGCGTGACGCAAGCAACCGTAGGGGCACGATACATCGTGCCCTTACCAACACAACTCAGGCGGAAGCCGATTGCCACGAGCAAGGATGCTCGGTCACGAGTCGCGACTTGCGAATCACCAATTATTTTTCACAACTCAAAGAACTTTTCGGTGATCGCCTCTACGTCGAGGTGCAGCGCCTCTCGCCGGGAGATGGTCGCACGCTGCGCGAAGCGGAAAGCCTCGGCCGCGAGCTGGGCGTGCCGCTGGTGGCGACAAACAACGTGCACTTTCTCAAGCCCGAGGAGCATTTGCATCACCGCACAGTGAACGCGATTCGCACGGGCGGATTGCTGACCACGGTAGCGCCGCCGGAAATCACCACCGCCGAAGCGTGGTTCAAGCCGGCGGCAGAAATGCAAAAACTTTTTCCCGATCATCCGGAGTTGCTGCAGGCAACGCTGGAAATCGTGGACCGCTGCAACTTGCAACTCGAACTCGGAAAGCTGATCTTCCCCGAGTGTACCGTTCCGGAAGGCGAAACTCCGGATTCCTATTTGGAAAAAGTCAGCTTCGAGGGTGCACAAAAACGCTACCACTCTGTAACACCGGAAGTGCGTTCGCGGTTGATGCGCGAGTTGGCAGTCATCAAGAAGTGGAGCCTGTCGCCGTATTTTCTGCTCGTATTGGACATCGTGAACGAGGCACGGCGGCGCGGGATTCCCGCGGTGGCGCGCGGGTCGGCGGCGAGTTCCATGGTGACGTATTGCCTGGGAATTTCGCGCGTGTGCCCGTTGCGATGGGGGCTGTACTTCGAACGGTTTCTGAACGAACAGCGCGGCGATTGTCCGGACATTGACATCGATATTTGTGGCGCGCGGCGCGACGAGCTGCTCGATTACGTGTACGAACACTGGGGCGAAGAACATGTGGCGGGGGCTCGGCAAGAGCCCCGTGTGGCAATGATCGCAAGCTTCGTCACCATGCACGCGCGGCTCGCCGTGCGCGAAGTGGCAAAAGTGTTTGGCGTGCCGCCGGGTGAAGTGGACCGTTTTTCGAAGCGGTTGCCGCACCGGCCGGTGCGTGAAATTTTGCAGGCCATTCGCGCGCTCCCGGAGTGCCGCGACCTCCCGATCGACGACGAACCCTGGAAAACGATCCTGCGAGTGGCGTTGCGTCTCGACGACGCACCGCGGCATCTCGGGATTCATCCCTGCGGCACGGTGATTTCCGCGCGTCCGTTGACGAGGTTGACACCGCTGGAGCGCGCAACGAAAGGAATTGTCGTTACGCAGTACGACATGAACGCCATCGAAGCGCTCGGCCTGATCAAAATGGATCTGCTTGGCCAGCGTGGGTTCACCACCATGTCGCTCGCGCTGGACAACATCGAGAAAAATAGGACAGGCATTCCTGCCTGTCTTGCCGTGCGCGAACCACAACCTAGAAAGCGGACAGACAGGGATGTCTGTCCCACCGCGCGCGAAATTGATTTTGACGCGATACCGGAAAACGATCCCGCGACGTGCGAGGTGATTGCGGCCGGGCGAACCATGGGAGTTTTCCAGATTGAGTCGCCGGCCATGCGCGGCATGCTTCGCATGCTGAACGCGCGTACGCTCGAGGAAATGGCCATCGCCCTGGCGATCATCCGGCCGGGCGCAGCGGAGTACGGATCAAAAGAATTGTTTGTGAAGCGGCTGCGAAAAGAGGAAGAAATCACATTTGCGCACCCGGAACTCCAGAAAATTCTTGGCGACACGCTGGGCGTATGCATTTTCCAAGAACAGGTGATGCAAATTTCGCAAACGCTCGGGAGCATGTCGCTGGCGGAAACCGATCTTGTGCGGCGGACCTCCGCGAAATTCTCCGGCCGGAGCGACCGGGACCGGTTGCGCGGGAAATTCCTGAAAGCCGCTGGAATGATGGGGCTGACCAGCCAGCAGCGCGAAGAAACCTGGATGATGGTGGAAAAATTCGCCGGCTTTGGCTTTTGCAAAGCGCACGCCGCGACGTATGCGGACATTTCGTACCGCATGGCATATCTGAAAACGCATCATCCGGCGGAATTTCTGGCGGCGATGTGCAGCGCGGGCGCGGGATTTTATCACGTGTCGGCGTACGTCGAAGAAGCGAAGCACTGGGGCATCGAGGTGCGGCTGCCGTCGGTGAATCATTCGCGGATGGAGTACACGGCGGAGGACGGCGGAGATGGAAAACACGTGCTGCGCGTGGGCTTGATGCAAGTGCGAGGCCTGCGCGTGGAAACAATCACGGCCATTCTACGGGCGCGTGAAGAAGGCGGCGCGTTTCCATCGCTCGAAGATTTTCTGCGGCGCGTTCCGGTGGAGCGCGATGAAATCGAATCGCTGATCAAGTGCGGGGCCTTTGATGAAATGGGTGATGCAACGGGTGACGGAATGAACGACGGCGCGCGCAAAATGACGCGGCCGGAACTTCTGTGGCAATGGAATATCCTGCAAGCAGATAAATGCACGCACGCAAAAGCCTCTGTTTCAATGGGAGTAGGACAGGCATTCCTGCCTGTCGTCTTTGCAACGGAAGAAAAGAACGCACAGACAAGAATGTCTGTCCCACAGTACACGGTCGAGCAAAAATTGAAATACGAACGCGAAATTCTGGAAGTGTGCGTGAGCGGCCACCCGCTGGATTTTTTGCCGCGCAACGGCGAAGCCTGGAGCGACGAGCTGACGGGGCTGCGCGGAAAACGCGTGACGCTGTGCGGCTGGGTGGTGACTTACCGCCACGTCGGCACCAAAAATTACCGCAACATGATGTTCGTCACAATGGAGGACCAGCGCGGCATATATGAAGTGGTGCTTTTCCCCGATGCGTACGACCGCTTTGGCAACCTGGTGTATGAAACGCGCACGATGCGCGTCACCGGGCGCGTCGAGCAGGACGGGCAGATCAAGGGCGAAAAGTTGGAAGCATTGAGGAAGTAACCGATGAACTTTATGATTCGCACAAAAGTACCACACACAACGCCCGTGGCGGAGCCGGAAACAGGCCGTCCGGCGGGGACCGGCGAAGAGTGGTTGGGACGGAATCGCAGCAGCAAGCGGCGGCTATGGGAGCGGCTCAATCCGATCAGTCGCAAACAGATCCGCGTCATCGCCGAAGCCCTGGCGCTGCAGCAAACTCACGCGCAACTACCGGAACCGTTGCGCGTGCGGCTGAGCGCGGCGGCCAGCGAAGTGGAACGGCTCGCGAGCCGCTTGCGGGCGCTGCTGGCGGAGGTAGCACGCCGGACACCACCCCGTGCGTGAAGGTTGCGGCCCTCATTGGGCGGCGGGATACTTTCTTTATGGCTGTCCCCAATAAGCGCGGCCCCCTACTTCTAGCGTCCCTTGCGCTGGCGTTCTGCGCCTTCGCGCTCCCGGCGCAGGCGGATGAGATTCGCCTGAAAGGCGGCAGGAAGCTGTACGGCGTGATCGTGGCCTATGAAGACAACATGTTCAAGATCAAGACCGATTTTGGATATGAGCTGATCGAAAAAGACAAAATCGAGTCCATCATTCCGTCAACGCCGTCGGGAAAAACGGAAACGCCAGCGGGGGCAAAGAAGAATGCAACTCCGCCAAAAACCGAGGGTGGCACACCTACGCCGCAGACTGAGCCGGCGGTCGCAAAGCCTGCCGATGCTGGCTCCGCAGCGACGAATGCCAGCGCAAAAAGCGTAAACCCAAGCCTAGCGGGGAAAGCCGATAAAGCTTCGCCGAAAATAACGAATGCCGCTGCGAAGCCAGAAGTTCCGGCGAATACCACGGCGAGCAATGCCGCGGCCCCTGCAATCAAGGGGGCTCCAGCCGCAACGGCAAGCGGAGCAGCGGCTTCTCCGGCACCGCCTGCCCCGCCAAAAGAGCCAGAAGTTCCTGCGAACCGCGAAGAGATTCAGGGCAATCTCTACACGAACTATACTCACGGCTTCCGCATGTACAAAGCGCCGAGCTGGAGCTTGATCGAAGAAGCGCGCGGGGCGCTTCCGAACGCGATCGTGGCAATGGGCACGTCCAACGAATCCACGTTGATGGTGGTCGGCGAGGAGAAAACGAAAGAACCTCTGGATACGGCGGCCGTGGCGGTGGAAAAGCGGCTGCAAGACGTGTACGTCAATTACCAGCGGCTGGCCCAGCGCAAAACGGTGATCGGAGGATTGCCCGCCGTGGAGTATCAATACCGGGGCAAAGCCGACGAGCACGACTGGTCAGGCAAACTGGTGGTTATTGCGCGTGGCAAGGACATGTTCACGGTGCTGGCCATGACCTACGCCGACAGCGACCTCATTCAAATTCAGGAAAATGTAATTTCCCGCGCCATTGCGAGCCTCGACTTCAGCGTCCGCTAGCCGCGCGCCTCCATGTTCAAAAAATCAGTAAGGACAGAACAAGGAGCTCCGTCTGCGTGTAGGCAGAGGTCGGGGGGTACGTACCCCCCCACTCCATGGATGAATATCAAAACAAAAGGCTTACAAAATGGGCTCCATGTAAGTGATTGATTTTAAAGGGCCGCAAAACTCCACGACCGGAGAAGCAACATGTTAACTTCATCAAAGGAAAACAGTTAGGTTTAAGAAGTCTAGTTATTGCTCAGTGAAACATGGATGGAGTTCCGATTAGGACGGCGCAGGTATCTACAGGAATAAGTATAACACAGATTAAAGAAAAGTCAAACGAAAAGTACGAAGGGTGTCAAGCCCCTTTCAAAATGTCCCTTTCCCTCGCGACGCACGGATGATCCCCTTATCCAGATATCCGTGGCGCGGCTCTCGATTATGACTGCGTGAACGAAGGGATCCCCTCAGTGCCCTGTCAGGCACTGAGGGAGATCGGCGTCAGAAACAATCGTTGTGCAGCACACTAGGCGCTGGCGGGCCTGCGACGCAGGGTATCGCGCTCAGATATTCGTAGATGGCCCGCAGATCATGGTCTGTTAAGTGGCTAAGACCAGGCCAAGGCATGGTCTGGAGAAGATCTGCGCGGAAGGGCGCTGGAACGCAGGTGGAGTTAACGACTCCTGGCGGACAAGCCGGGTGGAGGTTATCCAAGTCCACGCCCGTCCTCATGATCTGAACAAATTCCGCAAACGTGTGGCCTCCGACGGGGAGCCCGGTTTTGTCAGGTGTCAGGTTGCGGGAGATGATGTGAGCGGCGCCCGGGGCTATTGCACCAAAGTCTCTGCCGCCACCAAAGTAGGTCGCCGGATTGATTACCGCCGGCTGGCCAAAATATGGATTTTGGCCTGGCAGAAATTGAGTGAGGGCAGGCCCCGCGCCGTGGCACTCATTGCAAGGGACGTGTGCGTTGACGATATAGCTGCCTAGCCCTACGAGAGCCCGGTTTTTCCCTTCGAGGTTCAGCGGGACGGGCGCTATCTCGAGTCCCCGTTGAACTCTGGAGTCGTTGCGGTTCTCATCATCATCGCCAGTAGCCTTTACCCGCGGGGTACTGCTCAACATTCCCGCAAAGATGATTGCGGCAAAGGCTGCGACACCTGCCGCGGCTTTAGCAAATCTTCTGGATGTCATTATAGTTGCCCTTTCCGGTAGTTTTGCGTCCCGGGACCACGCTGCCGAGATAATCCGGAATTTATACGGGGGGATGGTGCGCCATGGATACGCCATACCGCAACGGGCAAAGAGAGGCAAAGAAGAGTAAACTGCGGCACGCGCTGCTCTTTGCGCCTAATCCGGCAGTTGCGACGGAAGCAAACAGGTGTGATACTTCTACCACTTAGCAGGAGCCCTCAGACCCATGTCTGTCCAGATGACATCAGGCCCAAGTATCGGTGCGGATGTTCGGGGGCGGCGTCTGGAATCCTGGAAGGAAATTGCTGCCTATCTAGGGCGCGACGTCACGACCGTCCGCCGGTGGGAAAAGCGTGAGGGCATGCCCGTTCATCGCCACGTCCACGACAAGGGCGGCTCTGTCTACGCGTTCAGTTCCGAGCTCGATGCTTGGTTGCAAAGCCGCAAACTGCGCTTGGAGGAAGAAGACGAAGGAGACAAAGCGGAAACACCGGTGGATGCGGAAAGTGACCACAGACCAAAGGGGACCCCGCAGGCGCTTCTTCGGCTTGTTCTGGCTGGGATGGCGGCACTCGTCTTGCTTTCCGTGACATACGTCCGGATCCGGAGTCACGCAGGGAATTCGAGACAAGCCAAAATAAGTTCCCTTGCAGTATTGCCGCTGAAAAACCTCTCGGGCGATTCGACACAGGAATACCTTGCTGACGGGATGACCGAGGCTCTGATTGGACGCCTCTCCGGGATCCGCGATCTGCGCGTCATTTCCCGCACGTCGGTGATGCGCTTCAAGGACACGCAGCTCTCGGTACCAGAGATTGCCAGAACGCTCCGGGTGGACGCCATTGTCGAAGGGTCCATAATACGAGAGGGAAGCCGGATTCGCGTCCACGCCCAGTTGATTCGGGGCGCAACCGACGAGCACATTTGGTCGGAGGAATACCCGCGAGAATACCGAAGCCTTCTTGAAGTACAGGAGGAGGTCGCTCGGAGAATCGCCGAGCAGATCCAAATCAGCCTCACGCCCGAGGATCGGGCGCGACTGGCATCGACGCACCCAGTCGATCCCGAAGCTCACGAGAATTACCTGAAGGGCCGTTACTACTTCAACCAGCGAACAGGGGATGCGCTCAACAAGAGCATCGCGTCTTTCCAACAGGCCATCGCCAGGGATTCACGCTACGCTCTTGCGTATAGTGGCCTGGCGGACGCCTACGCGATGCTTGGATTTCGCGGTGCTTTCCCATCGAAAGATGCCCTGTCACGGGCGAAGACAGCGGCGTTGAAAGCTATCGAACTGGACGAAACCTTGACCGAACCACACGCATCACTCGCGTTCATCGCCGAGACCCATGAGTGGGATTGGGCCACAGCCGAACGAGAATACAAGCGGGCCTTAGAATTGAACCCAAGCGACGCCCGGACTCACAACTGGTATGCCGGTTATCTGATGTACGTAGGGCGATTTGATGACGGGATCTCTGAGGCAAAGTGTGCTCGGGACCTCGATCCCTTATCCTTGCCCATCAATAACGCGCTGGCGGGCAGATTGCTAGCAGGCAGCCGTTACGATGAGGCGCTGAAGCAAGTGCAGAAGACCTTGGAACTGGATGCCCATTTTGCACCGGCTCACCAAACCTTGGGTTGGGTCTACCTGCATAGCGGTAAGCAGGAGGAGGCCATTCGAGAGTTTCAAAACGCACTACAGCTCTCCGGAACTGCGGACGCGGATCTACAGTTGGACCTGGGTATCGCCTATGCCGTGACGGGCAAGCGAGATGAGGCCAGAAGAATACTCGCTTGCCCGGAGAATCTGCACGAGCAACGAGGTGTTCCGTCCGGCTCAGTCGCGATTCTGCATGGAGCGTTGGGTGAGTCGAATGAGGCTTTCGCCTGGCTGGAAAAGGCCTACGAGGAGCGCGACCCTCAGCTTACATACATCAAAGCGGGACGCAGATTCGAGCCCCTGCGGAAAGATCCGCGATTTACAGAATTAGTACACCGTGTCGGGTTACCCGATTAAAGCCAAAAAGGGTGGTGGTCATCGTGGACGTGTGGTTATGGGGAAGTCGATAGCGGGTTAGCTGGCGGCGGCTTCCATGGGTTCGGAGAGCTTGCGATGCTCGCGGATGATGCCGATGAGGGCTTGAGCGGCGCGGGGAAGACTGCGGTCGCGGCGATAGATTAGTCCCAGTTCGCGCCAGAGGTCCACACCTTCAACGGTAAGCAGCTTCACTTCTCCGGCCTTCACATAGTCCTTTGCAAAACTCTCGCTGATAAAAGAAACGCCGGCATCGGCAGCGACAAAGCGCTTGATCATACCGATGCTGGGCAACTCCATGGTGACGTGAATGCGAGCGCGATAAGGCCGGAAAAGCTTGTCGAGCACCTGACGGGTGAAACCGGTGCGCGGGAAAATGAGCGGCTGTTCGGCAACTTCGGCAAGCGTGATTTTGGAGCGATGAGCGAGCGGGTTCTTGGTGCTAACCATGAAGCGGAGGCGATCTTTGTAGATGTGGTGCATCTTCAAATTGGGCGATTTGATGGGCAAGGTGACGATGCCGACATCGACAGAGCCATCTTCGACGCGCTGCAGAATCTTGTGGCTGAAGTTGCGATAAATGCTGATGTGCACCAGCGGATAGCGGCGCTGAAACTCCGCAAAAATGTCAGGAAGAAGATAGAGGCAGGTCGCTTCGTTAGCGCCGAAGACGACGGGGCCCTGAACGACGTTGCCGCGATCAGCGACAACCTGGATGGATTCGTCGCGCAAGCGAAGCAGCTTTTCAGCGTATTCGAAAAGAACTTCGCCGGCGGGAGTCAGCTCGACGGACTTGGCGGAGCGGTCGAGAAGCCTGGCTTTGTACGCTTGTTCGAGCTGGCGAATTTGGGCGCTGACAGCGGATTGCGAGCGGAAAACCTTTTGGCCCGCGCGTGAAAAGCTCTTGAGTTTGGCGACAAAGACAAAAGTAGTGAGCTGGTCGAAGTCCATAGTCAGAACGCCCGGCTGGGATTATAGCGAATTCTGCAGGCCGGATGCGGAGTTAATGTCCTTCCTTTCTTGGCCCTTCGTGGGCCTCCTTCAGGCGTGAAAGGCCGCTTGTGAAATCGGCGCGGCAATTGGCGCCGGTAAAATTGTATGACGACGCGTGAGCTGGGCGAGAATGGGGCTCCAGGTGGCCTCCACGGTGCCCTGAAAATGCACGGGCTGCACGCGCATCAACGGCAGAGCCTCGCGTCGCGAGAGCAAGCGAGCCGCGCGCGGGCTTTCCGTGAGGCGAACGTGTTCCTCCAAAGTGCGCCGCAACCAGTTTTCCTCATCCGCATCGATTTCGAGAAGGGTCACGAAATCGCGGTGAAGCACATCCTCGGCTTCGGCCCGCGGCACATAAGCAAGGCCGCCGGTCATGCCGGAACCGAAATTCAAGCCGAGTGGCCCGAGAACGATGGCGACGCCGCCGGTCATATACTCGCAACCGTGCTGGCCGACGCCTTCGACTACAGCAAGCGCGCCGCTGTTGCGGACCGCGAAGCGTTCGCCAGCGCGGCCGGCAATAAAGAGCTGGCCCGAAGTGGCGCCGTAGAGAACGGTGTTGCCGGCAAGAACGTCTCCGCGCCTGGAAGCGGCGAGGCCCGCGGAGATCGCAATGATCCCGCCGGAAAGTCCTTTTCCGACGTAGTCGTTCGCTTCACCCTTGAGCTTGAGTGTTACGCCGTCGGCAAGGAATGCGCCAAAGCTTTGGCCCGCAGCACCATGAAAATTCTGCCTAATCTCTTCATCGCCGGGCAGGCAGTTCTTGCGCTTGCGCATCAGTTCCCCGCTCAGACCAGTGCCAACGCTGCGATCGGAATTTTGGATCGGCTGAGACTCATTCTGTAGCCCGAGAGCCGTATAGAAATGAAGCGATTCTTCAAGCGCGCCAACGTGGAGGGCAGGTTCCTGCTGAGGTGCGACGCGATTCGAGGGGGAGATTGGCACAACCAGAAACGGATCCACTCCCGAGCGGGCACTGAGGCGGTCGTACCAGCCGGTGAGCTCGCTAAGTGAACGCACGCCAAGCTGCGCGAGCCGGTTGCGTACTTCTTCGGCGAGCGAACGGAAATAGGCGATCACCATTTCGGGCTTGCCTTGGAATCTTGCGCGTAACTTTTCGTCTTGCGTGGCGATTCCCACCGGGCAGGTATTCAAATGGCATTGCCGCGCCATAACGCAACCGATGGCGAGGAGCGATGCAGTACCAAAGCCGAATTCATCCGCGCCGAGAATCGCGGCTAGGACGATGTCGCGCGCGAATTTCAGACCTCCGTCCACGCGGAGAGAGAGTCGTGAACGGAGGCCTGCGCGAACGAGAGTGTCATGCGTTTCGCGCAAACCAATTTCCCAAGGAAGACCGGTGTTCTTGATGGAAGTCAAAGGCGAAGAGCCAGTGCCGCCGTTGTGGCCGCTGATGGTGATGACGTCCGCGCCTGCTTTGGCGACGCCGGCGGCGATGATGCCGACTCCAGCACCGGAGACGAGTTTCACGCCGATGCGCGCACGGGGATTCACGGCGCGCAGGTCGTAAATCAATTGCGCGAGGTCTTCGATGCTGTATATATCGTGGTGCGGCGGAGGCGAAATCAGCGGTGTGCCGGGGGTAGCGTGCCGGATGCGCGCAATGTATTCGCTGACTTTCTTCGCGGGCAATTGGCCGCCTTCGCCGGGCTTTGAGCCCTGCGCCATTTTGATTTCGAGTTCTTCGGCGTGAACGAGATAATCGGCGGTAACGCCAAAACGGCCCGAAGCGACTTGCTTGATCTTGTTGGCAGCGGCCGGCTCAAAGCGATAGGTCTGAGGATCCTCGCCGCCTTCGCCGGTGTTGCTGCGGCCGCCAAGCTGATTCATGGCCATGGCCAAGGTGCGGTGCGCTTCCGGACTGAGCGAGCCGAGAGACATCGCCTGAGTACTGAAACGCTTTACGATGGACTCGAGCGGCTCGACCTCGTCGAGAGGAACGGCGGTGTCAGGAATGGTATCAAGCATATCGCGCAGAAAAACGGGGCCCTGGTGCTCGGCCAGCTCTTCAAACGCAGAGTAGGTCTTCGCGCCGGGCGCGCGGACGTGGGCGTGAAGCCTGCGAACGACTTCGGGAGAACTGGCGTGAAGTTCCGCGCCTTTGCGGAAACGGTAAAGGCCAGAATCCGGTAGTTCATCGAATTCGGCGGAGAATGCCGCCTTGTGCAAACGGAGATAATCGGAGAGCAGATCGTCCAAGGATTTCTGGCCGGGATAATCGGCGGCGTCTTCAAAAACTTCCGCGCAGAGATCCTCGGAGAGGCCAACGATTTCAAAAAGATGGCTGTTGCGATAGCTAGCAAGCGTAGAGACGCCCATGCGAGCGAGAACTTTTCGCAGACCGGCGTTTATGGCGCCGCGAGCTTTCTCCATGCCGCCCGGTTCGAGAGATTCGGCAAACTCATCCGCGAGGTAAGGCAACACAGCGCTGGCGCCAGCGGCCACAAGCAAGGCGACATGATGGGTATCAAAGACCTGCGCCGATTCGACAATCAGGGGCACATCCGACAATCCTTCACGAACCATGGCTTTCCATACAGCCGCGGTAGCAAGAAGAGCGGGCAACGGTGCGCGTTCGGCGCTGATGGAGCGATCGGAAATGAGGAGGAGCCCCGGGCACCCGCTGCTGCTCAGAGGGGTAGAAGAAAGCTGAGCAAAACTGCAGCGTGCCCCCGGAACTCCCGTGGCGGCAGGAAAAGTAATGTCGATGCGCTGTTCGGGGCCGAGAATGGCGGAAAGTTGCGAGAGCTGGCCCTCCGAAATCACAGGGCTTGGCAGCGTGATGCCATCTCTCAGGTGAACATCGAGAGACATGACGTGAGTTTCGCGCAACGGATCAATAGGCGGATTGGTGACCTGAGCAAAACGTTGCTTGCAGTAGTCCCACAAAGTTCTCGGGAGCGCGGATAGAAACGCGGGCGGCGCGTCATCTCCCATGCTCCAGTCCGCTTCTTTGCCGCGGGTCAGCGCGGAAAAGAGAATCTTGAATTGATCTTCGGTCCAGCCGGCAGCGGCCGCGACGCGCTTTGGTTCGTTAATGGGGGTCGAAAGTGCAGCAACTGACGCGGCCAGCATCCTTTGCGGAATGGCATTACGCGCCTGCTGAATGGCGAGGCGCTTGAGAATGTCGCGCCAGCGCAAGAATAGCCCGGTGGTGGGATTGGCGAGGATCATTTCTCCTGGGCCAAGCCGCTGGCGCTCGGCGATTCGAGATTCGTCCAGATCGACCAGGCCCGTCTCGGAGCCGGCGATCAGCAAACCATCGTGCGTAAGCGTATATCGCAGAGGGCGCAAGCCATTGCGATCCAGCTTCGCGCCGACAAATTGGCCATCGGAGAAAACCAAAGCGGCAGGGCCGTCCCAAGGCTCGCTTTGCTGCGAAAGCGCGGTCAACGCGCTGCGGACGTCGCGCGAAAGCAGGGGATCTTTCTCATAGGCCGGAGGAACCATGGCGAGCATGGCTTCTTCGGAAGACAGGCCTTCGAGGAGGCGAAGCTCGAAAGCATTATCGAAACTCGCGGAATCACTGACGTTCTCTTCAAGAAGCGGGAACCACGAGCCCACGGTGAGGCGCGCGCGGAATTCGGCGGCTTTGGCACGAAGCCAGCGGCGGTTCGAGACGATGGTATTGATCTCACCGTTGTGGGCAACGTAGCGAAACGGTTGCGCGAGATGCCAGGAAGGTTGCGTGTTCGTGGAATAGCGCTGGTGAAAGACAGCAAAAGTGGTTGCGAACGAAGGATCGCGCAAATCTTCGTAGAATTGAGGAAACTGCCAGGGCGTGAGCAAGCCCTTATACACGATGGTTTGCGAAGAAAGCGAGCAGATGTAACAGCGCGGGGGCAAGAGCGATTCCGCGCGTTTTCTTAAGAGGGAGAGACGCCACTCGAAGCGAGCTGTTCCGCGCGCGGGATGGAAAGGCTCGACGAAAAACTGCCAAATCTCCGGCATTGTTTCCAGGGCGCGGCGCCCCAAAGAATTGGTGTTTACGGGGACGCGGCGCCAGCCGATGACGCGGAGGCGCTCAGTGTCCGCAGCGACTTCAACGGCTGCACGCGCTTCGTCAACAGCGGAAGGAGGAAGAAATGCAAAACCGACGGCGAACATTTCAGGCAGGTCGATTCCCTGCTCTTGAGCGCGGGCACGGAAAAAGGGCTGCGGAAGCGAAGTGAGCAAACCGGCGCCGTCGCCGCTGGCTCCGTCCGCGTCGACGCCTCCGCGGTGGGTAAGGCGTTCTAATGCTGAGAGCGCAATCTGGACAATTTCGTAACTGGGAGCGCCGCCGAGGCGGGCGATGAATCCGGTGCCGCAGGCGTCATGGTCCGGGTGGCCCCAGTTGGGGTGACGATCCCCAGCAGAAGGGGGTCGCGCGTTGTGCTGACCGCCCTGGCCTCGACCATGCGGATAGGACATACCAGTTTATCGAACGGGAGGGGGGTGGTTGTACAACGCAGAATTTTGATTCTGTGAATTGATTTCTTGATAGGTGAGGGTTGAGAGGCCTGAATCGCTAAAATTTGGTCACTTCGGAGAAATGGAAGTTGCGAACCTTCATGGCGGGGACAACCATCTCAAAGGCTTCTTCGCCGGTGGCGCGGACGGCGGGACCGAGCAATTCCGCGTTTTTGAGCATCTCGATGAGCGACTGATTGAAACGAAAGTTGCGGACGCCCCCAGTAACGTGCCCATTCTCAACGAGAAACAGGCCGTCGCGGGTCATGCCGGTCATGACCTTTTCGTAGGGATCGACTTCGCGAATGTACCAGAGGCGAGTAACAAGGAGGCCGCGTTCGGTGGAGGCGACCATCTTTTCTACCGATGAATCTCCACCACCGAAGACCAGATTCATGGGCGCTTCGCCGTATTCGTTGGGAAGAGCGAACCCGTGCCCGGTGGGCTGCTTGTGCGCCGCTTTGGCGGCGGCCCGGGAATACACGAGATTCTTGGGGATGCCGCGGTCCACGAGCATGACGCGTTGACGTGGCACTCCTTCGCCATCGAACAGAGCGCCCTGCTGCAGGGGATGATAAACGTCGTCGGTGATGCTGATGTTTTGGCCGAAGAGCTGCTTGCCCATGCGTTCGTTCAGGCAGGAGCGCTTGTCCGCGAGTGCGGTGGCGGAAAAATCATAAAAAAGAAAACCGACAAGGTCGAGAACAGCAGCGGGTTCGAGGATGACAGTGTAACGACCGGGGGCAAGCTCGCGCGCGTTGACGGCAAGATGCGCCTTTTCGCCGGCTCGGGCGGCGAGTTTCTGCGGGTCGAAGGCGCGAACGTCCGCGGAGTTGGCTTTGGCCCAGCCTGCGGCGGAACCTTCTTGCATAGTGATGGAAAACTCGGAGTGCGTTTCGCGGTAGGCGGCAAAAAGCCCGCGAGAATTTGCCAGAGCGGACTGGCTTTTGCCGTTCGAAAAGATTCCGGCGGCGACCTGGCCTTTCTTGACGGCCAAGTCGCAGGCGCGGCGAACGGCACGTGCTCGCTCTTCGGCGGAGAGGCCGGCGGTCTGTTTGACGAAGCGGTTTATGGTGCGATAGCGCTGCTTTCCAGGCACTGGCAGCAGGTTGGGGACCTTCGGCTGGCTGTGCGCGAGGGAAAGAGAAGCTTCGATCGTGGAGCGGAGCGAGTCTTCATCGATGCGATTCGTCGTGGCGCGCGCGGTCCGGCCGTCGACGACAGTGCGAATCGAAACCGTCAGGCCGTGCTCGGCGACGTTTTGGTGAATGGCGTTGTTTGCAAAACGGGTCAGCGCGTTGGCAACTTCGTCGACGTGGACTTCGGTTTCTTCGGCCGCCGTGGATTTCGCCAGACGAAGGACTGTGTCAGCGATGCGGCGAAGTTCGCGCTCAGGGAGAAGCTCGGAGGCGAACGCGCTCGCCCTCTTTGACTTGGTGGCGGATTTCATTGGTTTGAAAAGGCCGTTCCAATGCGCACGTTGCGAAAACGCGCCGGCGAGGCCCCGTGGCCTGTGCCCATGGTTTGCATGGGCTGGCCCTTTCCACAATTGGGCGTCCCCCAAAGCATCCAATGACCGAGCTTGCAGATGGCGTCGCAGGAATTCCAGAACTCCGTAGTGATGCCGCTGTAGCTTGGATTCTTCAGCATGCGGACTTTCTTTCCGCCCTTAATCTCCCAACCAATCTCGGTCGAAAACTGAAATTGGTAGCGACGGTCGTCGATGGACCAGGAGCGATTCGTCTCCATCAGGATTCCATCGTTTGTGTCGGCGATGAGATCGTCGTAGTCCCATGTGCCCGGGAGCAGGCTGACGTTGGTCATGCGAATGATGGGCAGCCGGTTCCAGCTTTCGGTACGCATGGTTCCGGAAGAGCGGTCCAGGCCCACAAGATGCGCGGTTTCGCGGTTGGATAGATAGCCGCGGAATTTTCCCGCTTTGATGATGTCGGTGCACTGCGCGGGAACCCCTTCGTCGTCGTAAGCAAAAGTGCCCAAGCCCTGGCCGTGATCAAGCCGCGCGTCAGCGACGACGTTCACGATGCTCGAGGCGTATTGAAGTTTGTTCAACTGATCGATAGTCAGAAAACTCGTGCCGGCGAAATTGGCTTCCTGGCCGAGGACGCGGTCCAGCTCGATGGGGTGGCCAATCGATTCGTGAATCTGCAAGCCGAGCTGGCTGGCACCCAGGATAAGCGTGCCGATTTTTTCAGGGCATTGCGAGGCAGAATGGAGCGCGGCGGCTTCTTCGGCGATGATGGGAGCATTTCTCATCAAATCGAGAGAATCGACGAGTTCGTAGCCTTGGAGAGCATGCTGGCCGCCAAAACTATTAGGATAAGAACGCTTTTGAATTTCCTGGCCTTGAAACGAAGTGGCGGCTATGCCACAGCCGGAAATCACTCTCCGCTGGTGAATGCGAGAACCGATGGTGGAAGCGAACCAGGAATCGATCTTGCGGAACTGCATGTCCGTTTCCGTGAGGGTCACGCCTTTAACGCGGCGCATTTCGGTGTCAGCACCGAGCAGCACGGCGAGTTGCGTTTCAAGAGGGATTTCGAACGGGTCTTTGCGGAACGGGCTCTGCCAACTGTCCACGTAGGCTTGCTCTGGCGCAAGAACCACTTCGCCCCGTTTCGCGAGCGCCGAAGCTTTCGCTATGGAAACGGCCTGCGCTGCACAAGCGGCGATACCATCCTGCGTCAAGCGATCCGTGGAAGCAAAACCCCAGGCACCGTCGGCCAGCACGCGAATGCCGAGGCCAACCGATTCGCTTTGTGAAAGTGTGCCGACCTGTCCGTTTTTGGTCGTGAGGTCACGCTGGCGGAGATGCATGACGCGCACGTCACCGTAAGCAGCGCCACGCAGCCTGGCCGTGTCAAGGGCGTTGGTGCAGAGATCCCACATGGGTGTTCGTCAAGCTGAAAAAGATATCAGGAAATGCGAATGGACGCAGTATCTGTTCCGACTTTGCCTGACGACGCGGCTGGGAGAAGGAAAAGCGGCGGCCCTTCGGGTAAGGGCAACAGAGCCGCCGCACTCCAAATTACGTGCCTTCGTTCCAGGAGGCCAGGTAGTGTTCCTGCTCAGGCGTTAGCTTGTCGAGCCGGTGGCCCATGGAATCGAGCTTAAGGCGCGCGATTTCCTTGTCCAAGTGCTCGGGAACGACGTACACCTGCGGCTTTAGTGTCTTGTGATTCGCGCGCAGATATTCGGCGGAGAGCGCTTGATTGGCGAAGCTCATGTCCATGACGGCGGCAGGATGACCTTCCGCGGTCGCGAGATTGACGAGGCGCCCTTCACCCAACAGGTAAACTTTGCGGCCATCCTTGAGTTGGTATTCGTCCACGAGGGGACGAACTTCGCGCTTGCCGGTGGACATTTTCTCTAGCGCCGGAATGTCGATTTCCACGTTGAAGTGGCCGGAGTTGCATACAATCGCTCCGCCCTTCATTTTTTCGAAGTGTTCAGCGCGGATCACGCTCTTGTTCCCCGTCACGGTGATGTAAACGTCGCCTTCCTTCACGGCTTCGGCCATGGGCATCACGCGGAAGCCGTCCATCGCGGCTTCGATGCCCTTCACGGGATCGATTTCAGTAACAATCACGTCCGCGCCAAGACCCTTGGCGCGCATGGCCACGCCGCGGCCACACCAGCCATACCCGGCGATCACAACTTTGAGACCCGCGAGGAGCACATTGGTGGCGCGAATAACGCCGTCAATGGTGGATTGCCCGGTGCCGTAGCGATTGTCAAAGAAGTGCTTGGTCATGGCATCGTTGACGGCGATGATTGGATACTTCAAGGTGCCGTCCTTGGCCATGGCGCGCAGGCGAATTACGCCCGTGGTAGTTTCTTCCGTTCCGGCAATTACGTTCGGGACGAGATCAGTCCGCTTGGTGAGCAGCATGGTTACCAGGTCCGCGCCGTCGTCCATGGTGAACTGCGGCTTGTGCTCCAGCGCAGCGCTCAAGTGCGAGTAGTAAGTGTCGTTGTCCTCGCCCTTGATGGCAAACGTTGGAATATTGTAGTCGCGATTGAGCGAAGCGGCGACTTCGTCCTGAGTGGAGAGCGGATTGGACGCGCACAGCACGGCATCGGCGCCACCGTCGCGTAGCGCAATCATTAAGTTCG
>Ga0209239_1000176_pt1 | contig 37416 bp, 36 predicted proteins | sample GraSoi013_2_20cm_FD_185824 | JGI IMG/M metagenome (GOLD analysis project Ga0209239, IMG submission 185824) | Grasslands soil microbial communities from the Angelo Coastal Reserve, California, USA - Sample 10_02_2013_2_20cm (SPAdes) (version 2) | ecosystem: Environmental > Terrestrial > Soil >...
AAGTCTAGAATGAGCCCGGGCGTATTCTCATGATCGTTCAATTCCTCCTTTGCGAGCGAGACCAGGCGCTTCAGCACGTCAATCCCTGGCTTCTGGTTTAGATCAGTATAGTTCCGTATCCAGATTCGATTCTCTTCGAGTTTCTTCATTGACAGTCTGGAGAGCTCGATCGTCTTCGTGTAGACCGATGGGTCGAGAGGCACGGTGTCGATTGAGTTGTAGCCCCGCTTCTTGTCGTTGAGATAAGTCTCAATTCTCTTTAGGAATGTGTAGGGTAGGTTCCTTGGGAGTTGGCTTCTCAGCGAGGTGATTGCCCGTTTTCCTTCGATGTTGATCCGGTGGTAGGTGTGTTCGCCGATTCTTCTCTGACGTGACCGGTGCAGGATGCCCAGCCGGGTTAGAAGATATGACAGTCCAAGTGCCATTTCTTGACTTGCTGTCGCAATTTCGAGCCAGAACCTTCGGAAGGATCCGTCTCCAGCGATGTATCCGGTTAGGAAGCTCGCTATCACGTTATCTGGGGACATGCAAACTATGTCAGGGATTCTGACGGTTCTAGACTTCTTGCCCGGAGGCACCCCGAGCCTCACTAGGAAGTTGGCGAGTGCAGTGCTGTCTATGATCACGAGTCGTCCGCCACGGTGAGTTCCAGGCTTTGCTTCTGTCTCGAAGAGCTTGTGGGAGAGTTTGCTGAAACGCTCTAGAATCCTTGGATCATTGTTGAAGAGGACAACGCTGCCCATGGCGCGGATGGTTCCATCGGAGAGGATGAGACCGAGAAACTCCGCTAGCTCGGCGCTCATTTCTGTCGGAATCCTAATAGTCTTTCCATGTCTCTCGGCCTCCGCCCTACTGATCCGGATCTCTTGGTTAGACAAGCGGGATAGCTGAGCGAGGAACCCAACTGTCGGGCGCGCTCTCTTGAGGTAATAGTTAAGGAATGCCGGATAGCTCGTCTTGAGTTGGCTAGCCAGGCTTTTCAGAGTCGTTGTCCGCTTGAGTCTATCGATAGTCTTGACCATTAATTCAATGGTCTTAGCATCTCTGATCCTCAACCATTCGGGGACGTACTTGTACGGGTCGATGGTCTGAACTTTCAATCCTAGTGGGATCTTTCGGGGTGCTACTAGGAAGTCGCCGGGCTTGAGGTTCCCCGCGGGGGTTTCGACGACCGCACCGTCCGGGCGGAGTTGGTGGAGCTGGTGGACTGGTGTGACCTTTAGCATTCTGCCACTACGGGTTGAGATGTGGACTAGTTCTGCGGAATGTCCTTTGAAGCCGACTGGAGCTTCTGCCTCGTTGAATTCGGGATTCGAGAGAGAAACGAGTCTAAGCGGGTCTTTGTATTGATAGATAGTCTCGTTGGCGTTCTCTTCGACGACTCGAGAATTGTCGTTTCCTACAAGTTCGCGGATTCTTCTGAGTCGGCCATCGGCGAGTAGAACTGGTGTGTCCGGGTCGACGCATTTGCCGGTGCCGAAGGCGCCTGGGATGGTTGCTGTGCCGCCTTTTGCGATTGGGAAGAAGAAGTCGATGATCCGCTGACCAGTTAGCAAGGGAGTGTTGCTTGGAAGTTTTCGCTTGAAACCCCTGGCCGTTCGCACTGCCCAGGTGTTCAACATGAACAGGGGGACAGAGCCGTTGGGCGAGTCGAGTTCTCCAACCGGTTCGCCGACTGTGTAGTCACCGTCATCGACGATGGATGTGATCTTGCCGGAGAGATTCGGTGGAATCATTATCTGCTGTGTGATGAGGCTAGTTTCCTTTACGTGACCGATAATGTCGCCAGGAGTAACAGTTGCCTGCTTTTTGATGGTCGGGACGAAGTGCCATTTCTTGCCCTTGTCGATGGGCGGGAGGGTCAGTCCCCGCCGGACGAAGGGTCCAGTCTTCTCAAAGAGGATTGTTAGGGGTCGTTGGATCCCGTCGTAGATCTGGCCCGTAATTCCGGGACCAAGTTCTACCGACAGCGGTTTGCCTGATCTCTCTACTTTCTCGCCCGGTCGTATGCCCGCGGTTTCCTCGTAGACCTGTACGGTTGCGTGGTCTTGTTCGATCTTGATGATTTCTCCGATTAGACCTTGATCCCCGACCCGGACGACTTCATACATCTGGGCCCCGAGCATATCGCCCGCAACAATTACTGGGCCTGCGACGCGCTCAATCTTTCCGGGCTTGAAGCTTGACATGAAGCATCATGTAAACGCGAATTTGGGAGTCGGCAGGCCGGGTTGTGATTAAAACCTTGTCCAATTGATGAGCGGTTACATTAGCCTCATTATGGCCTCGATGCATGGGAGGGTCCTTCACCCGGTTTCAGTCGTGATGCTTGGCTTTGTTTAGGGGAGTTGCGTCGAGAACTGCGCAGTCTACCTACAAGCGGCTCATCCAGGTCCTAGTCATCGGTTCAGACGGGGATCATTGTCCACAAGCCACCTATGATGCGGCAAAGGAGGTGGGGGCACAGATAGCTGCTAGGAACGCGATTACCGTGACAGGCGGGCTGGGTGGAGTGATGGAGGCAGCAGGAAGGGGCGCGAAGGAGAAGGGTGGGATGGTTGTCGGGATAATTCCTAACGAGGATATGAGTTATGCGAATCCGTATTGTGACATCATCATTCCCACAGGCATCGGGTTCGCTCGAAACTTCATCACGGCATACGCAGCGGACGCCGCCATAGTAGTGGGGGGTGGTGCTGGAACTTTCATCGAGGCATGTGTGGCATACCAGAAAGGAAAGCCTATAGTGGCCCTGACAGGGACCGGCGGGACCGCGGACAAGATCGCGGACACGTTCCTTGATGATAGAAAGACGGTGAAGGTGATTTCAGCTTCAAGTCCGAAAGATGCTGTGGAGCAAGCACTGGATCACGCGACGAATGGGAAGAAGGGAGTGAAATATTTCCAGAGCGTCGCCCGGATGCTCTAGCTAGCACTAAAGCGCCCGGCGTCCTTCAGGACGCGAAGAGCGTTAAGGGTTATGAACTCGTTGGGTCCGCCTCGCCCCCAGTTTACGATTTCAACGTTTGAAATGGCAAGTTTTGCTCGTGTCTTCCGTTTCAGGCTCCAGTAGTAGCCCTCAGGCCTCCACCGACCGTCATCTCCACGTTTCGACTCCACGAGATCAATTGCTTCCTGCGTACGAGGGTCTCCTAGCCTACCTGCTCGATGCAGAATCGTGAGCGCTTGAAGAATATCGTAGTGCCAGTACAGTGGATAGTGGAGCTCTGTGAACGGGTGAATCGACCTGTAAACTTTCGAATGAAAAGTCTCGGGTTGACGTACCTCGCCTGTTCGACAAGAACGAAAGAGGCGATGCCTTAGAAAGAATTCAGCAGCCTTCTCTATCGACTCTGCGACGAGTTCGTTCCCCGAGGCGTGATAGTATTCGACTAGTCCCCAGAGAGTCGATAGGCTCTCATTGAATGAGGAATGGGTTGCGTCCTCTCTTCGGTCGCAATTCCATCCTCCATCAGGCCATTGCCACTCTACTAACGACTCTGCTAGCCGTTTCACTCGAGCGTCCAGAGCAATTCCTAGACGGCTGCAGACAGCGAGCGCGTTTCCTTCTTGAGACGCGCATCTTCGATACGTGCCGCTGATTTTTGGAACATTGTGGACATGAGCTTCGCCAAGCAACCAGTTGAGTACAAGGTCTGTCGCCTTAACCGCCGAGCGATGCCCTTGAGGTATCCCCAGCTCAACAAGAGACACGAGCCGCCAGTGAGCACCAGTCCATTTCTGATACGGATGGACTTTGAAGCCACCGTCTGGCTGCTGCCCGTCAAGCAATATTCGGACCCTTGGTCCCCGAGATATGAGTGTCCGAGTTCTTTCGACTTCTGGCGAGTCCTCAGGCTTGCCTAGAATGTTGATTAGTGTGAAATAGCGTATTGACGGATCCTCCGATTTGAGAAGCCATTCGACAGCCAAATTGTCTGCGTCTTTCGTGATACGCTCGTGCGCGGGCTGCTCCAACAAGCCGATCTCGGATTGGCTTCCTCAGCTAGGTATGAGGACGTAGCGGGAAATTCGGACGTTCGAGCATGTTTTATGGTGGGGCTGGCCGGATTTGAACCGGCGATTTCGTGGGTTCGCGGCCTAGAGTAAATGGCTCCCAAGCCACGCGGCCAGTCCGGGCTTTTTCATGATAAGCCTTCTAGACCTGGCTAGCCGACAGCCCCTCGAAACCCGAGTTCAACCAGTATCGCTTTAGCTCTTACTATGACTCGAGCCGTGAAAAAACAAGGCAAGGACAATCCTTCGGGCCATTGCATCTTGCGGTGTAGATGCGACCAGATTTTATACCAGTACGACGTAGACATGGGAGCTACAAACCCCAACCGGCAAGGAAGAAGCGTTGGAAATAACCGACAAGAAAGTTCTCAAGACATGCCTCGTCTGCAAGCGCACGTTCCTAGGCTGGTTCAGTGAAAAATACTGCAGCGCCGACTGCCGAATGGAAGGCAACCGGCTAAAAGCCCGCCAACGAAAACGTAAGAGCCGAAAGGTCGGAGAGCTCAAAGAAGGAATCATCTCTCAACAGCTAGGAGAACTGGGACTAGCTGAAACTCAGTATCCGATGTACAACCACGAGATTGTTCCTACAATGTACGCGAACTTCGCGCTCTACCACGCCAGAGATGGCAAACGCCACGTCAGGTCTTACTATGATCTACTGCGAGACATTGCAAAGTTGAACGGCACGAACCTCAGAACAATGCTTGCGAATATGGCACCTCGAGACGAGCAGAACTAGCCGGTCTCTTGTTCCAGCTTTCTCAGGTCCTGAATTTTTCCCAGATATGTTCCGTCGAACAAGTAAGCTTCACCGTTCTCGAAATCGACAGCGCCTGATCTCAGCACTGGTCCCATGTACTCCCGATAGAGATTCGTCCAGCCTTCTCTGAAGCTTCGGTTGATGGGTTGTCCTCCGAGGTAATCGTTGAAGCTGGGCATTATGATGCACTCAGCGTCGACAACTGATATCCCGAATTTTTTCTTGTACTCTCCCACTGAGTCGCCTTCCCACTTGACCGATTCATGCTTCAAGACTCCTTCCGCGAGTTTCTGCCCATTGCTTTTGGCCCTGACCCATGACTGGCGAGTGATGCGGAAGCCGAGTGGATCTTTGAAGACGACGACAGGATGTAAGTGTCCCATAACCAAGTACTCGCATCCTAGCAATGGTGGTGAGGGCCAGGCGTGGCCGTGAAAGAGGCCTACCTTGTTCCAGACGGATATTCCTTCAGATGTGCTGATCTTAACGCTTGGGGGAGTGAGTGGTTCCAGGTTTCCATCGTGGTTTCCAGGGACAACCTGTACGTCAGGAATAATTTCGACGAGACCCTCAAAAAATTCCGGGACGTACTTCCACTCCTCCAACTCAACTTTCGCAACGGCGTGCTTCACATCGCCGAGGAGGATGAGTTGTCTCGGACGTGTATCGTTGATGATCTTTCGTAGCTTCTCAAGCAGACGTGGGACTTGCGAGGGCACGTGTATTCCTTGATGGGACAGTGATACTTCCCAGCCGAGATGAAGATCGGCCACGACTAGGACCCTTTCGCCGTCCTTCTCCATCAAGAGAGCAGGCTGGTCCGCTACAGGCTTCACCACTACTGCTTCAGACACAGGGCAGCACCCTCCAATGGTATGGGGCGCGATCTTGTGTTTAAGGACAGACTCGTCAATTGACTAGAATAGCCTGATGAGTGGATCGAAAAGACTCTTTAGAAAGAGACGTCGTCAAAATCGGTGAAGGAGCGAGTGTATTGTGGACTCGTTCGACTCTTCCTTGGTCAGCTCGTCCTCTGCGAGAGCTGAGGCTTATCGTCCGGACGAACAAATAGTTGGTCTCGCTAGTGTCTTCATGTCCCGTGGCCGTTCCGCAGGCTACGGTCTCTACTTCAGCAAGACTAGAATCATCGGGGTAAGAAAGCGAAGGACTTCTCTTGTTTTCGGTCTCGCGTTGGGTGTGCCAGTCCTCTCTCTCCTCTTGTACCTCGACTTCGTCCTAAGATTTTCCGGACCACTCTATGGTATCTTCTTGCTTCCGTTCCTCCCGATGATTCTAGATCTTGGGATACGTCGTTTGCGTCGCGCGGTCCCCGAGAGGATCGTCCGAAAGAACACTCCCACGACTACAAGTGAACTCGGTTCAAAAATTGACTTCGAACTCAAGAGAGAGGAGATTGCTGAGCTCATGATGAAGCAAGTGGTCGAGGGAAGGCTGTCTCCTCAGCCTGGTTATCTCAGGATTACCCCGAAGAGTCATCTCGAGAAGCCGATTGAAATTAGGATTCATGGAATCAAACAGTTTCAGACTCTGAGGGAGATCGTGATCGAGTTCGCGGCGCGACAGCCGCAAGTGCGGGCGCTAGAGTACTAAAGACAAAACAATATTGATGATTTCTCGGGAAGAATCTATTTTGTCCTTGACTGTTTGACTGTGACTTGGATCGGCTGGGCTATTGCAGACTTTAGGACGTTTCGTCGGCTCCTCTCGAAGTTTAGCCATTCTTCGAATTGTTTGTCGCTCATTGCGAGCAGGTTGAGATAGTCTGCGATCTGTTGTTTTCCGATAAAGTCGACTCCTTCAAGCGCCTGTATCTTCTCCTCCATTTCAGGAGTCAGAGCCAGCTTGTCCTTCTGCTTCGCAATCTTCATCATTTTCGCGATGATCTCATCGTTGACGTTGGCGTTGATGCCGAGCTGGTTCATGGCCTGAAGAGCGTCTCGGGTCCGTTGTTCAGCGTACCTTTCGCTTCCTCCTTCGCCGTGGATGAATTCGAAGACTTCTGCTGTTGCCCGGTAGTATGTTTCGATGAAATGTCCGACTCTCTCCTCCTTCGCTACTTCTACCAGTCCTGCGTCTAGGAGTTTTCTGATGTGGTGGTAGATTGCTTGGGGTGTTAGTTGGAGTTCGTGGTGGATCTGGCCGACGGTCATTTCTTTCGCTCTAAGGAGATAGACCACACGTCTGCGAGTGTCGTCGGCCATCAGCTCGAAGGCGTTGGGGTCGCGGATGAACTTGAATGTCTTCAAGCTCTCATATTCTACTTACCAAGTAAGGAGTTTACTTACTATTAGCGCTTTCTGAATCAGCCATACGGCTGTTTTAGTCAGTAAAACGAAGAGTTTAATAGAAGCCACCAAAGACCACGTTTGTGTGAATGAAACATGAGTTTGAATAAAGGAAGTCTAGATTTGGGAGCTGGAAAGAGGTCCCACAAAAACCAGGGCCCTCTGTCGCCACTGGTTCAAACGATCCATAAAACAAGGCATCGCTCAATCTGCGTGCAGTGCATGACCGCCCCCGCATTCGAGACCCGTCGAAGAGCGGTCAAAAGCGCCAGTTTCTCAATCGAAGCAACAAGGGGCAAAGCTCAAGCAAGGAACCTCTACTCTCAGCTAAGGTAACCGCCCCTACCAGATTAGGAAAACGAACACCAAGACCATTGAGGAGACCTCTATGCTATATCATGTTAGAGCTCAGCCGATAGTAGCTGAAATGTCGAGGTTCTGGGTCCTCCTCAACGACGGGACTATCGAAGCTCAGGAACCCGATGGTAGAGAGATCGTTGCATCTATGAGAAGGGCTGTGGTGAACGGGGGCAGGGTTGAGTGGCAGGAAAACTGCTACTGCAGCCCACCTCTGCGTCACGAAAGAGCCACGGTCTATGACCAGTTCTTCACTGCGATGGAGACAGGACCCTCGGTTCCACAGGAGCCTCCTGAGGGCGAGAGCTTCTGGCACTATCTCGAAGACTGTAGAGTAACGAAAGGCAGTGGCCGCGGACGGAGTACTGTCAATCTGGCGAGGTATGTTCCACTCCGTATTTTTTGAAGTGTCTGCTTTCCCTATTCTCTCCAATGTTCGAGTTAGAAACCCTATCATATGCCAGTATTTGATGTACTAGAGAAGACTGACGACAAGTAAACCAACCGAAGACAGCGTTCTGAGGCAGGTCTCTCAGGAGCTGCGCCGGACCCATCTCCTCACCGAAGAGCAGAAGGGAGTTTTGTCGAAAGTCTTCGAGAAACGTTTTCCTCAGGCTCTCGCAATAATCGAGGCGAGAAAGGTCACGAACTATCGGTTCAAGCCGAGCGGAAGAACCCTCTGGGTGGTAAACGGTCGGAAAGGCGAGTATCAGGTGATGCCTGACAGTATGTTCTGCACTTGTGACGACTACTACTTCCGCGTGATGGACAACAAGAAACAGCTGTGCTATCATCTCGTAGCGCAGCAGATCGCGGAGGCCGCTGGCCAGTATGGCGTGTTGGATCTTGCCGACTCGAAATATGCCGAGGTAACTTCGAAGTTGAGTGATTCTGGCTATCGAAAGGAGTGAGCCGGAGTCCTCTGGTTAGGCGGTCAGAGTTATCTAGAACTCTGGAAAGGGATCGCGCACTTTGGTCGACATATCTGATCCTATAGTCTGGAGCACCATTGTCCAAACGATCGTTCTAACTCTGACGCTTATCATTTTCACGCTCTCCTTCCGAAGCCAGAACAAGGCAATGAGGGATCAGGCCTACCAGAAGGTGCTGGATGATTATTCTGATTCGATGAGGATGCTTGTTGAAAGACCAGAGTTGGCAATCCTCCAGATAGAGCTGGCGAGATTAACTCGAACGGGGGATTTGGAGACGAGAACGCCCACGCCCGAGCAGTTGGTCGTCCGAAATTTCGTTATGTTGCTTTATGGAATCTTTGAGAGAATCTATATGCTCTATTGGAAGAAATGGATAGACGCTGACACTTGGAGACAGTGGGATCGGTTTCTAACGATCGTGGCGAAACATCCTATGTTCGAAGATGTCCATCGGACCTCGGACGGAATGTTTGACAAGCCATTCCAAGACTATGTCACAGGGATCCTCAAACGCACGAATTGAAGCGGACTGCTGGGCTCTGGCGGAATTACGTTTGATTCCGTAGCTGGTTGACGGTCCTCCTGCCTCTTTGACAAGTTTGGCGATGGCATCCGGCGCGAGAGTGCTGGGCTCTTCGATGCGTAGCTGAAAGTTTTAGTAGCCGCCGCTCGGCGAATCGTCTCGAAATGGTAGAGTGGGCGTGTCTTACAACCTCCCGCCTGATGCAGAGTATTCCTTACTCCAGCTGATACTCTACGTTCTGAGTTTCGTCACAGTCCTCCTAATCTTCCTCTACATCGCCAGCGAGAGACCTGGCGAGAAGAAGAAGAAAGAAGAGGAAGAAGACTAAACGGAATGAAGCTCTCTAAAAACGAGAGGATTCTAGCGCTAGCCTTCACAATAATGTCGATCTGCGGCATCCTCTTCACACCAGCAGGGCTTGAAACTCGCCCTCCGTCGGCGCTCCGATCCTACGCTCTGATTCCGCTCTTCCTAGCCGGGACTATCCTGGACTTTGCCTCTCTGATTCTAATCTTCAAGAAACCCCGAATTGCTGCAATAACTGGAATCGTCGCAGCCATCGAATACGTATTCCTCGCCCCAGGCGACCAAGCTCAGCTGTTCTTCGTTGGAGTGGCTGTACCAGTTGGAATAACGATCAACGAAATAATTGCGCTCATCACTTCAATCGTTGTTCTGCTCTTCGCTCCAATGGTCTTCTTAGCGAACCGAAAATCCTCGAAACCCTCGCCATAATTCCATCAATCTCGCCGTGGGTCAGTCGAGCGAGGACGCCCGTCTAGGGTTTATGAACCGCCCAGCGGTATCTAGTGCGGTAGATGGCTAGCTCTGCCTTTTCAGTTCTGAAACCTCCAGTCCTAAAGAGACTCGAGAAAGAAGGTTTCCTAGAAGCCAGTCCCATCCAGGAACTTTCCATCCCTGCTATTCTCAAGGGCGATAATGTCCTCCTCATCGCTCCCACTGGAACGGGAAAGACCCTGGCAGCCATACTGCCGGTGTTGGACGAGTTTCTCGAAGCTCGTTCTTCAGAGAAGACTCATGGCATCTCAATTCTGTATGTTACGCCTCTTCGAGCGCTGAATCGGGACCTGTTGCGGCGATTGGAAGAGATGGGTCGGGACCTTGATGTGAAGATCCAGGTGCGTCACGGGGACACGCCGACTAGAGCAAGGTCTCAGCAGGCCAAGAGTCCTCCGGACATGCTGATCACTACGCCTGAGACTCTTCAGTCGATACTGGTAGGGAAGAGGATGAAAGAGCATCTTCGAGCCGTACGATGGGTTGTCGTCGATGAGGTTCACGAACTAGCGACGGATGAGAGGGGGGTCCAGCTCTCAATCGCTCTGGAGCGGCTGATCGAACTGACGGGGCGAGAGTTTCAGAGAATCGGGCTCTCAGCGACTATTGGAGAACCCGAGAGGATTGGACAATTCTTGGTCGGAACGGGCCGGCAGGTTACTATCCTGCGCTCTGACGAGGAGAGGGGTCTCGAGATCAGCGTCGGATCTGTCTCACCGACGGGGAAGGATCAGGAAGAAGCTTCGAGGCTCGGTCTTCCTATCTCCACAGTCGCTCGTGCTCGGAAGATACTGGGGCTGATCGAGGCTCACAAGTCAACACTGGTGTTTACCAACACTAGGGAACACGCGGAAGCGTTAGCATCTCAACTATTGGCCTTGGGCGCGGTTGGGGTAAAGGTCCACCATGGCTCCCTGTCCCGCGAGCTGCGAGAAGAAGCGGAAAAGGAGTTCCAGGCTGGCTCGTTAAGAGCGCTCATCTGTACCAGCTCACTTGAGCTCGGGATTGACATTGGTAGCGTAGACTTCATCATCCAATACACGTCTCCGAGAGAGACAACCCGGCTCGTCCAGAGAATTGGTCGTAGTGGACACACGCTAGGCGGGACTTCGCGGGGAATAATTCTCACCATCAGCCCCGATGACATTCTAGAGTCCGCAGTGCTAATCCAGCGCGCCAAGGAAGGAAGGCTGGAACGACCGATCATTCACGAGAAGGCGCTTGATGTTCTAGCTCACCAGATCATCGGCATGCTGATGCAACAGCGCCGAATGACTATCGAGGAAATTCTTCAGCTGGTCCGGCGATCCTATCCTTTCAGAGAGCTGGAGGTGGGCGAGCTGGAGGAGGCGATCCACCAGCTGGACGAGCTGCGTCTACTTCGAAAGTTCGGCGACTCCTATTCACCTCGCAACCCGAAGGCTCTCCAGTACTATTTCGAGAACCTATCAGTAATACCCGATGTGCAGAAGTACACTGTCTTTGATTTCTTCCGGAAACGGCGCATTGGCACACTGGACCAGGACTTTGTAGCTAGGCGATGTACTGCCGGGGTGGAGTTTATTCTTCATGGACAGACTTGGCGAGTCATCTCGGTAGATGAAGAGAAGTACCACGTAGAGGTAGAGGCTGCGCCCCCGAGTCTCAAAGCGATTCCAGGCTGGGAGGGGGACATGATCCCTGTCCAGATGGATGTAGCGTCTGAGGTGGGCAGGATGAGGCGAACGCTCGGACTTACCAGTCATCTAGACGACGGGTTGGGGGATGCGGAGAGGGAGAGAGTAAGCTCAACACTCTCTCTCCAGAGTAAGCAGGCGAAGATTCCCTCTGACAGGCTCATCCTGATTGAGGGTTTCGAAAACAGCGTAATCGTCCACACATGTGCTGGCAACTTAGTCAATGAGGCGCTTGCAAACGCTATGGCTGCGCTCTTCGGGTCCCGGCTAGGATCCAACATTGCCACCCAGGTCGACCAGTACCGTTTCGGTCTGATCTTTCCTCGACCAGTGAGTGCTCACATGGTTGCTGAAGAGTTCAGAAAACTAACGCCGAACGACTTGGAATCGATGATTCACGAGACGGTGGAGGCGTCGGATCTTTTCGCTTGGAAGCACTGGCATGTACTCCGGAGGATTGGGGCAGTCAGTCGACAGGCAGAGTACAAAGCGCGACAGGCGCGGTTATTGGTTGACATCTTCAAGAATTCCATCGCGAATAAGGAAACCCGGCGCGAACTGTTTACCGAGAAGCTGGATGTTGAGGGGGCGAAGAAGATTCTCGCAATGGTTAGCTCGGGCGAGGTCTCAATAGATGTCATTCAAGACGCGGGTCAGTGCACTCCGCTTGCGTTGCCCCTTCTGGATCGGATCGTTCCTCACGGGCTTCTTCGTCCGGCGATTGAGGAGACCTCTATTATTGATGTGGTGAAGAGCAGACTGCTCTCCACAAAGCTGCGGCTGTTGTGTATGAATTGTGGAGAGTGGGACGGCATTAGGACCGTCGATAATTTGCAGGACAAAGTTCGTTGTCCAAAGTGTCGGTCGACGTTGATCGCGGCGACTTATCTCAGCGATGATGCTCTGCCGAAGATTATTCTGAAAAAAATGAGAAGCGCAAAGTTATCGGGCGAGGAAGAGAAGGAATGGATGACCGCGTGGCGATCCGCAGGTCTCTTGCAGACCTACGGAAAGAAAGCAGGCTTGGTCCTAGCTGCTAGAGGAGTGGGTCCGACCACAGCGACTCGGATATTGCGGAATCGTAGTGGTGGGGAAGATAGTTTATACCTGAGTATTTTGAGGGCTGAGAGAGAGTTCGAGCGTACGCGCATGTTCTGGGACTAGCCGCTATGCCAGGGTTTGATGATCTTCTAAACCAGATTCTGTCGGGTAATCCGAAGATTGGTAGGGACGAGCTTCTGACGATGGTCGAAAAGAAGAAGGAAGAATCTCATGGACTCCTGTCAGACGAGGGCGCGATCAGGCTGTTGGCTCAGCAGCTTTCGGTTTCGCCTCCTGCGAGTTCTGATCTGAAGGACCAGCGGATATCCAGTGTTCATGCGGGATTGAATGATTCTACGATTACTGGTGAAGTGATTTCGGTCAGTGATGTGCACGAGTTTCAACGGTCCGATGGGACGGTGGGGAAGGTGTTGAGAATGAGGGTTGGGGACGCTTCCGGCCAAATTACTAGTGTTTTCTGGGATTCTCTAGCAGACACTGTAGCGAGGGAGGCTTTGACTCCCGGCTCGCAAGTTAGGCTCCTGCATGGATACACCAAATTTGGGCGGGCTGGAGAGGTAGAGTTTCATCTTGGGTCTCGGGCGAACATTCAGATCCTTCGTAGAGCCCAGTCACAAGGTTTCGGTGTAAATGGGGCGTCGAGCGTCGCGGTTAAGATTGGAGCTTCAGATCTGCTCCGCGTACGTCTCCTCAAGCTTCAGAAGAGCCAGTCAGAGCAGGGTCCCACATGGGCTCTCTGTTCCAACGAGGCGGGATTGATGATTGCAAAGTTCTGGAACAACCAGGCTCAAAATGTCCTCGAACTCGGTGAAGGCTCGCTTGTGGCGATAGAGAATCACTGGGTGACTGAGAGGAATGGCCTTGTCTACGTCAACGTCGGGTCAAAGGCCTCTCTCAAGAAAGAGAGCACAGACTTTGTTCCTGACATCCCCATTTCGACGATTGAGTCTCTGCGACCGGGACTCTCGCTGTGGGCTATCAAGGGCAAAATCGGCGAGAGAGGTGCTGTCCGAGAGATAGAGACGAAGGAGGGTCGGAGAACAAGAGTCTCAAATATTGAACTGGAGGATGGTACGGGTAGGGTGCGGGTCAGCCTCTGGGATACCCACGCGCAGAAGACTGAAAGCCTAAGAACTGGAGACACGGTAAGATTGGTTGGCGTCAAGGTCCGAGAGAATATGAACGGTGAGAAAGAAGCTTCCACCGTATTTCTAACCCAGATCGAGAAATCATAGGCCATTTTGTGAGCAAGTTATGATGGCTCTCAGAGTCGGGAAAGACCCTTTCGACTACATCAACGAAGTAAAGATCGAAAGGTCCAAGCACGCAATGAAGCGTCGGTTACAGGAGTACACGCCGAATCCTGACTCCATCGATAAGATGGAGAATATTGACCAGAAATATCATCTCATCGTCTTCTCAGCGGAATGGTGCGGTGACTGCGTAGCCTACGTTCCGGCACTCGCAAAGTCCCTCGCGATCGCAAAGAACAACATGATTCAAGCCAGGGTCATAGATCATGACAACTATCGTGACATGGGAGACGAGATGGGCGTCGGAAAACTCCCAACAATCATCGTCTTCGATAAGAACTGGAAAGAAATAGGGAGATTCATAGAGACACCCAAGAAATACGGAACTGTCGAAGAAGAGATCTGCGCAATCTTAGACTCGACAATGGGCGCTGCGAAAGCTTAGTACTATTACTAGCTCGCGAATTTTTTTCGCTGAAGTTATCTTGGCGAGGCTCGGACAGGACATTGTGGTGACTTGAGGAGTGAGCGGAACTCTGCTGGAAAATCTGCTACTTCAAGCTAAAATCGACAACATAACCAGAATTGCTATCAGTGCGGTCATAGCAAGAGGTTCAAGAGTCCTTCTCGTGAAAAGGAAGGGCGACGATTTCTTGGGAGGCATTTACGAATTCCCCGGAGGGGAAGTGGAGAAAAAGGAAAGCATTCATGATGCTCTCCGCAGAGAGGTAAAGGAAGAGACGGGTCTCCGAGTTAGCGCTGTGAAAAACTATCTTGGTTCGTTCGACTACGAGTCTGAGAAAGGTAGAACGAGAGTTTTCAACTATTTAGTGGAGGTCACTGGACCAATCGAGCTGAAACTCAGTGAGCATGACGCGTACGCCTGGGCTACCAAGAAAAATGAGGCGAACATTTCCTTGACAAAGCCAATTCTAGACATTCTGAATGAATACTGGTCCAGGTGCTCTGAATAATGAGGATGACTTTTGCGGATAAGGTCTTCGGGTCTCGTTGCTGTGCGTTCTAAATCCGCAAACCAAGGCTGTCCATACATGCAAGTAAGATTTGGGCTAGTAAGCGATCTATTCAAGAGGACGCTCAACTCACTCTAACTATCAGAGCTCAGCGGTAAGTGACGTCTTCACCACCGGATATTTCTCGGCAGCCTTTCTCAATTTCGACTCGATCGCCTCAGAAATATCAATGCCTGTTACGTCCGAGAAGCTCAGGCATAAGATCAAGACGTCGGCAAGCTCGTCAGAGACTTGGCTATTCTTCACTTTATCCTTTACCGCTTCCCGAATCTGCTCGTCAGTCTTCCACTGAAAGTGCTCCAAGAGTTCCGCCGCCTCGACGCTAATCGAGATTGCGAGATTCTTGGGAGTATTATCCTTCAACCAGTTTCGTTCGTCCCTGAAATCGGAGACACGCTTTCTGAGCACCGTAATCGTTGTCAGGTCATCCATGAAAACCCATCCGAACAGTTAGTACATTTCGCTTCCCATGACCGGTGAGTCTTGCAAAATAGGGAAGCGGGCTGCTTAGGGGATCTTGACCTCGACGGGGTGTGATCTGAAACCGTTCTTGTGCTGCGGCCGTCGCAGAAGGGCTTGTCGCTGGAACCTCCGCACTGACAGTACGACTTCACAACCTTTCATCGACGACGACTAGGGTCAGGCCCGTTTTCCGACGAACGAATAACAACTTCAGGCATAAGACACTAGTTCCGTTTCGTCCCAATAGGAATCTTATCAGCGAGGAATTTGATAACTCGCTATTTTCTCTTACGCCCATTTTTCCAGAGTCTGCTTCTTACCACTCGACTCTGCAGACTTTGGAATATCAGGGTCGAGGGTCGCTTTGTTCTCGAATAATTGCTTGAGAATCTGGAAGTCGTGGAAGATTGTTTCTTTGAGGCTGGCGTCGTAGAGGGCTGCTGCTGGATGGTACATCGGTAGGAATGTAACTTCTCCCTTGGTCGAGGGTTTTCCGTGGAACCTGCTCGCCGAGTATTCATCTCCCATCAGCGTGGTGATGGCCGGGGTTCCCAACGCGCAGACGATTCTAGGGTTGATCAGTCTGATCTGCGATTGCAAGTATGGGTTGCAGGCCTCTACCTCAGATTTTCTTGGCGCCCTGTTGTTCGGGGGTCTACACTTGACGATGTTCGTGATGAACACGTCGGATCTTTTCAACCCGATAGACTCTAGGAGCTCCGTCAGAAACTTGCCCGCCGCTCCTACGAAGGGTCTGCCCTGCTCATCCTCGTTCTGACCTGGACCTTCGCCCACGAACATGATTCTCGCGTCGTGCGGACCCTCGCCAGGAACGGTCCTTGTACGGCTCTTGTGGAGTTCGCATTTCGTGCATTCTATGATTTCTGAATGAATTAGCTGAAGCTCGGTGGCCATGGGACTCTTCTCTAATGCCGGTTAACTGACTTAAGGCTCGCGGCTATTCTGTGTATCTCAGGGCTTCGGCGGGTGGAATGCTGGCCGCGCGCCGGCTAGAGCTTAGGGTTGTGAGAACGGCGAGACCGTAACTGAAGGCTATTATTTCAAGCAGTGATATCCATGGTATGACGAAGGTCAGGCCAGAAGCTGGACTTGTGGCTATGGCGTAGCCGAGGTCTATTCCGAGGACTATTCCGATCAGTATTCCGAGAAGCGCAACGTAGCTGTTTTCGAGCAGGAATGCAGAGAGTATCATGTTCTTCCTGTAGCCTATGGCCCGGAGAACTCCTATCTCCCTCCTTCTCTCCACCACGGATCGTATCGAGATTATTCCCAGTCCGGCTATCCCTACTACTAGTCCAAGGGCTAGGAACGCTTCGAAGATTCCGAGGAAGGAATTACCAATTTGTATGAAGGTGCTGATGATCGCGGCTATTGCGGTGGTCTGCATACCGATGCGGGCGAAGTCCTTCTTCAGTATGTTTGAGACTACGGTCGGGTCTACTCCGTTTGAGACCTTGACGAATCCTAGTTGTCCCGTTCCGACCCCGAAGTAGTTGAGAAGATTGTTCGTGCCTACGATTCCGTTGAAGAAGACCCCGTTCAATAGGCCTGATACTGTAACAGTCTTGGGGATTATGGTGTTGTTTCCTGGGTTGTAGTAAAGCTGCAAGACGTCCCCAGCGGACGGAGCTGGAGAATTCGTCGGAGGCCCGTTCGAGTTTACAGATCCGAAGGACCAGACGACGTTGGAGGAGTTACTCGTAACAGAATTCCAGACTTCTGACGCGGTCCTGTAGCCGCTGGCCAGAGTTACCATGTTGAATGTGTTACCTGTGAAGAAGTTGCTCTGCGGGGGAGCGTTAGGATCACCTCCTGCAATAGGCGTTAGTCCAAAATCTGCTCCTGAAGTAACGTCCCTGACGACTAATGCCGTAGTGTTGAATGGGATCACCGCAGTTAGCTTGCCTGAAAGAGCTGAGTCTCCGGCGATTCGAGTTGCGAGGTCGGGCACTGGCAAGGTGGTCCGAGTTACGATATCGTAGCCCCCTGAGTCCTGTTTCACTACCGTGTCTAGGGCCGCGCTCTGCTCTGCGGTGAGGAATGCAATTACTGTGACGGAGAGTAGAACGAGTGCGAACATGGCGACCGTCGCGCCGGTTCTGAATCTTTTGCTTGCGGGGTAGGAGAGTGCTGTCTTGAAGATGACGGTGAGCCGTTTTCGGCCTCGATAGAAGAGGTGCAAGATCTTGAGAATCGCGTCTGTGTTGTATAGCGCGAGGAGAATAGCGCCCATGACCATGATCATTCCGCCCACGATCAGGACTTCGGGGCCAAAAGTATAGTTTTGTATGATGCTGCTGTTGAAGGAGAAGCTTGGGACTCCCCACTGAACTAGGAGAGCTATACCCGTCAGAGTGAACGCATAACGGTTGAGGAGAAACCTGGAGAGTATTAGTCCTGCACCGAAGATAACCAGGCTCGGACCAACCAGCGCTTCTATTGCGGACTTGGCTGCAAAGGAAGCTTCAAACAGCAGCACTCCCACGATTGCGAGAACAACGCCCAGGACTAAGAGGATTGTGTAGGTCCTGACTCCTTTGGGCGGCTCGGGTATGTCTCTGACTGCTCGTATGATGTTAAGCTTGCTGACCCGCCACGAGGTCAGAAGGATCGTGAGATACGTGATGAAGAGACCTTCTGCGAAGGCGGTGAAGAGACTGGCCGGGGTAAAAGTGAAGCTGTCGAGCACTTGAGCTAGGCTTACCGGGAAGAACCCGCTGATGATGTTTCCGAATGCATAGAGTATCCCGTACGCTATCCCGATTCCGACGAAGACTCCGACTAGGGACGCGCCGGCCGCGTATAGGGTCCCTTCGAAAAGAAACAGTTTTGTCAGCTGGCTTCTCTTCATGCCTACCGCGCGAGCCATTCCCATCTCTGACTTTCGTTCTTCCGCTAGCATGATGAACATGTTGATGATCAACACTACGCCTGCCAAGATGGTAATTGTGCTAAGGACTGAGAATAGGTTGGAGAGGCTTTGAGCTCCCGTCGTGGCATTGTTGACCGCCTCCATTTTCGATCCATAAGCGCAGAGGATTGTTGTTGAATTTCCTGGGACATCTGGGTCGGTCTTGCAAGCGAAATTTTGCGTGGGCTGTTGAAGACTGTTGAGGGTCTGATTAGCAGCTAGACCAACGATCGAAGTGTATTGAACGGAATTGCGAAGTCCACCGACATTCGTTATGGCGACATAGTTTGCGGATCCAGGATGGAATGTCAAGGTTTGCGCTGTGCTCATAGTGACGAAGATATTGTCGTTTTCCGAGAATGCACCTCGGGCATCGGAAACCGCGATTCCAACAAGTTTCACCGACACGAAAAATGTTAGACTGAAGGGAGAGAAGATCGTCAGTTGGTCTCCAACGGTGGCGTTGAGGTCCCGTGCCGCTCTGTCGTTCACGATTGCTTCGGTATCGTTGAGGCTCGACTGGATTACTGAGCCATCACTCGCATGAAAGTCGCCAAGGATCTGGGACGCGTTGTTGTACGTCCCTATCAGCGTCGCGCCCGCCTGACCGACGCTCTTAGTGGTATCATTCACTAAGGGGACTGCGATGATTATCTCAGGCGTTACTCCCCGAAGCACCGGGCCTGCGCTTGAGCTGGCAGAGAGGCTCTGGTAGAGGCTATGGGCTACGCTGATGTTGAAGAATTGGTATCCTCCGGGCCCACTCAGCGTATACACTACTTCATCGGCGTAACCGTAGCCATTGTAGGCGCCTCGCGTGAACAGATTCGTGAGCGTGTCTCCGGTGACTAGTGATCCGGATATCATGGCGGTGCCGATCATGAGTCCTGCTATGACGATCGCCATGTTGGTCTTTCTGCGGGTGAAGTTTCTGATGCTCATGCGGACGGTGATTCTATCCCCTGTCATCATGCCGAGAGAGACTAGGAAGAGAACTATCACGCTGTAGACTTCTAGGCTTGTCAGGGAGCCTCCGAAGATCGAACTGAAGACGGCGAACCAGAGGACCAGCGCGATGATGACTGCGATTATCGGAGAGAGACCGCGGATTCGACGAGATGCGCGTCCCAGTCTTCCGGTTGGCCTGGCAGTGGACGCCTTGTAGGCTAGGAATGCAATTCCAGAAGCTAGGAGAACGAGCCCGATAATCTGTTCGTAGATTGGGAGCATGTTGTTAGAGACATATTGTCGCAGGTAGGAGTTGTTCTGGTAATCCAGGAGAAGCGCGAGTAGTTCGCCGAGTGCGATGATTGCCACTATGACTGTTAGACTGATTAGGAGAGGTCTTGAACGGGTCGAACTCAATTTTTCTGGCCCTTCTCGTCTGTGCCTAGGCTGCGGCGGCGGGCGTGGGGATGACTTCTCTTTCGATCTGGCCGTTTCGCATGTGAACGATCCGGTCGGTCTGTTGAGCAATCTGCTGATCATGGCTGACCAAGACTAGGGTCAAACCGTACTGTTTGTTCAGGCTCCGTAGAAGCTTGATTATCTCTTGCGAATTCTCAGAATCTAGGTTTCCAGTCGGTTCATCGGCCCAGACGATCGCTGGCTTGTTGACTAGGGCCCGGGCAATGGTGACGCGCTGCTGCTGTCCACCGCTCAGCTCCATGGGCTTGTGAGACTTCCATTCCGTCAAGCCAACCATCTTCAGCGCGTCGAGAGCGGCAGGATGCGCTTCTGACTCAGAAACACCGGCAAGCAATAGTGGAAGTTCGACGTTCTCCTGAGCGGTGAGGACGGGGAGGAGGTTGTAGGCTTGAAAGATGAAGCCCATTCGTTTGGCGCGAAACTCAGACTTTTGATCATCAGACATCTTAGCAAGGTCAGTTCCTTCGACAGACACTTTGCCCTTCGAGAGGTCGTCGAGTCCCGACACACAGTTGAGGAGGGTAGTCTTGCCGCAGCCGGAGGGACCCATGACAGCAATCATCTCACCCCTCTTGACGGCTAAGTTGACGCCTCTTAGGGCTTCAACTTTGACGGAGCCTGTCTGGTAGATCTTCCAGATATTATCGACGTCAACTATGACTGAGTTTGCAGGCCGGCTCAAAGGGATTTCGCAGTGATAATCGCAGAAAAGCGGCTTAGTTATTGCTTACGAAATTCTCTGCAGAAACAATTTCCTAATGGGATTGGCCGCTATCTGACCATCACTGAAACTCTCACTCCAAAGTGGATGTGTGAGAGGCCAGAGCGGTTCTAGAAGAGTCAAAACTTGGGGGATTAGATTCCTTTCCAGCAAGCCTTCTTGTTCTTGTCGTACCAAGAGTTGACGTACTCGCCGCCGCTTATCCGGTTGCAGACGAATTTCGCATCGCAATAGTCGCAGAGCTCAAGGTTTCCTACTACCCATCCTGTTCCAGGGTTCATGTCGGTCTTCAGCTCCACCATCTCCTCTGATAGCCCTTGGATCAACGTGTCCAGAGGATTGTTGGTGCACTGGTTACAACCGTTGGCACACGGATAGGGTTCAACCGTATAGAATGGACCGGTCGACCCGTTGACGGTATTGTGATAATCACAGAAGAATGCGCAGGATGCCTCAAGCGCCGAGAGAGATACTGTAACCCCCGGAGGCAGGAATATATTGTACGCGCCCCGGCCGCCGAGGTTGGGAACTGTACCTGAAGCAATCCAGCCTGCGAGGGTCTGTTTGATTTGCCCGTCAGATATTTTCGCGGCAGGAGCCATCTTTATGTTGACGAGACGGCTAGCCTTCCCTATCCCAACGTTGTACTGCGATAGCCCTCCAGAATATTTCTTGTCCGACTCAATATCTGCGACAGCCTTCTCTACACTCGCAACCCAGGCCGACGCGGAAGAGCTTGTGAAGTACGGGCCCCAGTAGATGCTCTGCCAGGTGTACCCGTTCTTCCAGAGCGGGCCGCCACCATATTTCACATTCGCTGAGCTAGCGCGGAGCTGGTTCCGATGACGGCAGGGGCTGGCGTAGTGCCAGATTCCCGATTCTTGACCTGACGTAGCCCTCACGCCGATGTGTTCGAACCCGGAGATCGAGCTGCCGCACACATTGCAGGCGGAAATATTCCTGCACCCCTCACACCTTTCTTTCAGGTTACTGAATGGGAGTTCGCTAGAGAGATCCGAATCCTTTCCTTGGACCCTTGACATTGGATTCTACGCCAATAACGCTAGGGTCAATCTAAATTGTGATGTTCCTCATTGTCCATCTCTAGGGTAGCGGGACGTCGAACCTCGCGTCGTCAAGAGGGGTTTATCCAATGAAAACAAAGTCCCTCTTTCTACATGAACTCAGACCTCGTAAGGTCGAGTGAATTCGATTGGACGGAGGCTTCGTTACCCTGGTTGTAGAAGTAGGAGTGTGTTGTGGAGGACAGGGGGTCCAGCTGAGCACGCTGAGACCGAGGAAGAAAGACGCCAGAAAGCGTCTGTGTAGTTGAAATTGTGATCCTTCCAAGTATCGGAATCCGATCATCATTATGAGACCTATTGTTGCGGGAGCGATAAGGGCTGTTGAGTAGAAGAACCAGGGAGAGTGCGCGAGGACCCAGGCTCGTGCGGGGTTGGTTTCCACAAATCCGGAAGAGAAACCCATGAAGGTCGTTAGTCTATCGAGAATCGTTGATGTGAATGGGCTGGCCGTGGCTATCCAAAGGATTCGTTGCATTATCAAGGTCGGTCAATTTGATTTTGCTCTTAGCCCTATCGGGATGACTAGTTGCTGTTCGCCAGAATTCGCTATTATGATTGGAAAGTTCTAACAAGGAGGCGAGAACGCGATCAGTGCTGTGTCGACATTGGCTGATCAGAAGGCTTCTCACACTCAGGTGTATCCTGAACCCACCGTAGGCGCGTTGATAGTAAACAAGGAAGGAAAGATACTGCTGACAAAGTCTCACAAGTGGTTTGACAAGTACACTCTCCCGGGTGGGCACATCGAGGTCGGCGAGACGATGAAGGAGGCTGTTGCTCGAGAGGTCAAGGAGGAGGTTGGATTGGATCTGGAAGTTGCAGAGATGTTGCTGATGCAGGAGGCAATATTCGCGAAGGAATTCTGGAAGAAGAAACATTTCATCTTCTTCGACTTCCTCTGCAAGAGCAAAGACCAGCAAGTCAAGCTTGATGGCCGCGAACTACAGGAGTACGTTTGGGAGTATCCGGGCGCGGCGTTTAGGCTGGAGCTCGACTCATTCACGCGTAAAACGCTAGAGAAGTATCTTCAGAGAAGCTGACTCAGGGCAAGTGCTATATTCGCATAAGCCATTACCATCAGCGAGTAACGTCCCACGATAGACCCTGCGTCCTTCAGAGAAAGCCAGTTCTACGAGATGGTCAGTTCTCTCCATTCCCATCCCCTCTTCTACTTCCTGGGAGGAAACAGGCAGCGCTCAGACTTCCTCTATGTTTCCACAAAAACGGGTCTCCCCCTGCTGTATCGTTGGGACAACGATCTAGGATCGGGTCAGCTACTTACTCCTGGCGACGAGCCTATTTTCCCACATGCGGGTGCGGCAGCAATTCATCCGTCGAAACCTCTCGTAATTTTTCCAAAGGACAAGGGAGGCGACGTAAACTGTGAACTGTACACTTTGGATTATTCGAAAGGCTTCTTGCAGAAGATAACCGAGCCGATTGGCCGAATCTTCTACACTTTCTGGGTCAGTGACGACGAGTGGATAGTAGTCGGGCACGACAAGCAGACAGTTTACGCCAAGTCTCTATTTCGAGATGGAACAATGAAGGATCTCTACACAACAAGCGAACAGATTCTCGGTGCTGCATACGACAGCCAGAGGAACCTTCTCGCATTCTCCGTTGGAAGAGAAGCAGCTAAACTCGTAATCATCGACATCGCCCACCCTAGTCATTGGCAATGGGTTCCGGAGGCCGGGATTCCCCCATTCTATCCCCCATCAGTCTACACGGAAAGAGCACTCCTCGCATACTCCATTGACAAGCGAACCCACCAAGAACTCGTAGTCAGATCCATAGAGACCTTGGAAGAGCTGAATCGGATGAGGATTCCAGGTTTCGGATCCATGGAATGGGTCGACGAGAGTCATCTGTTCGGGGTAATCTTGTATGATGACCGGTTGTCGCCGCGAATTGTCGACCTTCGCAATGGAGAATGGTCCGCTCCGCTGGCTGACGTATCTGCCCTATTCTCGACCGTGACTAAGGATGGTCCGGTTTGGGTGGCGAACAGCTTCTTCCAACCTCCGTTCTTGCAAGCTCTCAGAAACGGCGTTGTTGTCAACCTCATCGCTCCGCGTTCTGTTGCTCAAACCATTCGGGTTGAGAATCACCACTATCAGAGCTTCGATGGACGGAGAGTTCAGGGGTGGCTGTTGAGGAATCCAAATCCTCAAGCTCCGTTGGTCATGTATGTTCATGGGGGTCCCACTGCAACTCAAGGAGATTGGTGGTATCCGGAGATTCCAGCCTTGGCAATCGCTGGCTTCCACGTTTTCGCTCCCAACTTTCGGGGTAGTGATGGATTCGGGATGGAGTTTAGAGACCTAAACATAGGGGATTTGGGTGGCGGCGATCTCCAGGATGTTCGTTATGGAGCTCGATACGCGATGGAAGCCGTCAAGACTGATCATAGACCTGCCCTCTTTGGAGGCTCCTACGGCGGTTATCTAACACTCCAGGGACTCTTGACACAACCTGACGAATGGGCTGGAGGCGTCGCGATCGCTCCTACGACCGACTGGAAACGGGATTACAATCTCTCAGATTCTCACTATCGAAAGTTCTGCGTTCACTTCTTTGGAGGAACTCCAGAAGAGAAATCGGACTTGTACGATGATAGGTCGCCAATAACCCACCTCAAGGGACTGACGAAGCCTCTATTGATACTTCATGGTGAAAACGATACGATAACCCCTCTTGAGCCCGTCAAGAAATTCTCCGAGGAAGCGGAGAAGCTTGGACTACCAGTCCAGCTAGCAATAACCCGTGATCAGGGTCATGGATCGTTGCATAATATGAACGCGATCAGAGACATCACACTAACCCTAGAACATCTTAGAACAATCCTTCAGACCCAAGTCGAAGCTGTCGTCTCGTAGAGAACGCTCAAGCCATTGTAGGTGTTCGGTGTTTTCGCCTGTAAGCGTTCTCTTCTCTTGCATAGTAGAGGGGTTTTTCAGAAAAGGGGCTTTGCTTCTGTATTCCGACGGGTACTGGGCTGTGGCTGTTACCGTGGCTTTGGGTAGTAGGTTGAGCTGGGTCATGAATCCGACTAGGTCGTAGAAGAGCTTCTCTTCGGCAATCTCTCCATTCTTCCAGCGAGCCACCGTGCAGAACTCTAGGCTGAACTTCCTGTGAGTCGCGGGATGGATCTGCCCGTCAAGACCCTTCAACGGACCAGTATGCGTGCCCGTCCATCTCGCCACCGAACAAGTATGGTCGCCCTGACCGAAGAGAATCATGTACGGATCATTCTCAATATGGTTCTCGACAGCATGGAAGAACCCAACCGACTCCGAATGGTCCGCGTGCCCTCGTCGGCTCCGGCTGCCCCGGCCAGTAAAGCGCCACATTCTCAGCATGACGCTTCATGAAAGTCTCCCAGTCCCGCGGATTCCAAGCATCATCCAACGTCTTCATCAACCGAAGATTTTCCTCCACCGTCAAACCAACACCTCTCAAACTCTACAATAATCGCACCAACTCGGTATTAATGCATAAGATCCTCTGACACAAGCCCGAATTCGCTCGGAAATATTCATCATAATCAGTCGTTCCGTCAAGTCTCGCGGTTATCCTCAGGGCTGTCAAGACCCAGTCGCTGGCGGATGTCGGGAGAATCGCTCTGCGGTGCGTGTTGAAGAGTTAATTTGTGGAAGGGAGAGATGCCTAGGCGGTCGCTATATTATTCCTGCAACCGTGACTGTGACTGTCACTTGTGTCGTATGAGATACAGTACCACTTGTCGCGGTGATTGTGACACTGTAGGTTCCTGGCGTGGTGAGGAGCGATGCTGACACTGTCAATGTTGATGAGCCTGTGCTTTGGGGCTTTAGATTCATCGCGGATGGCGCGAGAGATGTGGACGGATTCGAAGGCGAGAGCCCAGCGGTCAGACTGGCGGGAGTCACTTGGGCTGACAAGCCTACTCCTCCGGATAATCCGTTGATGCTCGTCAGTGTCAACGTGGACGTGCCGGACGAACCGATCGAGATGGAGAGAGATGCTGGGCTGGCTGCGACGCTAAAGTCTCCAATGTTTACAGAGACACTTACCGTCCGTGTGACTGTCCCATTTGTCCCACTTACCAAGACAGTGTAGTTGCCCAGAGACGACGCGGCTGTTGTAACCGTAAGATTGGAATTCGCTATTCCACCGGAAGCTACTATGACGCTGGAGGGGGTCATTGTCGCCGTGGGAGACGGTCCAACCGCACTGGATGCGGCCGAGACCACAGTCGAGAATGTGATGTTGCCTGAGAAGAGGTTGAATGTGTTGACTGTGATGGTAGAACTGGCTGACTGGCTGGCTAGGACGCTTAGGCTGTTCGGATTGGCGCTGAGGCCGAAATCGGCTGGGCTGTTCGAAATCCTCCACGCTGTGAGAGGATGTAGCTCCCACCCTGAGAAACTGTGATCGGACTCGTTGAGATGATCCGGGTCCCAGAAGACGAATCCTTGAACGTCGATCAGCGACTTGTAGGCTGCAGTTTGCCCTACCAATGTGTTATTGTCGCAGGCAGTGAATGGACCGCAGTAAGACGCTCCCTTCCAGTCGTGGTCGATCTCCCCGTGAAGCGTATGCATGCAGCCAGTCGTGTTGGAGGAGTCGCAGCTAGAGTACCCAGGAGTTAGAATGTTGAATGTGCTGTCTGACTGTGGACCATTGGGGTATGGCGCACCACCATTTATCTGCTGGAAAGTAGTGTTCCAGTCCTCCTCGGCGCGGTAGCCTCTCTGCACACCGTTGATCTGGACGAACGCGGAAACCACCTGTCCGTTCGCGTTAGTGAAAGTGCAAGGGGGGCCCGGTGAGGCCCATCCAGGCGGAGTGGACGAAGATGGGGTCAACCATCTCTTTGTATTATCTGGACCATAGGGGGAAGTTATTCCTGGATTGAAGACACTTCCTTGCTCGGTGGCTCCGCCGAGAAGGCCTGTCTGATTCCCGACAATCTGTTCCACGGTGACTAGCACCGGTGTGCAGCTGACTTTCGGGTTCCAAGAGAACAACCCGCTCGGAGTGGAGTTGTTGATCGCCGCGACCGGCCCAGGTAGCCCAAGGTGACCATACACAACTACGCTTACTAGAAGGCAGCATGCGAGAATTGTCACTATGGCCCTCTTGTCCCGAATTAGCGTGGGTCCGGCTCCTCCTATCCTTGGAGGCTCGAGCACGATATTTGAGCGAGACGTCTACAAGTGTTTGAGGACCTACATTTTCTTTGCAATAGTGTGCAAGCTGAAGCCTAGCTTGACGTTTCTACACAAATATAGACAAGTGAGGTGTACGTCGATACCCTTTTCCTGCTTCTGCGACGAGAGTCAACAACCCGCTCAGCACGGGTGTCGGATCCGACTGGAGCCTCGTCTTGTGCGTAGCTCTATCATCAACATACTCAACGAGTATGAATGTCGCTAGCCCCAGATTCCTGCGCCGAGAATAGACGCAACTACCGCGAACAATCCTGCCATAGGGAGAGTTACCACCCAGGCCGTTGCCAAGCCACGTAGAGCCGATCCTAGGAACTGCCTACCCTTCTTCCCATGATGACCCGCTGCTGCGCCGTCGGACACGTGAGTTGTTGAGAAGGCGTCGCCGAAATATGCTCCCGCAGAGACTATGAATGCCGTCGCAGCATGGGCCTTAAGCCGGTGCCCGCGGTGCTGCGGGGTGTGACCAATCAAAGTCTTGGCAACTCGGTCGCCCCAAACCAAGGAACCAGCGACGACAGCGATGCCTACAACCACGTATGGTAACCATACGGTGTCCTGTGGTGTGCCTAGCAGGAGGAATGTTCCCAGTGCAGCCATTTTGGGAGCGTCGTTAACGCCTCTCGCGAAGGCGACCCCCGCGGAGGAGCCCCAATCAGCCATCCCAACCCGTCTAGACGAGGCTTCATTCGCCTCACCCTCTCGCCTATGTGACAATCGGCTAAGAATGTAGACTGCTAAGAGGGCGGCAAACGGACCCCCCGCTAGAGGAAGGAGGATCCTCCAAATGAGGAACGACCATTGTAGACTCGAGCTCCCGAATAAGTAGACGGCCTGTACGATGATGGCGCCGACTATTGCATGCGTTGTCGAGACTTGAATTCTCAAGAGAGTTGAAAGCAGGATCCAAGCGGCAGCGCCTACAAGCGCTGCCAGTATAAAGGAGGAACCGGGAGCTGTCTGAAGGAAACTCTGGGGCGTGAACGCGGAGAACAATCTTACCGAGATAACGATGGCTGCGACACTGCCCAAGCCGCTGAATAAGCCTCCCCAGACAAGAGGCGAGTATCGCGGCCGAAACGTTGAGGTCTCAGGGTCTGTCATGAGAGCGACAATGCTTTTTCCAACATCGTTCGCCCCATTGCCAAAGGCTAGGACGAACAACACTCCCAGCCCAAGGTCTGCCGTCAGAGACATTAAGTCGCTCTCACATTACTTGTTCCGCAGGAACACGTTCCGTGACTATTGGAGGCGGAGGCGTTGGGACAATATTTGCGGATTGATACTATTGCATGTGAAACATGGAACCGGACCCTTCGCTCAGTCATTGGACCCACGGCCTGACGACTGTTATGGTTGTGAATCCTAGTAGTGTCTAACATGTTCATTCGTCTGAAGATTTGAGCCGGTCCCCCTTTGAGAATTCGGAGAATGAGAGGAGATCAGTGAGATGAAAGATTCCACCAATAATTGGCGCCACCCTCAATAATTCTGAGCGTTCAATAGCAACTTTGTATTGAAACACTCATGTGGAATGAAGTTCCAACTCGAAGAATGCCCATAAGATCTTCAAGTCCGGAGCCGTAGACGAATCTTCATTCTGGATAAACACTTGGTAGTCACGAGGGTTTATTCGAGAGATCGGCCAGATTATTGGTATGTTGAGGTTTAGTCATGCCCAACGAGCGTTTGAGGATCTTCGACCGTATTTCCGGCCACTCGTTGTTCTGTTGATAGTATCTCTGTTAGCAGTGCCGATGACGTTGATCTTTCCCCTGCCCATCAAGCTCTTAGTTGACAGTGTCCTCGGTTCCCAGCCCTTGCCAGGATATCTCACAATTTTCGTGGGATCACAAGTCTCCACGAGCCTCGCGCTATGGCTGGCGATCAGCATACTCATGGCAGCTGCGGTCCTGACCTACCTCCAGAACCTAGTGAATGTCTGGTACAGCAACAAGGTCGGAAATCGGATGACGCTCGACGTGCGGACCCGCCTATTTCGCCAGATGCAACGTCTCTCGATCGCGTACCATGATACTATGGGGGCCGCAGACTCAGCCTATCGAACTCTGAACGATGCTCCGATGCTGCGTTCGTTCGGAATCGACAGCCTGATTCCCCTGACCACTTCCATCCTGACTCTCGGCGCAATGATTCTTGTCATGGTCTTCTTGGACTGGCAGCTCGCCCTTATCGCACTCGTAGTATCTCCACTGATGTTCCTTCTCACATTTTTGTTTCGGCCACGTATTCGCGCGGGATGGCGGAAGTTCAGGGCGTCGGAGAGCGCGGCTATGGCTGTGGCTCAGGAGAGTCTCGGCGCTTCCAGACTCGTGAAATCATACGGTCAGGAAGAGCGGAAGAACAAGGAACTAGTCTCTCGCTACGACGCGAGCTTGTCGGCGTCGCTGAAGGTCCAGGTAGACAGCGCGATCTATAGCTTACTGGTGGGCATTCTTACAGCTGCCGGCTTAGCGGCCGTGCTCTACATAGGGATTGGCCATGTCCAGGCGGGTATCCTCACGCTCGGTAGCCTTCTAGTCGTGAACTACTACGTGACCCAGCTCTACGGTCCTCTGAGGAACGTGGGCCAGTCGATACTCGACATTCAGATGTCGCTCACCGGAGTGGAGAGATATCGTGCTGTTCTCGACGAGAAACCTGACGTGCCCGAATCGCCACACGCGCTTCCACTGACGAGAGCAAGAGGCGAGATCGCGTTCAAGAACGTATCATTCGAGTACACGAAAGATCATCCAGTACTCCACGGCATATCCTTCGAATTGCCATCTGGCAACCGTCTCGGCGTGGTGGGTCCCACCGGCTCAGGCAAGACGACACTCTCCACACTTCTCCTACGACTCTTCGACCCGACCAATGGCGTCATCACTCTGGACGACATAGACTTGAGAGAGTACAAGCTGGCTGATCTCCGAAACCAGTATGCGGTGGTCCATCAGGAGACTGTGCTCTTCTCGACCAGCGTAGCTGAGAACATTCGCTTCGCTCAGCCCAATGCAACCATGGACGAGGTCATTGCAGCAGCAACCGCTGCGAAAGCTCACGACTTCATAACAAATCTGCCAAATGGATACGATACATTGGTAGGCGAGCGTGGAATGAAGCTGTCTGGTGGAGAGCGACAGCGCATATCGCTCGCTCGCGCGTTTTTGAAGAACGCGCCCATCCTCATACTCGACGAGCCCACCAGCTCACTCGATGTTCATACTGAAGCGGCGATCCTCGATACGATTCAAGAGCTGATGAAGGGCAGAACGACGATGATGATAGCTCATCGTCCAAGTACTCTGAGGGACTGTAACATGATTCTGGTGCTGGAGGACGGCAGAGTCAACCGTATGACTACTGAAGTTGAGTCGGTAATCTCTGGCATGCAAGCCCTGAGTGTTCAGATGTGATCTCACGATCACCGGCCCAGTTTCACCCATACCTAAGTACCGGAGCTCTAAGTCCTGCGACGTTAATCAGCTAGATTCAGATCGAACTCCTTGACTAGAGCCAAGGCGATTCCCATGTTTCTGAACACTTCGTCTGGATGGTGAGCATCGGAGCCAAGGCTGACCCTGCAACCAGCCGTTGAGCAAGCTGCGGCTAGTCTTCGAACAAGCGCTGGGGAGTAGTCGATATCCCTCCCGTTCAGTTCGAGGGCCTTGCTTCTGCTCCTGGCTGTTCTACCGAGGTCTAGCAAGAGGTCGTCGAGGTCAGTAGGAACAACGCTTGTGGCTCTCGACATTCTGACCGGATGAGCGAGCACCTTGAATGGGACAAAATCGCTCTCCACGGCCATCTGTTCAAGTCTGAGATATTCCCGCCAGTGCTCGTGAGCAAAAGCCGGGTCGGCTTTTCCTCTAACGGTTCTCTCGATATCCTTTCCGTCTTCGAACTCGTGGACAGAGCAAAGAAGGATGTCCCATTCTTCCTGGTTGACAAAATCTCCCACCTTCGTTTCGAAGCGCGGGGAAAAATCGACCTCGAGCCCGCATTTGATCCTCATCCCCGAATCAGTATTTTGATCAACTGTGCTGAATTCATTCTTGAATTCTTTCAGGCTCTCGAAGATTCTGCCGCTGGGATGTACTGCGCCGAACCTGATGGATTCCCTGGGCTTTCTGAACTGGGATACATGTTCTGTGATCGAGAACTCACTAAGGTTGTTCGCCTTTGCGGAGGCGACCATTTCCGTTATTTTTGCGAGGAGTATGTGATTATGATTATCAACCGGAGTCATGTTAAAGGTCTCAAAGATTGAGGCGAATGCTCGCCACGCCGGCACCGTTGCCGAGGCGTTGGGTCCTCATTGTAGAGGTCCGTTGGTCCCAATAGAATCGAGCGGCAACTTCCTCAACGGCGGCGTGTGGGATCAAGAACTTCACTGAGACGCGATAGCTGCTGCCGTTTCGAGAAATGTTGGACGGCTTTGGCTGCCAGGCCATGCTGCAAGGAGGTTGTCTAGTGATCCGAGATAGGCTCTGTTGTCGTAACGCCAGCCAGTATTGTCGTCATAGTGCTTGTACGCGATTGTTTGGGTCTGTATTGTTGTTGGGTCGATCTCTGAGTAGTGGTAGCCCGTTAGAATCCCGTCTCTGGCGAGATGCGATATGAGGGTCATTAGGTTGGTGATTTCTGACCGTGGGATGTATATGCGGCTGGTTAAGGAGTTCAGGCCGTTTACAGTAGAGAAGTTCAGAACGAATGGTAGGGTGGCCAGGACCTCGCGGGCGTCTTTGAGCGAATTCTCATTTCGAAAGTCGAGTCGCAGTTCGGACAGCTGTGATATGTCGGGAGCGAAGGGCAGTATGTCAATAACATAGTCCTGTATGAATCCCCTCTCAGCCAGATCATCAAAGCGATACTTCGTTGCGGGCAAGGTCATCGAGAGAAGCTTGGACATGTCGGCGAGGGTTGTCCGAGCGTTCTTGGACAATTCTTTCAATATTATGAGGTCCTTCGCATCGAATCCTTCCTCGTTCTTCGAGGATTCTTTTCCGCGGGAGGGTCCTCGGCCCTTGGTGAAGAGTTCGAGCCATTGGTTCCAGTCGAATCTCCAGGTCTTGTTTTTCATGTCATAGTATTCGAAATTCGGGATAGTTGTTCGGGGCTCTCCTAGCCAGAATAACTGGAAGTTTCTGATGGCTCCTCGTTCGCGCACTTGTTCTAGGTACAATTCAAAGTCTCGCAGATGCGAGAATGGTATTCCGTGTTGTGAATAGTATCCGTTGCAGTCGCCGATGCAGCGGGCGAATCGCAGCCAGTAGCCGGGTATCCGTAGAGCCTCCTTCGCAAGGAGTTCTTTGCCGGGGAATGGTGTGGCGTAGACCATCGCTCGGGAGAGTCCGAGCTTTGAGTAGTTGGGATGGATCCAGGTTCTGAGCACGCCCATTGATTCTAGCTTCACGACGCGCGAATAGACTGTCGTGTATGGTAGTTTGCTCTCTCGGGCAATGTTCAGAATGTTTCTTGGACCATGCTGTTTCATGGTTCGAATTATTCTGGTGTTTTCTTCGTCGAGGAGAGATACGATCCGGTGAATCCTTTCGAAATATTCGTCTGGTGTGATAGTGCTCAAGGCGCGTTAGAAAAAAAGAGGGGTTTCTGGTCTTTTCAACGTTTCTTCTCTTAGCCTGGTGGAATTGGGCTGCGTGGTGAAGGCGGACCAGGCTCGCCGCCGTCTGCTTCCAGGCTCAGCTACTCTCACCTCGAGGCAGGACGGTTTAGTAGAACATTGTTCAGATTGGCGTAGTAGAGCCAGAACAAAGGTAAGTGCGGGCATACTGGTGATTAACTTACCGGGGAGGTAGGCGTAGAGCCCTGGGTCAAGCTTTCTATACATTATGGAGGATACCGGTGAAGCTCCCCGGTTCCGTTGTGATCTAATCCAAATACTTCTCGACCCGATGGAGCGGATGTCAGATCTCCAAGAGATCCTTCGCGATCTATCAAAATCTCTCCGCGGAAATCCCTCAGAAAAAGCTGATAAGGAATCCCATCCGCACCGATCACTTTCGGCGCTATTCTCCTGCGAGTAACTGGCGGATTTTACAATGCCCAACCAGCCCGTTCCCAGCCCTATTCGCCCCCTCTCCGCCGGAAACACGCTACCTGACGAACTTTTGCTGCTGGAAATTCTAACTTTAGGGCGGCTCAGGACACAAAACTCGCGATTGGGAGGGAACTAACGAAGAGTAATCTTTTCTCCGCTCTCCCTCTCATTCGAAGGGATCAAACACAAACTGTTCCGCTCCAAACCTGACAGGCGCAGAACAAAGCCCTGATCGGGAATCTGGGCAGGCGTTTTCAGATCACGAGATTTTCACGATGAGCTAGCCACTCAATTTCCACTCTGGAAAAACGGTCAACCAGCCTATTCCGAATCATAAATCGGAAGACTCGCCCGGATCAGCTTCAACTGGCTGGAGCCCTCGTTGAAAAGGGGGGTAGGAATTTTTTTCTCGTGACGCGAGAGCGGTTTTGACCTGAATCTACTTGACTGTCTGATTGACTTCTTTTATTGCACCCTCAAGGATCTCTAGACCAGAATCGACAAGGTCCCGGGTTATGATCAGTGGAGGAGCAATGCGCAGCGTTGAATGGCCGGCGGTAATAATCGCTAATCCTCGTCTGAACGACTTCATCATAATCTCATGTGCCTCTTTGTCAGCATACTCCTTTGTCTTCGGATCCTTCACGATCTCAGCCCCGATCATCAACCCTTTACCCCGAACATCGCCGATAATCGGATATTTCTCCTGCATCTCTCGCAACCGCTTCATCATGTAGTTCCCTTGCTTCGTCGCATTCTCTAGCAGATGCTCGTCACGTATAATGCCGATCACCTGCAACGCGGCAGCACACGACACCGGATTGCCCCCAAACGTATTCGCATGCGAGCCTCCCTCCCAATCCATTAACTCCGACTTCGAAACAGTCGCCCCGATCGGCATACCAGACGCGAGAGCCTTCGAAGTACAGACAACATCCGGCTCGACACCCCAGTGCTCAATCCCGAACCATCGCCCGGTCCGTCCCATGCCTGACTGGACCTCATCATCCACCATCAAGATCCCGTTCTTGTCAAGCAACTTCTTCAGCCGCTGGAAATAATCGTCCGGCGGAACAACATAGCCGCCCTCACCCTGTATCGGCTCAACAAACATCGCAGCAACATCCTCCGGCGGCAGATACTTGTCAAGTACCTGTTCCTGGATAAAATCGACACAGTACATCCCACACTCGGGATAAGACAACTTGAACGGGCACCTGTAACAGTCTGCAAACGGCACATGCGTGTCCCCGGGAACCATCGGGAAGAAGTGTCTCCGCTGGTACGGTTTACTAGCCGTGAGACTCAATGATCCCAAGGTTCTCCCATGGAAGCCGCCGATGAAAGAGAGAAACGCATGCTTCCGCGTATGCCACTTTGCAAGCTTCATCGCAGCCTCAATCGCCTCCGTCCCGCTATTGCTGAGAAACACCTTCTTACCAAAATTCCCCGGAGTAATCTTCACGAGCTCCTCGGATATCTTGACGACCTTCTCGTAATAGAAATCGGTCCATGAATAATGGATGAGCTTCTCAGCCTGCTCCTTGATCGCTGAGACGACGCGTGGATGAGAATGACCGACCGCCAGACAGACCAGTCCCGAGTTGAAGTCGATAAACTCGTTACCATCAACATCCTTGACAATGCTCCCGTGCCCGCTCTCGGCCGCGAGCGGATAGAATCGGACCAGGGATTGGGAGATTACAGACTCGTCCTCTTTGACGAGCGCTCGCGCCTTGGGACCTGGTGGAGTCACTACTATCTTTGGATACTTATCCGCAGGCAAACAGATCGTCGACTGGCTCGGACGGTCTACTACTAATAATATTGCTCGGACAAATCAGACGCTCGTCGGTCAGTGTCCGACGATAATTTCGATCATCGAGAGGCTCGCCGTCGAGCCATCTTCTCGCTTGACTTCCTCAGTCCCAATATCGACAGAATGGATCCGAATATTCTTCATGAAAGCCCGTCTCAGCATGTCCACAACTTCGACCGCCTTCGTTATGGACTGGCCCCGTCCTCTCACCATGACATCAGCCACTCCCGTATTGAGTAGAGTCATACATGCCACGACATAATTCATGATGGGCTTCTTCCCGATTCGTACCATGTTAGGCTCCTCTTCTCCATCCTCGAACCCGTCCTCAATGTTGGCTGATGCAGCAGTGTCTGTGGCGTCTGACATGATAGTTTTCGAACTATGCTTCACCCCGGCTATCTACAAGATTAAGCTTGCCAGACCATGACTAGACCGGTAGCAGAACTCTCCTAATTCCTCATGATTCATTCATCATAGTCCGTACGTCATATTTTCAGCACTCTCTCCGAATTCAATGCCGGTCTTTTAAGGGAAAACGGGTCCCAACCATGAATCCTCCGAGCCTGGTCGAGAAAACGTGGCCTCAGTCTCCCCAACAGTATTTCACATGCTCGAACGGCTCGTTGGCAAGCGAGTCCTCGCAGTGATAAACCGCGACTTCGGCTACGAAGGACGACTAGCAGTCGTCTCTCATGAGCCGCCGGGGATCTGGCTTACGGAGGCGGAGGCGGTCATACTGCGTTCTACCGTTGTCAGTCCGATTCCCCAGGTGGTGAATAGAGAGTCGAAAGGAGAAACTTTCCTACATCTAGACTCTGTCCAGAGGCTCGAAACTGTTCCGGAGGCGAAGACCAACGCGAGAAGATAGGGTAGGCTGGCTCGACGGGCTCTTCATCGGCGCATCTAACGCCAATATAGTGATTGATCCGTCCACGACTGGGAGAATTCCGAAGACAGCCCGCGTACTCGTCTCGCACGCACACGGCGATCACACTGGCGGTTTTAGGTACAAGGGACTCAAACAGTCTACTCCGCAGACTCGAGACATTCATCGTGCTCTGCACGATCATCGGGTCGGGAGCTTTCGCGCGCTCGAGATTAACAGCCACTTCGTAGTCGACGAGATCCGTGTCAAGGCTCTCGACGCGGGACACATGCTCGGCTCAGCCCAGTTCCTCATAGAGACCCCGAACAAGTCGATATTGTACACGGGCGACATCAACTGCATCGACACGCTTACCACAAAAGCAGCAGAACCAGAACGCTGCGACATACTCGTCATTGAAGCCACATACGGATCTCCACACTATCGTTTCCCTGCGCGAGAGACTGTCTATGCGGAAATTGTAGAATGGGCATTAAACACGATAAAGCAGGGACGGATACCATGTCTGCACGTCTACGCGGCGGGGAAGGCGCAGGAGGTCGTCCGACTATTCAACGTCTACACTCATCTGCCGGTAGTTGTTAATCCGAGGCTTGATGGCGTCAACGAGACCTATCATAGGAGCGGCGTGCATCTAGACTGGTTCTCGTCCGACTCTAGAGATGGGAAGACGATTCTCGACAAGGATCCCTGTGTCTATCTTACCACGCCCAGCGATCGGACCCACATCGGACGGATGTTCTCGAGAGCTTATGCAACCGGTTGGGCGCTCTCGCTGAATGGGAGGGTCACTGCTTTCCCGTTGAGTAGTCACGCGGATTTTGACCAGTTGATCTCTTTTGTGAAAGCATGCGACCCGGAGCAGGTCTATATTTTCACGGGTTTCGCTGAGGATTTGCGGCGGGCGCTGGGTTCGAGGCTTGGGCTTGACGCTAGAGCCGTGCCTTCCTACTTGCAGAGGACTCTTGCTGAAGACTATTGATCTATCTGACGGGAAGCAGAAAGAAGAATAATAGGGCGAAGGCAACCAGTCCGATTCCAGACACGATCACTAATTGAGGGCTAAGTTTTACACCCGGCGTATCTTCCTCGAAAAACCGCAACAGTCCGGCGCTGGCAGCAGGCATGGGCGCCTCGTCGCGCCTTCTCTTTTCTCGCTTAGTGCTCGTGTTAGCACGTCCCAGTCGACCGTTTCAATGTCGCGGGTAATAAGGCTGGTGCGGACGGATTCCGATTCGACAAATTGTGATCGGGAGTATGTTGGAAATTTATCTGATGTGGATGTATGTGTAAGCGTCCTTGCTGGTTTCGAAGGCGTAATGGACCTTCTGGTAGTCTCTACGAAACTCTGACACGTCGCTCGCGACTTTCCGAGAGTCCTCTCCTCTGACCACTATTCTCGTCATGAGTTCCGCTATCTCCACCATCTCCGATTCTTTCATTCCCAGCCTTGTCACTTCTGAGACTCCACACCTTATTCCGCCGGGTGCTTCGAAGTGTCTCCCGGCTTTGATGTCATATGGTAGTAGGTTTCGGTTCAGTATGATGTTTGCATCTTCAAGCTTCTTCTCGATGGTCTTGCCGTCTCCAAATTTCGTAATGTCCGCGACGAGCAAGTGTGATCTGGTGAATCCTTTCTTCTCGCCCAGAACCTGAAAGCCTCTCTCATGGAGGGCCGCCGCGAGGGCTCGACTGTTCTTGACAATCTGAGACGCGTACTCCTTTCCGAAGGCCATCATCTCGGCGAACATAACCGCTTTGCCTGCGAGATGATGGAGGTGGTGGTTGCTGACGTTGCCGGGGAAGGTTGACTTTTTGATCTTCTCTCCATTTTCCGGCTTCGAGAGGATGAGTCCTCCTTGCGGTCCTGGGAGAGTCTTGTGAGTGCTAGCTGTCATCGCATCTGCTCCCTCGTGCACGGGGTCTTGGAATTGGGCGCCGGCTACGAGTCCCGCGACATGGGCTGCGTCGAAGCATATCTTGGTTTCGTGTTCCTGAAAAGTGTCGGCTAGCTGTTTGACTGGGTGGGGGAAGGGTAGTACTGAGCCTCCGAGCATTGCGAGTATTGGCTTCTTTCGC
>Ga0209239_1000179_pt1 | contig 36585 bp, 35 predicted proteins | sample GraSoi013_2_20cm_FD_185824 | JGI IMG/M metagenome (GOLD analysis project Ga0209239, IMG submission 185824) | Grasslands soil microbial communities from the Angelo Coastal Reserve, California, USA - Sample 10_02_2013_2_20cm (SPAdes) (version 2) | ecosystem: Environmental > Terrestrial > Soil >...
CTGTCCGGAAAGGCATGTGAGTATCGTGGTTGACACTGATTCTCCGATAAGACAGACAAAGAAAAAGGAGAGTATGATTCTTGATCCGTGCTATAGTCTAGTGGTGAATCAGTCCGTGACCAGTGCTCTGGCCGCTGAAGCTCTCATGGCCCCGGTGAAGCGCATCATAGTGGACGCCGCACAAGCTCTTGCCGCAACTGTTGCAGAACTCCGTGGCCCGCTCAGTGCAACGATTGCTCGTCGCCATTGTCTCGTCGAACGATCCGAAACCACCAGTCTCGACCTCTTCGCAAGTCTTGGCCTTCAGGCTCTCATGAGCGCCATGACCATGGGTTGGACTCTCGAAAGTGGTTGGATGATGCGCCGGATTTGGATGAGTGCTCGAAGTAGTGTGCGGATTCGCATGGGGCGTACCTGTATGATGCTCTGGATCGGTATGCGTGTTGCTCTTGGGTTTCGTCTTGGATTTCATGTCGACTCATCAAGGAAAAAATCGCGGCCGGTCATAGTCTATTTCTAACCCGCACTCTTCGAGCCCAGTAACAAAACCGACTCGCTTGATGCTGATAGTGAGCAGCCTCCCGATCCTCACAAGTCTTAAATCGAAATGCTTCGCGGGCCGAGTTTCAGGCGCGTGAGTGGGGCCTCCCACCCGTTGCGCCCCGCAAAAAAACCCCGGAGTAGGGAGGCAGAATGATTAGACCAGAAAATAGAAGACAATGGGTTCCTAAAACTGCAGAGTTAACCCTCTCCGCTGGCCTGGCAGCTACCTACATTATCACAACGTTCATCCCGCTGACGCCGTTCATCGGTGGTCCTGGCTTCATCACCCTCGAAATCGTCATGCTACCAATAATCGCCGCACTCCTACGACCCATCCCGGCATTCGCAACAGTATTCGTCGGCAGCCTAGGAATGGCCCTTGGACAGCCCAGCTTCTACCAAGTCTTCGGACTACCCGGACTCCTCATCCCCCTAGTCGCTGTCGGAGCTGGAAGCATAGCCTTCCACTACCGTCTGGGACCCATCGTCCCATGGACCTATGTCCTAGCAGGCGCAGTCTACTACATCGCCTTATCCAAAGGCGGCACACTCTTCTGGCTCGTCCCGTACCTTTTCGTCATCGTCTCCCTGCCCGTAGCCTTTCGACTGAAAAGCAATCCACGAATCGGATTACTGACTTTCTACATCGCCATGACTGAGCAAGTCACGCTGAACATTCTCAGCATAAGCATCCTGAGCCTCACTGGACCAGTCTGGGCAGTGATAACACCCCTGATGTACGTGGAGCGAACAATAGCCACGCTCGGAGGAGCGGCTGGAATCGTTGCCCTTAAATCGGGACTTGGAGGCAGACTCGACCTAATGGATCAGTCGTCGAGGGAGGTGAGACAGTAGAAATGTGTGTTACACCAGTCGTGAAATGCTGGCATTGTGGAGAATGGTTCGTCAAGAAATCTGACAGAGAGAGCTTCGAGGCATGTCCGAGCTGTGGAAAGGGCTTCGAACAGCTCAGCCCTGAGGCACAGCGGGCTGTGAAGGCTACACTAGCGCCATTCTTCGAAGTACCTAGGCTGAAGACAGAAAATATCGCAGCCTAGGTCGCCTCCATTTTTCTTGCACTAGCAAGTGCCCAAGGCTTTCGTGTTTCACGAGGCGCATTGTTGGGACTGTTACCAGATTTTCAAGGCATGAGTTAGGTGTGGAATTTGACCAACCATGAGCCTCCTAACACTCGGTCCTAATGAATTCGAAGAAGAAACCTAAGACCCGTTCAAAATCTAAAGCCCATACAAGATCCAGAGCGCATGCAAAAAGCAAGACTCATCCTCGCACCAGGACAAAGACTGCTCATTCGGCCATCGTCGAATCGGTTCCTAGCCCGAATGTCACCCTGAATCCTGCGCTGAAGACGTGTCAGGAGGTAGAAGTCGGCGACATCGGGGGATTCGGCAGTCCAGATGAACTGGAGGAGCATGAGAAACGTTGCGCCGAGCCCGCCACAGAGTTCTGCAGCAACTGCGGCAGGAACCTATGCCGCAACCACTACGATCTGATCCATAGAGACCACGATACCAGCGGACACTCCACCGGCTCCACCATCGCCCAGCAGTAGAAGATCCCGGGCCTAACCCTGATAGTCCCCTGCAAAACGTCTTAGAGTTGCCTTGGAATCGAAAAACTGTCCAACCTTCATGCTAACTCTCCAGAATCCCCGATGACAAACCAAACGTCCAACCTAACATCTCCGAGTAAAGTCTCGAATGGTCTAGAATTCTAGAATATTTTTGAAATCGACCCATCCTCGAGTGACAGTTCCGGTTGATCCTATTTCCAGTTCTGGGCTAACGGCCAGTCTCTTTCTTTCTCGGTAGATGTGTGGGGGCGAATGGTCAACGACTATTATGCGGGTTTCAGTTGTTTCTCGTCTTTGCTGCTGTCTGGACAGCGAGCTGCTTCAGGAATCGGGTCCCAACAGGATCCGTCGCAGCCCGAGTCTTGCTGGTAAACGGCGACTCTGGGACCCTAGCATACATCATCATGTACGGGGCCATCGCCAGGACAATCTTGCTCTCCGCCTTACGAATATGCTCCTCAAGAGTGCTGCGCGGCGTTCCCAGTTTCCCAGCCAACTCATCCGCAGTCGTCCGTTTCGGAATCTCGTAATATCCTCCCTCAATCGCCGCCAACAAAGCCTTCATCTGCTTCTCAGTCAAATTTCCAAACAGACTGCTCAGTGACAAGAGGAAAGCGTCGTCAGTCATGCCTTCAGCAGACCCCTTGTGCAACACCTCCGTCTTGCCCATCTTGTCCAGGCCTTTGAGTAGACCCCTGACATCGTTGTCTTCGAAGCCTACTAGGCGGTGATACTCCCATCCTCCGAAGAAAACGGGTGGAGGCATCTGGAGGAAATTGTTAGCCCGGACAATTGAGCCTACAGAGGTTCCCTGTCCGACACCGCAGATACAGGTGCGGACAACCATCTGAAACTTGTCCTGGCACAGAGTCTTCGCAATGATCTTGCTCTGATATTCCTTGGAATAGTAGACGAGCTCCTTCTGCATCTCCTGAAAAGAATCAAGACCGTCAGATTCGATCTCCAGAATATCTGTATGATCGTTGCACCACAACGCGATCCTCGCTCCCGGGAACTTCTTGCTCAGACGATTGTGAGGATCCTCGTTTCTCTCGTCAGGTTGAATCCTTAGAAATAGCTCGAACATATCTTACACGAGTGGAAGTTCTCGGGACGGTGATATAAGGCGAGTACCGGCGCACGCCAGCTAGACGGTACCGTACAGTGCCCCTCAAACTGATGCCGGCGCTCGCTTGCTCAAAGATAATCCGATCGGACGCAACATTGTCTCTCGGTGAAAGAGAAAATGGAAACACGAGAAGATTGGGCGAGGATAACCCGAGGAATCCAAGAAGTGTTCTCGAGTCTGATTGGTGCAATTGGGTCCGTTCGTACAGCGAAAAAAGAGAAGAGAGCGAGGACTCGAAGCATTCAACTTGTTTCATGGGCGGGACGAGCCGATACTGATGGTTGGTTCCGGGCACAGTTGGAACGGAGCAAGAATCGAGCCCTAATCTACTACAACAAGAACCAAATCAGATAGACGCGCCCGACCCCCGCCACCCGCTCCCGACCGTTACAGCGACGTTTTGAGCCAGCTACAGGGAAATTCGATCCTAAGACGGACGAGCCCAAGTTGGCCTCTAAGCCATTAATGCTACTGGGAAACCTTGCCAGTATACTCCTTACGATAGTCGCTCTTCTCCAAGCCCTCTCTTGGACCATTGCCGGACTGCTGATAATCGCCACGCTATCTGTCACCACACTATTGCCCATCGGCAATGCTGTGGGCGGAACTGGCCGCTCACAGACCAAGAAACCCGCAAACCAACTGGGACTACCGGAATCAAAATATTCTCGTGAAAGAACCCAAGATAAACAGACGGGAAGACCCCATCAAGCGCCGGCAAGAACCGAGCCGAAACCTCTTGCAAAATATGAACCGCCAAAGTCTCCGTCACAACTAAAGTCCGACTTTCAGAAGGCAATGATCCCGAAGGTCACGCCACCCAAGACGATCCCCGGAGTAGTCAGTCCCGCCAAGTCTATCCCCATGAAACCTAACGCTCCAAACCAGGGAATGCTGAAGCCGATTCCACCAAAGACCTCTGCAATGACTCCAACCTCACCGAGCCCTACCCCTTCAGAACCGGAGTTCGGCAAACCGACAATAATTGACAGAGGAGATTATGCCAGCTACGACGTACAGTTGGACCAGGGCAAATCAATTACATGCGAAGTGACCGCGAGCGGCCGAGTCAATTTCTACCTTCTTGACGAAGATAACCTGACGAGCCTAGACCTCGGCGAAGAGTTCTGGAGCGAAACAGGCGAAGAGGATACCGAAAAGGCAACACTGGAGTTCAAATCTCCTGAAACCGGCAAATGGTTTCTAGTCGTTGAGAACACAGAGACAAGAGAAGTGTCGGCGACGGTCAACATCAGGAAGACTCCGCCCAAGAGTGGGCCTTCGACATAGCAGGTTTCTAGGAGTTTCCGTATCAATCATTGTTCCCACTGGACCGAAACAGAATCTGTAGGCTAGGAGACCTTTCTGAGCAAAGTCTACATCCCTCACGGAACGGAACCAGTCTGCACAATGCAACCGTCAATGTGCACGTCGCTGCTGTATTGCCGGCTGCACCCGCCCCCTCTACGATTCTGGGACTTGCCCCCGCTATCTTCTGCGGCGTTCTCGCAGGGATAATCGCTGTTGTCGTTGCGGGAACAGTTCTCGTCCTAAGACCGAGAGGTTCTTTGGCTCGATGTGGGTAAGGAGAGGGCTATTTTTTCCAGGTGCACATCTTCTGATCAATCATGTGAGCATGCATCGGGAAGGCGTCCTGTTCAAACATCTTCAGCTTGCACTGAACCCCGTGCTTAGGGCAGACTACTTCGCAGGGCCGCATGTCCTTCTCCACTGTCGCGACTGTCATAGTCGCAAAGCTATCGAATCCTCTGTTATCTCCTTATCCTTTGCCAGAACCGAGCCTGCATCAAACGCTCTGTATCTCTACGGTTGAATGTCTAGGGCCTTCAGCTTGTAGCGAAGGTGCTTTTCCATATTCTTCGTCATTAACAGTCCGCTCTTCATGCTCTTGTAGACGAAGAGCCAGTAGTCTTTCTGAGAAGGCTCTTTCCGGCCACTGTCTAGCGTGTATAGCTCCAGTTGGTCAAGGAGATTCATCACGTCCCGATCTCTCAAGTCCTCTCTCCCCGCTAAAGGAAGCCCTGTTCTTTCATCCACTGATCAGAGAAGATTTTGCTGAGATAGTTCCGCCCACTATCAGGAAGGAGAGTGACAACCGTCTGCTCTTTACTCATAGCTTCCCCGACCTTCAAAGCCGCGAAGACTGCTGCCCCCCCAGATCCGCCGACAAGTATTCCCTCTTCCCTAGCGAGTCGCCGGGTAAGACGGAACGCGTCCCGGTCTGAGACCGTGATAACATCGTCTACCACTTTCATGTTCATGGTCTTGGGCATGAAATCCTCTCCGATCCCTTCCAATCGGTACTGGTGGGGTTCTTCTTTTGTTCCGTGATAGCGCGAGTAGAATATTGACCCGTCAGGATCAACACCGACCACTTTGATGGTTTTCTTCTTTTCTTTCAGGAATCGACCAGTCCCGCTGATTGTCCCACCTGTCCCCATCCCACAGACGAAAACGTCTAGTTTTCCGCCAGTCTGCCTCCATATCTCCGGTCCGGTCGTCTGGTAGTGGGCCATAGGGTTCGCTTTGTTCACGTATTGGTTAGGCATGAAGGAGTTTGGCGTTTCCTTGGCAAGTCGCTCGGCTACCTTGATGTAGTGCTCAGGCGAACTCGGTGAGACGTTCGTGGGAGTTACCACCACGCGGGCCCCATAGGCTCGTAGGAGACCTCTCTTCTCCTCGCTCATTTTGTCAGGCATTGTAAAGATCATCTTGTACCCCTTGACGCATGCAGCCATCGCGAGCCCGGTACCAGTGTTCCCAGACGTCGGCTCTATGATCGTCCCGCCAGGTTTGAGGAGACCTTTCTTCTCCGCCTCCTCTATCATGACTCTGCCGATCCGATCCTTTACACTACCGCCAGGGTTAAGATTCTCAAGTTTCGCAAGAATCCTTGGTTTTGTGCCCTTGGATATCTTGGTCAGCCGAACCAGAGGAGTATTTCCGATAGCATCCAGTATCGTGTCGTAGACTTCCGTAGGACAAACGCTCCTTTCTGAACATCGTGACGCTGGCGTAGTTTATCTAAATGATGGGCGCCTCCCGGCTTGACGGGTATAGGAAAGTGGATCGTCCTTGGACCCGGGATTCCATTCTGCGAAACGTCAGTCTGGGTAGGGAATCTATAAATCGCGGGATTGCGGGCAAGCGAAGAACCGAAACGATGAACCATCATGGCTCCTCTGCTCGCATTCGTGGACATTTTCGTCGAGTCAGCCCACATGGACGAAGTAGTCCAGGCTCTAGCCAAACTGGACAATATTGAGGAGCTCTACGAGGTTACCGGCGAGTTCGACATCGTAACCCTCGTCTCAGCAGACGATATCGAGGAATTCAGGGATGTCCTGAAGAACAAGATCATGAAAATCAAGGGTGTCAAGAGCACCGTCAGCTCCATCGTCCTGAAAACCCACAAGGGAGCCCGACTCACCGGCGAGTTTCTCAATCCAACCGCTCACGCGTCGGTGGCCGTTAGCCACAAAGACTAGTACCGAGCCAATCATGAGACCGCTGCTCAGCAAATGGGAGCCTTCCTGCCATGATACAGCCCGGCGACTTTCTCACACTTCTACTGATTCTTTCTACGGCCATAATTCTCGGACGGCTTCTCGCACCCCACATCACTAGCGTCTTCACGAGCGCACCTAGTCGGATAGACAGGGTCCTTAGCCCGATTGAGAATCGGATCTACCGGCTACTCGACGTAGATCCAACTAGAGGCATGGGATGGAGGGAGTACTTCCTCTCCGCGATGATCGTAAATATTTTCCAAATGAGCCTCGCCTTCACCATATTCGTTTTCCAAAACATTCTACCGCTAAACCCTCAGGGATTTCCGGGTCTCAACCTCGACCTAGCTTTCATGCAGGTCATCAGCTTCGCGACCAACACGAACCTTCAACACTACAATGGAGAAGGGTGCACCAATCCGCCGAACTGTTATCCTGTGTCATCGATGCTTGGACTCTCCTATCTCAGCCAGATGACCGCAGTCCAATTCCTACAATTCACTAGTGCTGCAACAGGTCTTTGCGTGGCCGTGGCCATGGTCCGAGGATTCATTTCTCGCAGTCAGAATTTGGGAAACTTCTACACAGACTTTGTTCGATCCCTGACCCGACTCTTCTTTCCGCTCTGTTTCGTCGCCGCCCTCATCTTTGTCGGACTGGGCGTTCCTCAGACCATTGGAGGCTATCAAACCGTCCAAACAGTGGAGGGAACAACCCAGACAATTCTGGTGGGACCCGTCGCATCGCTTGTCAGCATCATGCAAATCGGCACGAACGGTGGAGGATATTACGGAGCAAACTCTGCCTACCCATTTCAGAACCCGAATCCAGCCTCAGACATTTTCCAGATTCTCCTCATGCTACTCATCCCGACCAGTCTATGCTTCGTATTCGGACAGTTGCTAGGAAAACGACGGGAAGCTCGTCCCATTATCATTGGCGCCTACGCTCTCTTCGCAATTGAAGCATAGACTGGTTTCATTCCAAGATACGCCCTTGGCCAAGGGATAGAGGTCCGTTTCGGAGGTTTCTTCTCAACCCTCTGGACAGTTGTTACGACAGCTGTTACGACCGGCTCGGTGAACGCGAGCCTGGCAGGGATGCATCCCCTGGTCATACTATCCGCTTTCATGGGCATGCTGATCCAGTCCACTCCTGGAGGCAAAGGAGTGGGTCTGATGTACATGGTGATGTACATCATCATCACTGTCTTCATTGTGGGTCTGATGTCTGGCCGAACACCCGAATATCTAGGAATGAAGATCAACGCGCGCGACGTCAAAATCGTAATGGTCGCTTTCCTCATTCATCCAATCATAATTCTCATCCCGACAGTCCTCGCATATGCAACTGGCGCAGCATCCGCGATAGGGGTCTCAACAAGCTCAACCGGCTTTACCCGAATCTTCTACGAATTCACATCAGCAGCATCGAACAGTGGCTCCGACTTTCTGGGCGCTGCCGGAAACACGCCGTTCTTCAACATATCCACCGCGCTGGTCATGCTTATTGGCCGCTTCGCCCCAATCGGGCTCCTACTTGCCCTAGCCGGGTCAATGATCAATCGCAAAAGATCCACAGAGATTGGTCTTAGGACAGACAGCATCACGTTCACCATTGTTCTGGTTGGCAGCATACTCCTGCTCGTCGTTCTCACATTCTTCCCCTTCCTAGCACTTGGACCCGTTCTCGAATTCTTCCAGAAACGCGTGAACGGGTTCTGACAATAATGACTTCGAAGCCAGCCAGACAAACCTCAGCGCGTTTCCGAAGCAACCTCACCTCGACCAAAACGCTACTCGATTCGTTGGTCAGACTGAATCCAGTATCCCTGCTCGCGAATCCTGTCATGTTCATTGTAGAACTAACGTTCTTCATAGTCACAGCGATGGCGATCTATCCTTCCGCGTTCTATCCAGTTGCAAATTCGAGCATGAGAATCTACTATGTCGAAGTTGCCTTGATAGTTCTCCTCACAGTCTGGTTCAGCACTCTAGCTGACGCATTGGCAGAGACCCAGGCGAAGAACACCGCTAGCAGCTTGCGAAGTCTAGAATCGGAAGTCCAGAGCAAGAAGATAGTGACTGAGGCCGATCTTAGGAGGATCGTTACGACACCATCCACTGCACTTCGCAAAGGAGATCTGATTCTGCTTGAGAAGAACGATGTCGTCCCTATCGACGCGGAAGTGCTTGAGGGAATTGGAATGGTCGACGAGTCCCTCCTAACCGGAGAATCTACACCCGTAAGAAAGGCACCTGGAGACGAGGTCATCGGAGGATCGAAAGTGATCAGCGATACTCTCACCGCCAGGGTCACGGTGAACCCAGAGGATACCTACATCAGCGAGATGATTAGGCTGGTAGAGTCCTCGAAGAGGCCTCGGACGCCTAACGAAGTGGCCGTGACCAGTGTGTTGATCGGTCTGACGGCCATATTCACAATAATTGTTGTTGCACTTCTCGGCCTCTCGATAACCCTCGATCTTGCAGTAGACCTTTCAGTCTTGATCGCGCTCTACGTCTGTCTCTTACCAACAACAATCGGGGCCTTGCTTCCTTCTATTGGTCTTTCGGGAGTTTCCAGACTCTATCGGAGAAAAATCGTAGCCAAGTCAGGAAGGGCAGTTGAGAGAGCAGGAGATACGGATGTGATTATCCTTGACAAAACCGGAACGATCACGGTCGGCAACAGACAAGCGGTAGAATTCATCCCCGTAAACAGTCACACTGAGAAGGAGGTGGGTGAAGCAGCGTTTCTCTCGTCCTGGCATGACGATACACCTGAAGGCCGGAGTCTCATACGGCTCGCTTACGAGGACGGCTTCGTACCCAGGGAATTGAACGCATTGGGGGTTTCTGAAGTCTACGAGTTTTCCGCGAGCACCCGAACGAGTGGCGTAAAGATATCTCAGGGCACAGGATTCATGCTGCCTAAAGGGGACAAGTCAGGACGCGAACGCGGGAGACTACGAAGAAAGTTTGAGGCTCACCAAGAAGCCGGATCGGCGATCGCCGAGGATGAGACTGAGATAATCAAAGGTGCTCCCGACGCTATCAAGAAGATTGCACGCTCCATCCCATCAAACTTCGATGCTCTAGTCGATAGGATCTCTAGCCAAGGAGATACACCCCTGGCGGTGACGAGGAACAGGGAAGTTATCGGAGTAATCCGGCTCAAGGATGTTCTCAAGCCAGGTATCAGGGAGAAAATTCTGTCGGTCAAGGTTATGGGGATTCGGCCTGTCATGCTGACTGGTGACCAGCCCCTCACAGCGAAGAGTATTGCTAGCGAAGTGGGGATTGATGAATTCAGGCCAGAGGCGAAGCCAGAGGACAAGTATGACATTGTGACGAAAGAGCAAGCTGAGACTCGAGTCGTAGCCATGATCGGGGACGGCACCAATGATGCACCCGCGTTGGCCGTAGCTGATGTGGGTCTAGCGATGAATTCTGGAACTCAAGCAGCCAAGGAAGCCGCTAACATGGTAGACTTAGAATCGAACCCGGCCAAGATCATAGAGGTAGTCATGCTCGGAAAACAGCTGCTCATGACCCGCGGGGCCGTGACGACGTTCAGCATCGCCAACGATGTCGCCAAATATTTCGCGATAGTTCCAGTAATGTTCGCATCTACCCTTCCAGAACTGAAGGCTCTGAATATTCTTGGACTCGGATTGAATACTGCAGTGCTATCGGCGCTCATCTTCAACGCCATCATAATCCCGCTTCTAATCCCTCTCGCGTTGAGAGGTATTCGGTTTAAGCCCACCAGCACTATGGCTCTGTTCATCAAGAACGCGCTCATCTACGGAGTCGGGGGAATCATTGTGCCCTTCATCGGAATCAAGGTCATTGACATAGCACTGCTATCGATAGGAGGATAGAATCAAGTTGAGCATCAAGAATGAAGTCAAACGAAACTATGGACCCGCACTAAAACTAGCCATTATCTCAATGATACTCTGCGGCCTGGTCTTCCCATTGGCAGTGACAGGGTTTGCTCAAGTCCTGCTACGTGATCAAGCGAATGGCTCTGTAGCTCATCTTAGCGGAAACAACGGCAGGGCAGTAGGCTCGTATCTTATCGCTCAAAACTTCTCTCAGCCATTCTTTTTCCATTCCCGGAACGTGACGTTGTCAGCTTCTGGCGTGGACCCGGACATCACTGTTGAGGATGCACTCTTTCAAACACAACGAATATCGCTTGTAACAAATATTACGCAATCTGAACTTTATAGCCTTGTTAGTCAAAACGTAGAACGGACGTTAGGGGTTTTTGGCGACCCGTATGTGAATGTGGTCCGAATGAACCTCGCCCTTATCCAGGCGTACCAGTCGATATATCAGAAGCTAGACCCCGCACTATTCTCACAATAAAACGACCAACCCATCCCTCGAATTATTACATGAGGCATTATTCTCACGGGAATAATCCGCCTTGACAAGGGGCAAGACCCAAAAGCGCCGATTCTCTTTTGTCGATCAGATGACGAGTTTTATTCGACTCACTCCCAAGAACATTCTCCGAATTATTCTACTAGTCGTTTTCCCGTGGCTCCCTCCCTACCTGTTCGAGAAGACGGACTTCTATTTCCATCTGACGCATCAGCCGGACTGGTACTACAACCTCTCAGGAAACAGACTTTTCGTCGACATGGCATCCTTTGCGGTCTGGGGAATCGTCGCCGCCTATCTTCTCCGCCCTCGATGGGCAGTTATCCAGATCGCTCTCAACGCTCTCCTAGTCTGGTTCTTGTTCTATGTGGCCTGCCCTATCTATGCACCTGGAGGAGTCTGGCAGCCCGAATGCTACTATGCGGGACCGGATGGTCTCGTGGGCTTCAGACTAGCCGGAATCATGTTCTGCTACGGAGCATTACCGGTTCTTGTCAGGGCGGCCTCAAAAGGAGATGCACTCGACCACAGAATACGCCCAGCCTTAGCCGTCCTTAGCGGGGTTATTCTGAGCGTTGTTATGATCTGGTATCCTCTGAGTGCGTGGTTCTCTGGCGTTACATACCTACCGTTATTCCTGACCTTTCAAACAGTACTACTCATAGGAGTACCTCAGATTGCTACAGGAATACTCGCAGCACGAATGGGACGTTCTCTGAAGATAGGCGCGACTTCCGGAATAGTCTCGCTACTCTTCATGTCCGCGGTTTTCTGGACGCCTGAGTGTCCAGGCTGTGATCGAAGCTCACTCTATCTTTTTGCTCCATCATGGGGAATCTTTGCACTGGCAGGAAGTATTACCGAACTGGGGCTGCCGTCACTATTACGATTGCCCAAGATGCCGGGTTGGTGGGGCGCTATCAGGATGGAGGATGTGAGACGAGTTGGACTTGCTCTAGTATTGACCGTCTCTATATGGACGCTTGTGGCTCGTGATTTTTGGGACCCAAGTGTTCTGTACGCTTCTTCCATCTCATCGAATCCCGGAGAACTTACGCTCGGCCAGCCCTTCTATCCCTACGTAGGGGCTTACTATGACTCGAGCCAGTACAGAATCTGCTGCGTCGAGATTGGAGTCAGCATGTCTATGGCCAACCCGCGCATCTTGGCGCCTGACAATTTCTTGATGGTAGGTATGGGAGTCCAGTCGCCTAACTGCTGTATTGACGGCTGGGATTTTGGATGGAGGGCCGACGTCTTCCTCCTACCGAATAGCAGCATGATCATCTCTGGCTCATCCTGGGAGACGTGTGATGGCAACGCCAACTGTGGCGGATACATGTGGGAACATCTCTGGTATCACTCGCAGACCATTCTTAATCCACAGAACCTCTCCACCCCGATCTACCTACAAATGAAATGGGAGCCCGTCACTGTTGACGGCCAGCCACGGAGCCTCGTTAACTGGTATTACAACACAACAGGAGTAGCGTGGACCAAATTCGGAAGCTTCCTCCCTGACCGTAGACTTGGAACATACTTCGACATCGGGCTCTCGGGTGGCCCAGCCTCAGAGATTCCACAGGGATCCGCCTTCCTGTATCAGTTCGGCGTCGCAAGTAAGCGACCGGTTTCGGGTTGGAGTGTGAGCTTGTTCAATCCCTCGTTCCAATACCTGGGAACATGGCGTACGATGGAGAGGGCCAACATTGTACAAGGAGATTTTTCCTACTGGAAGGTGAACTACCGCTGGGGCGGTCGACCCTACCCGGGAGTTACTGCAAGAGCAAATCTACTAGACTCTAGTTTGCCGGTAGATACTGTGACATTCTCGTACACCGGCGGAACGATGAAAGACTTCACGCCGCTATGGTGAAATCAAGAGCTCGACAGATATTCCAAGAATAGGTTTCCAGAGATTCCGATCAAACCGCGGTTACAGCGGACTCGATTGGTGTTGCGACCGGGTGGTGGCCGGTCAAACCGTGTACGATGTTTCTGATCCCAACCAGTAGCAAGGCGAAAGCTAGAATGGCTGCAAGGATGCTCTGCCCTATTGACATGTTGAGAATGACGTAGACCGACAGGATGACTGTTAGAGCTCCAATCGCTACAATCACGAGCCTGAGCCATATTGGCGGGTGTCTTGCGACCCCTACCCCAATTTCGACCGCTCCAACAAGGAGCAGGGCTACAGCGAGAATTCCGACGAGAGTAGCGGCTGCTGCCTGCAGATCGAGCAGGGCTGCAATTCCGAGAACAAAAGCGATGACGCCTCCGGTTACGTTCAGGCTTCTCAGTGCGGAGGGCAAGACTGTCGCGAAGGCGCCGACGCCAGTTCTGAGGAGACCGCCGATGATCAAGCCCGCTGCAATTACAATTACCAAGGTTTGTATTGTAAACTGAGGATCAGCCAATACAAAGATCGCCAGGGCGATAACTATGAGGCCGCCCAGGATCTCAACTGCTCGCCAACGGCCAGAAGCTCTAACCTCAATCTTGCTCAAATGAAGCAAGCCGTCGTTTAGACGGTGAGTATTTACTGCCTTTCTCGATTCGACCTGTCGCTTCATAAAGACGTAATACGGCTTCGCACAGTCGGCATCGCCATGGTCAAAGGCGTCCTCGGTCTACACCATGTCACCGCGATATCCAGCGACGCTCAGATGACCCTTGACTTCTTTACCAAAATTCTGGGCTTGCGTCTCATCAAGCTGACGGTCAACTATGACGACCGAAGCACATATCATGTCTATTTCGGTGACGAGATTGGACATCCTGGAACTGTTCTAACTTTCTTCCCGTGGCCTGGTCAGCCTAGAGGTCGCAAGGGTGCCGGGCAAGCTACAAACACTTCCTTCTCGATCGCATGGGAATCAATACCGTACTGGCAGGATCGACTAAAGTCGCACGGCGTTTCTCTAGAAGCTCCTCGCAAACGCTTCGGCGACACTGTGCTTTCTTTTGAAGATCATGATGGACAGGGCTTGGAGTTGGTCGGAAACAGGGAAATCGAGGAGAGAACTGGCTGGATACAGGGTCCTGTCCCGAGGGAGCATGCAATCAGAGGATTTCATAGCGTCACACTTTCAGAGGAGGTCTTGGAGAGAACAGAGTCAGTGTTGGTCGATACTCTAGGTTTTCGGCCGGTCGGCCAAGAGGAGAACCGTTTCAGGTATGAGGCAGGAAAGGGAGTCGCTGGGACGATTGTGGATATTGTTTCTCGGCCGAATGCTCAGCGTGGATTCGTAAGCGTTGGAACAATCCACCATGTGGCGTTCCGCGCCTCAGACGACGAACACCAGCAGTATCTGCGTCAGGAGATTCTCAAAGCAGACCTAAACGTGACTCCGGTGATTAATCGGAACTACTTCCGTTCCATATACTTCCGAGAGCACGGTGGAGTCCTCTTCGAGGTGGCCACGGACCAGCCTGGATTTACTATCGACGAATCTCCTGAGCAGTTAGGGACGCGCCTCGCACTCCCACCTTGGCTCGAACATTCCAGAACAGAAATAGAAAAGAGTCTGCCTCGTGTTACCCTGCCTAAACGAATTGTAGCCTAGGCTATCCATCATGTCTCAGTCCAGTACTTCGGAGAATCTCCGGAAGAGCGTTAGAAAGTACATCTTCGAACATTTTGAGGAACATGCCACTGCTCCAGTGCTGGAACAGATCATGCGAAAGTTCAGGTTGGACAGAACATCTGCGTTCAACCTGCTAGTCGAACTCCAGTCCGCTCGACACATTGCGCTTCTAACGGGCACGCAGAGAATCCTGATGGCATTTCCATTCTCAAGCATCGTGACACCTTTCAGAGTTAAGGTGGCCGGGAAGGACAAGGAGTATTTTGCGAATTGCGCGTGGGACGCCGTGGCAATTCACGTAACTCTAGGAAAGGAACAGCGGATCTCCTCATACTGCCACCATTGCTCGGAAGAGATCAAGATTCATCTCAAGGATCAAAGGCAGGTCTCTCTACAATCTGATAACCAGCCGCTAGTCTATCTAGCACTTCCCGCATCAAAGTGGTGGGAAAACATCGTGTTGACCTGCTCGAACAACATGGTGTTCTTCAGTTCGAAGAATCACCTGGCCGAATGGACCAACTCGAACTCGCCAACAGGAGGCGAGGCACTGACGATTGAGCAGACACTGAGACTTAGCATTCCGATCTACAAGAACAAGATGACCCTTGACTACGCAAGACCTTCAAGGGAACAGACAATTGCCTACTTCCAATCCCTCGGACTAACAAGCGATTTCTGGAAGATCTAGCGTTAGATTCCCTCCGAAACCTAACCACTCAAATATTCGGCGCAGCGAGTTCCCGGCAAATGAGCACCGAAGAAAAACGTGCGAGTCTAGAACGGAAGGTCACTTTGTAGTCTTGACTTCGTGTATCCAGTCCGGCTTGATACCAATCTTCCGGTGGTGTTTCTCCACGGCCTCCTTGTTGGGAGCGTTTAGAACACAGAAGACTGTGTTCTCCGTTTCACTGTATATTATGTTCTCGTGGGTGACGCCGAACTCGTCTTTTGCCGCGTTCTGAGCTTGCTTGATTTGCTGCTCGGTGAGAGGATTCATCTTGTGCACATCGATGAACTTTGGCATGAACGGGAATTTTGTCACTGGCGTTATAAGTCTTGGCGGAATCTAAAGGAAAGAAATCGTTTACAGGGCTCAGAGTGTTTTGCTGTGCTACTGATCTGGCGTCGGATCGATATCCCCAGTCTGAATAAAGGCGAAGCCCCACGCAATCAGCCCCCGTCAGGTTCCAAACTCCACCGTCGATATCCCTGCCGAGGAGACATCTGCTCGAAGAGCCTCTATTAATCGAGGTTCAACCGGGACACTGGTTGGCCTGTATGACCCGTGGCCGCGAAAAATGTCTTTTGCTAAGACCTAAGTCCGGAATCATCACTCTACCGCGCTGGCACACAATCGGGAAATACATATGAGAGCAGTTTGAGAGCATGTCGCGAGAGCTTCTTGGCAGCCCGTTCCGGCATGGGCTTACCTTCATTGCAACACTGGCTTTCGTAGTCAGTTTCTTTGGCTCTAGACTGTTCGCGATCTTGTTTCCAGGCACAGTTGTGATGCAGGGCGGAATCCATCTTCATCATTTCTGGTATGGCATTGCGTTGATTAGCGTAGCTGGCTGGATGGGCATCGCTTGGAGGAACGAGAGGCTTTACCGGCTGTACGCTGTACTCTACGGACTTGGAGCAGGGTTCGTGGGGGACGAAGTCGGTCTGCTCTTAACATTCAACAACTATGAGTCTGGCCTTACATACCTGTTCTTTGTCGCGGCGATTTCTTTCGTAATAATCGCAACACTATTTCTCCGCTACCGTGCCCAGTTGAAAGAAGAACTTCTCAGACTGAGCGTCCGAGAACGAGCTGCTATGGTTGGTGTCTACATCACTGGTTTTTCTGTTTTCTTCCTCTTTCTATCGTCGGGCGTCAGTCTTGTAGGAATACCACTAGCACTCGTAGGTTTGACCATTCTGATCATAACATATGCTAGGCACAGGAAACCACGAGAATCCACCAATCCACAACCCTAACAATGCTGCGCGTCCGCTCTTACTCTCAAGCGGAGTGAGGGATAGTTCTCGAGAAGACTTAGATTGTGACGGTAGCTTCTACTGGCTTGGCCATTTCAAGAGCTTTCTCTCTCGGGACTTCCATTTGATGGATGTCCCTAGCATGGAGTTGGACGTGCCGGACTAGCTCGTCGTCTGATTGGGTTCTTACCATGAAGCCGCAGTCACAGTTTACTTGTTTCGCCATTTTCTCTTCGCTGGCGATTCGTCGTAGTTCCTAATAAAATGGCTAGCCTAGCGAGAGGCGTCTTCGAGCCTCGGCTCCACATGGATCGAAGCAGATCTTATGCTATCTTCCCAACCGTCGGATTCTGAGTTTCCACCCGTTAGGATTCGACTATGAACTCAGAAGCACTTATCTAAGACGTAGCCAATAATGAGCAGGTGAAGGCGCCCGAGCCTGGCATAGACGAGAATTGCGGCTTCTACGTCGAATAGACGTCCCGGCGCTACTGGGCGCTGTTGTAGCGCTCTTTCTGGGACCGGCGAGTGGGCCATGGTGGACTCTCACGGGAGTTACGACGAGTAAGCTTCTGACCGTCCAAGTTTCTCCGTTCTACTTACAAACTGATGCTACGGGGCTATCCATGAGCGCATTTTTCTCCGTTCCTTTAGGCTTGTTCACGAGCCTCTTGTTGATCCTGAGCCTGATTGCCCTAGGGGCTTCGAGCTTCCATCCAGGGGCCTGGTGGAACAAGCTGGCGACTTATTTCAGCCTCTGCTCCATGACTGAGCTCTACCTAAGTTTTCTCTTGATGTATCATGGCGCCCTGACCATGCTGCTTGGCGCGTATGGTATCCTACCGGCGTACTCGGGTACGAGCCACCTACTGGCCAATGTTGTGGGTCTCGACCTCAACAGCCACCCCAACCCGCTGGTAACCGCGAGCTTTGGCCTTCCCTTCTATCTGGGCTTCCTGAGCCTCGGACTCATCGCGACAAGTCTAATCGTCAACGATATTGTCGAAAAGAGAAAGATGCGCGACCATCGAGGCGTTGCCGCTATATTCACAACTGATTCAGAATCATAAACCGTCAAGAATGCTTCTCTGCAGCTATGGTTTCCGAGGTATTAGCTAGGACAAGCGACTCGTAATCGGAATGGATTGGAAGGAATGAAGTCTAAGACATCGTTGAGGGGGTCATTGGCGCGGCCGAGACGGGCGCACGAGGTGCTTCAGGCATCGCGCCTTTGCGCTCTCTTCGTGTGAGCCAGAGGCTGAAGCTGATCGAGTTTACTGGCAATGAACACGGATTGCTCTTGGTGTCTATGAATGCTCCCTTGGAGACCATTGCGTTCTCTCCTGTCCCAGTCTTCCTAAGTCAACTTCGCTCTTCCGTGGCCCCAGAACTCCATCAAATCTTTGTAAAGCAGGCTTAAGCAACCTGGGTCTTTGGATTGAAGATTCCGCGTCCCGACAAGGAGTCGATGGCTCTTTTCCGCTCCCTCGTCCCGGAAGACGATCGCGTTACGGTCCGACCAATGTTCGGCAATATCTCAGCTTTCGTTAACGGAAATATGTTCTTCGGAATATTCGGAGACGACTCATTCCTACGATTGTCGGAGGAAGATCGAATAGAGCTTCTCAAGAACAAGGGGGCATCAATGCTTGAGCCGATGAAGGGAAAACCCATCAAGGATTACGTCGTCGTACCTGGGACGTGGAGAGACCGGCCGGAGACTCTGAGTTCTTGGATATCCAAGGCGCTCGAATGGTCTAGCATGTTACCTCCCAAGAAGACGAAAAAATAGAGCCCGCTCCATCGAGAAGAGAAATGTCAGAACGAACCGCCATGACTCAAAGTGAACAAGAATTTCACCGAAAGATGGCAGTTGAATGCTTCAACAAGACATGGGACTACTTGGATATGAAACAAAGGACCCGAGACGAGGACCAGGCGATGCTGAACATGGCTCATTCCTCACGCTACCATTGGAGTTTTGTTGGAAGGGCTCCTAATTTTGCGATTAGTGATTGGCAGATATCTCGGGTCTACTCGGCACTGGACCAGCCGGAGCTAGCCATACATTTCGCGCAGACCTCCGTTGAAACATGCCAGAAGAACAACCTCTCAGGCCTTCTCGGTTCTTCCTTCGAGGGAATGGCGAGAGCTTACGCCGTGGCGAAGGAATATGGATTGGCTAGGGAATTCATCGACAAGGCACGCCAGCAACTCCGAGGTCCGACTGTGGATGAAGAGGATCTGAAGACTTACTCGGATCAGATAAACGAAACTGAGCGAATGATACCGCAGTAACTCCGGAGAAGGTCTTCCGATCCTTTACTCCAAGTCGCGATTTCGACTAGACGTCTTTCCTCCGAGGTTTTGATGGCTTCTTGATTGTTTGTTTTGGCAGTCGGAGGGTTCGAGGCTTGTATGGGTTGACCGGGCCCTTTTTCCCTCGTCCTAGTCCTGCGGGCTCGATATCGCCTCCTTCCTCAAGCTTCTTCATAATTCCAGAGATCGCCTCTTCCCTTCGGTCGAAGACCCACGCCACTTCATAGGGATAGGAGGCTCGGCGGTCCTTGATCCAGCGAGATCTTATCATTTCCTGTACGAGCAGTTGGAGCCCGCTTGGGCCAATTTTTTTCATCCCCTTGATAACATCTTGCAGACTCTGTTTGTAATCCCTAAGGAAAGGGTCTTTCGCCTCCAGCCCTTCAGATCTACTCATTCACGAAGCCTCGTTGCTAATTGCTCTATCGAATATGATCAGTTTTCACCAATCTCCAACGCCTTTTACTTACGGGTCTTACTCTTGTTATTATTCGCGCAAAACCGCTATTCTGCTCAAGGTCCAAGCTCTTCGGGGGCTCAGTGTCGGGAAGAACAATTCCTTCATGGCGAGTGGTCGTGGAAGCAGAAATCGTGAAACTGAGAAAATTCCAAGAGTTTCTTAGGACCGACGACAAGCTTGTCTTCCAGGACCTTCTGAACCAGTGCAAGCTCTACGCCCCCTACGCCAGCACCATGGTCTCTACGATCAAAGAAGTGCCATTACTCTTTTCGATGCTGTTCGGCCAGCACAAGAAGATCATCGAACTGGAAAAAAAGATTCTGATGCTTGAAACACTAGCAACAAAGACTGAGACAACGGTTCCTGCGAGGGCTATTCAAGGACCCGCTGAAAAGGCGGAGGCCAACATAGTTCCGACGAACAGATTCCCTTGCTAGGGTCTTTCCCTTCTCCTATGTTCGCTCAACCAGTCGGGAATTATTACCGTTCTGAGCAATTCTTGAATCGAGGCGCCTCTATTCTTAGCCTCTTTCTGAAGAACACGATAGGTCTGAGAATCAAGCATCTGCATGAACTTCATCTTATTGCTCACTTTTGCTTTCACGCTTGGAGCTGCGCCTGTTGCCAAGACCCTCTAAAAACCATGCGCACGTACCTGAATAACGGGAAAAACAACCGCGGACGATGAAATCCTCATCTAAGTAAACTGCGGCAGTATTCTTCCTGCCCTTGCCTTGTAGGCAGGAACCCCAAGACCGACAGCGATCATCGTACTCTTTTCCTTCGCGTGAGGTGAGAAGAACTCGGTTACCGCGTCATCATAGAATGTGGATCCTGAGGCCCCTAGACCGAGCGCATAGGCTGACAGATAGATCTTGCCGGCCACTATTCCACTTTCAAGCTGAGCCGTGCGATATCCTCGGTTGCCAAGCGCTCCAAGAACTTCTCGAAGGCGAGTCATCAGAAAAAACACCACGCTAGCATCGCCGAAGAGGGGTTGTCCGAGGCATAAGTACGCAGACATCTGTCTCAACTCGCCGCGTTTCAATTCCTCAAGAGAGTTCAGTTTACTTTCGTAGAAATATGAGCCGGGAGCGAGTCCCTCAACTGCATTCGCTATGAAGTATGTTTCGACTAAATTCTCGCCTTCTAGAAGGTAGTCGCGAGGAATCGGCCCAGTCGAAGTTCTCAATATTGTCGATAGCTGCGAGAATGCGATCGGTGAGCGGTCGAACCTTCGAGTTGAGCCTCGTTGGAGAATGACTTCTCCCAGCTTCCTAGTGTTCGCCGCAGCTGTCATCAGGGGTGGGAGAGGAATTATCGGGTAGGTCGTTCGTTGCGAATCTGATGTATCGAGCCGCACTTTGGTCCACTTGTCAACCTCTTCCTTGTTTGGAAGAAAGGAAGCTCTGTGCGCCTCCCATATGCCAGCGTATTCTGTCTCTTCCTCTGAGAGAGGCTGGACCTTGGGTAGAATAGGATCGATTCTCCTCAGCGAGTGATCTTCAGCCCTTTTCCCTTCTGGACCAACGGGAGAAAGACAAATCGTTGCCTCTTTCTCATCTTGGAGGCCAAGGAGTTCGTTGACGGGTTGATCTACAAAGCCTTGGACAATTCTGGCAGGCGAGCCCATTGAAGCTGACAACGCGATTAGATTCGCGGCGATTACTCCGCCGTCCCAAAACCAGTGCCGGTAAGATCGGGCCTCGTATTTCCAGGCATTCTTCCAAGCCAGTGAGGTGAAGGCAATGATAGCCGGAGCCATCGCAATGCTGTCGTTGCTGATAGCGGCAAGCTCTGCTCTGTAATCGCCTTTCCTTATTCGTGATATCTGAAAGCCTAGAGGATCAAAATGGTAGACCCCGGCTTCGAGTCCTGTGACATCTCCAGCGACCACGTACAATTCGATTGGATAGAGAGCACCTGTTGCAGATGCGGCACGCATATAGTGAAGTTCGCCACCGAACCGATACTTTCTGGTCAGCCCAGCGGAGAAATAGAATAGTTCAGTAAGCTCTGCGAGTCCAAGATTCGTCGGTTCAGTCCGAAGCGACCGTCCCGATATCGCCATCAGCGGTTCCGCCTGCCGTCGAGGAAAATTCTTTGGAAGAGATATTGAGGTAAGATCCTCGTAGACCTTGAATTGGGATGGCTTGTTTGTCCAGTCGAGATAGTGTCCCGACGTTCGCAGGCTAATTTCGGAATGCTTCGTAGATTCGTGATAGTTCAAGGCGTAAGCGATGTCGTGATTTGATGAGGATCGAACAGACGCGGATGCTTTTCCAGATTTCAATACTGGCAAGCTCTGTTATACATCCAGACTCTAGCTAACCCAGGATGTTTAGACATGATCAACTCAGGAGGGATCACGGCTGTCGAAGTACGGAATTCATCTGTTATCGACTTCGTCTTCCCGAATGGCTTCTCATTCTTTGAACCTTATCTTCAATATTTCGTCAGACAGACTCTTGGGGCCGGCGGTGAGGCTTACGTATCCAGAACTTCCGAGGGGACTATCGTGGGCATATTCCTGTACGACGACGCCGAGAAGACCGGGACAATTTACACGAGATCAAAGGAAACATTTGACTACTTTTACGAACTGAGACCCGCCAATTTCCTCTTTGCAGAGCTAAAGACCGAACACGAAAGCGAGGTTTACGATATTTATACCATAGACTTCGAGAATCTTGCGATCGTTCATCGGTTCAGCCATGAAATCTCGATAGCAGAACAGGGAGATATTGACGAGATAGGACAATTCATGGCTTCAACACATCCTGGAATAAACAGGAGGTGGGTGAATGTTGCCTTCAAAGAGGGAGAAAGATGCTTCTTTGTGAGGTTCGGCAAGGAAATTGCTGGGTTGGGATGGCTTTCAATCGTGAATGGTATCGGAAGACTGCACTCTCTCCATGTGAAGCCTCAGTTCAGAAGCATAGGCATAGGTGAGGATATTCTGTTTGCCCGACTTCTCTGGCTCAGGTCGAAGCGTGCCCGGTCGGCATTCTCTGAGATTTCGCGTCATAACTCTGCATCTTCAAGAATTGCAGCGAAGGGGCGTATGACGCCATCTGGAACGATTTTTCAATATTTCAAGAAAGACCCATGGTGGAAAGATGGATCGGAAGAGTTAGCAAATTTTCCTAGGTTCTTGGGGCTCCACAGAATGGGCAGGCCTGAACTGTGGAGTCGATCAATGCTCCACAGTACTTACACTTCACCTTAACGACTTCTTTGATCACGATCTGCTGGACTGGCGGTTGTTGTTTTGGAGTCAGATCGATAGTTGGCGGCGGCCTCTCTGACGGGAAAGGATGCTTCGGAAGGGATCGTCTGCTTTTTGCGACTGCGTAGATGACGACTATGACGATAATGATGAATACGATGAAAATGACCAGTCCGACGATTAGACCAAGATACTGCTCTAGGAAACCGGGGCCTGATCCTGTCGTTAGCGGATAACTAGTGGAGGTGACGTACAAGGTTTCGGTGTAGGTGAACCCTGCGCCTGAATTGGCGTCATGCTCCGTGTAGCTGTATCCTATGATGTATCCGGTTAAGGGATCGAAGTAGGTGTCCCATGTATAGGTGGCCGTGAAGATTCCGTATACGTCGTTTCGTTGATAACTCGAGGTTCCTTCAGCAAAGATAGCCTTCACGTACCTGTTCTGGGAGGGAAGTTGGTAGTTGGCGCTCGTCGACATGACGGTCATCTGAGTGTTCAGAAGGTAGAATGTGCCGCTCTGTCCGGTCCGGTTGTCCATGTAGAACCAGACAGTCGGGTTGACATATCCCGTCTGGTTGTCGGTTCCTTTAACGTAATGGAACGTGGTTGATGACCAAGTGAAACTGCCGGATGGTTTCTGTGTCTGTGTTGAACCTGAGCTGTTGCTCCAGTTCCAGGTGTAGGTGTAGTTAGCAGCCACTGTTCCATTGACATACACATTGTTCATTCTCTCCATTCCGTTGACAACGGTGTGTTCAGTGTATCCGGTATAGCTGCCGGTGCCGCTTCCGAGATCCGCGACTTCGTAATAGCTGAAAGTGTCTCCTTGATGGGGAGTATAGCCTGCGACCGCGTGGGCTGGGACGAATGCTAGGGAGAGCGACAGGACGACGGCGAGAAGAATTGGGGTTCTAATCATTAGCCTCCGAAGCCCCCTCCGACACCGTGCACGTGGGCTGGATGGAATCCTCCGATTCCGCTGAATGTTGAATAGTAGGATGAGTGTACGATGATCAGGGGCGCATAATATCCGAAGAAGAGACCTGATGGGGCATGTGTAAACTGGACTGGAGTCCTAGTTATCTTTGCGGTCGGGTCAAGTTTCTCTACTATCTCGTTCTTGATCCCGTGAATCATCCTGACAGAGAGGCTTACTAGCTCGGAACGCTCTAGTCCGGTTGCGAAGGACCAGAGTGAGGAATAGGCTTTTTCCATGAGGTCAAGGGTCTCGTTCGCCTCTAGCGTTGGTATTGAGGTTAGTATTGCAGCCGCCACTAGCGGATATTCTAGATAGTTCTTGAGCGCGGTTACGATTATGGACATTTTCCACCTTACATCATCAGGTCCCAAATCGGAGATTGCCAGAAATGCGGAAGCGAGTTCGGTATCCTCGGAGGTCTGATATCCCCAGAGGCCGAACATTGATCTGAACGCTTGAAACTTGCTGGGAAGCTGGTTTGATGGATCATTCATTACGGATAGTATGCCGGCTGATTCGTAAGAACGGGTCATTCTCGAAAATTCCAAAAATCTGTCAGTGGGATACGTGCCATCATATCTCCTACCAAACATTACAAGGGCAGCAACTCCAGTTGATATTTGCTTTGGAACATTCGCGTGGTGCCTGAGATCGTGATCCAGGTTCTGCAAGGTCTTTGTGAGGTTCTGAAGATCAGAATTGTCGATTGAGGACTGAGAAGGAGTCGCGCTGAGGGACGTTATGATCTCCGCTGCCATCATCTTGTTGTCGAGTGTGGAGTCGAAATGGTGGAGAATGCCTAGTGCGAGAAGGAATCTTTGATTGATCTGGCTCTGGTCGGCTCGAAGCTTTGCCAGTCCTATTGATACGTTCCAGAGCTGAGAGAAATCGGCCTCTAGAATTCTGGTCCTGAGGTTGGATACTTGAAAGCTGCCTCTCTCTGCTATCGAGTGCAATTCACCAAGTGTCTCCATTCGCTCTTCGATGAAATCTGAAAAATCGCTGTCGGAGACTCTGTAGTTTCTGACATTGAGATCGTTCAGCGTGAGTACTCCGAGACCGGTAAGTGACAAGTATAACCCGTCATAGGGCACCATCCTATCAATCGTTGATTTTTTCTGAATGAGTTCCTTTATCCTGGAGTCCTTTTCTACAATGTCAGCATCTTCCCGTGCTACTGCGCCTCTTTCGCTCTCTACCCTTGCAACTTCCGCCTCCTTCTCGTCTCTCCCCTCGAGATGAAACAGTATTGAGTGAGTTTTTCTCTCGTCCTTTGCCAGAGCGGCACGCCCGATCCGTTCTTCCACCATCTCATTCTGCAAAGCGTCGTTCATCTGTGTCAAGTTTGCAACCTCGCCTGCAGCCTGATCGTAGTCTTCCTTCTGCATTACAGATAGGTAGCCATTGGTCGAGAGAAAGTTCACGTCGGATTGTTGAACTTGGATTGTGACTGACTTTCCAGCTATTTGGGACATGAATGTTCTTGCGTCATTGCACTTCATTCTGTTCACCAATCGATAATTGGGAATTTTCCGATTACACTCTGCTCGCCGAGAATATTGCCCACGATCAGTTCGAGGCTCTCCCCCTCGCGTGCTAGCTGGACAACTTCATCATCCTTGAGCGCTTCTCTCAGTAAGTGTTCGAACTGTACCTTTCTGTCCATCACTTCTCCGAACCTAGCGGAGCGTTCTCGTTCTATCTGTTCATAAGCGTATATGAATTCGTAAAGTGATCTGTATATCTGGTCGTCTATTTTTTCCCGGACTTTCTCTCTCCCGATAGTTATCCACTCTAGGCCTTCGAGGTCTACGAAGTAGATGGTGCCGTCTGGAGCGAGGACGGCGTCCTTGTCCAGCCAGACATCTGAGAAGTCTAGTCCACTGAAAGTTCCGTCCTCGTTGCTCTTCAACGACCGGGCGAACAATGTTAGGAACGCTATCCCGCTCTTAACGAAGTTCTCCAGAAACCCGAGTGCCTTATCGTTCTCGTCTATTCCAAAGAGATCGAAGATTGAGCTTATGTTCCCGCCGATCGTGCTTCCAGAATGGAAGTAAATTCTCACATTGGAAGGAACAAGTCTTGCCTCCTGGACCATTCTTCCCCTGAATCTTCGGTACCAGAATATTTTCTTGATTTCAATCTCAAGGCTTTCAGGAAGGAAGGCAATCTTCACAACGGGAGCTACTCGAAATCCATGAATGGACGTAAGATCGGCCATTTCGGATACTTTCATCGAGGTAGTTGCGTGCTGAAGGCCCTGCCCTCCATACGGGGAACCTCTTAGCCATAATTCTCCTGTAATATACCGTGGGGCCCTTTCTTCGGAATCCACAATTCTATCTTTCAGTCTGGAATCTTTCAACAGATTACAGATTTCAGCTCTCCCGAGAAGCTGATGAGAAAACGGATTAGTTGTCGAACCTACGCCTTTGACTGATAGGTAGAAGTCAGTACCGTCGATTTCCAAATATGGTGAAGTGGAGACTGCTCCTCTGTTATCGTCTACAATAAATTCTTTCGTACTCAAGGGGCTGAGATTCGTGAAGGGTCCCATACTTTCGGGGAGATGGATCCTATCGAGTTCAGACATTTTGAACTCTTGAAAGTGTTTGTTTGTGAGTGTCTCATCGGCTTCATACATGTTCAGATTCAGAGGCAGCCCTTTCATCCTCATGAAAGTTGGAAACTTCATTGAAGTTTCGCGATACCCCTCGAAACGAGTGTCTTGACTCGTAAACCAGACACCTTGGAACCGGTGGCCACTCGCTCAGCTACGCGACTGGTCGCAGGGTCTTCACTGAAAAAGCCTGTGATTCTATTTGCTGTGCGATCGTTTTTCGTATTGACTCTTCAATAGACCAAAAATGACACTGTCGTGAAACTGGTTGTTGAAGAAATTCTGTTCTTGCAGACGGCCTTCTTCCTTGAATCCGAATTTCTCAGCCAGGGCTATGCTTGCTTTGTTTTCCGCGAAGGTCCACCATCCGACCTTGTGAAGGTTCAGTTGTTCGAATGCCTCCTGCAGTAGTAGGCGGGTCACCTCTGTCCCGTATCCTTTGGCCCATTTGTCCTTCTCTCCAATGCACAATCCGAGGTCAGCATTGTGATATTTGCGTGCCCAAGAGTGGAATCTTATCGAACACCATCCAATAGCCTTCCCGCTAGACTTTTCTTCGATCACGTACCGTCGTACCTCAGTGTCTTCTCCCTTCAGATCCTTCTCCAACTCTGTCTCAAGAGATACCATTGACTTCACGTGGTCCGGCTGAGATCGCGCAAGTAACATGACCTCCTCATCATTCTGCCATTTGTGAAATGACTTGAGATCTTCTCGCTCTGGAGCTCGTAGAATAATGTGTTTTCCCGTTAACATTCTCGAACCAGTCTGGTTAATCCGGACAATGGATAATAGATTTCGCCCAACGCTTCAAAACCTGTAGACCCGACCACCGTGCTCTTTAGAAACCTGCATCCTTTGGAGTTCTAACGTTCCAAGTGATTGAAGTTGGCGATGGGACAGTCTTATTGTCCGAATTGCGGCACCTCCCTTCAGCAGCAAGCGGTCTACTGCCCTAACTGTGGCACCAAGATTACCTCTCCTCATCCCCAACTACAACAAGTAACGCCCAGCTACTATCCGACGATACCAACCCAAGCACCTGTATCCACTGGACCTTACAAGGCCGTGATAGGAATATTGCTCGTGATCATCATTATCCTAGCCGTCTTGTCTGCGACCTCTCTGGGGCACCTTTTACCCCTCACTGGCAATCATTATTCGCTGCCTAACCCGCCCAACGCTCAGAGTGTGCAACCTCCCAACACTCCAACACCTCAGCCTCCTTACGACACGATTTGGAATGCCTGTGGAGGGCCCCCAAGCCAGGGCTGTAACATGACATCAAACGGTTGGAGAGAGGGAACGGTCCCTGACACCTACGATTATTTCGTCTCATTCACAAGTACTGTTCCAATCCGTGTTTACTTCTTCACGCTTGGACAGTTCGTTCAATATACAGTCTGTAACGGCGACTTAACCTGCGTATCTGGATACTATAGCTCACTTTCAGCCGCCACTTCCCAATCGTCCGTACCTTTCAAACTCGCTGAAGGATGTGCAGACTATGTAGCCATCTACGTAGCCTCATCGAATGGCGTCATGTATCCTAACATCGCGGTGAAACAAAACTCGGCAGGCTTCGCAACTGGATATTGCGCACAAGTCGGCACTGGATAGATGAATACTTGATCCTCTTCGCCTAATGGGCGGGGGTTGTATCAAGACTTGGATCCCGGCGGTAAAGCTGAGCCTTTCGCCAGCTGAGTATCTCTGAACTCCAGTTAGCGACTAACTAATGAAAAAGCACCGTATGATCAAACCTGGTGGATACCATAGTGGACCCGGGCTCCGTCGAACTCTGACCGTTTGGGGGCCGAGTCAGCCCGAGGACTTGTGCCCGTTGCGGAAAGAAGACGGAGAGTGCCCAAACACGGTTTTTGTCCAGAATGTAGAAGAACACTCGGAAGATGGGCCTAGCAGTCTTACAGGTTATGGCGACTATTCTTCACCGATGCCCTAGAGTTGGCCGATCTTGTCGTAGATCAGGACGTACAGTGATACGATGAAGATTACTGCCATGATCATTCCGAACGCTAGGTACCCGTAGGCACGCTTGGGACGATAGGCATAGCGTGTGCTCATGAACATCATGTAGAGACCCAGGATTCCCATCGAATAGATCAGCGTCGTAAACACTGCCTCCTGGGTCGTCTGGTTGTTAATGTCTCCTGGATAGACGAAAGAGTATCCGCTTGCCACGTTCAACAGCCCCTGACCTCCCTGGGTGAGCACGAATAATCCGCCTGCCAGCACGAATACGGTGAACCCGACAATCAGGAATTCAGCAATCGGTAGTAGGGGTCTGCTGGATCCTGGCGCGAGTCGGATGAAGCTCATTCTGAAGGCCAGATTGTTCAATGACCGCTTGAGCTTCCAGAGACTCGTTTTCATGCCCATGGTGATCAGTCCTCGTTTTCTTGGTCCTATTTGTGTGACTCTTGAGATGCCTCAATAATAAGCCCTGCTTTCCTGTGGTTCGTCTTCGCTCGTGTTCTGGAACTGTTTTAATACCGGGTCGGAGAATTGACGCTCATCGTCGAGGTCTTGCAACTATTTGTCTCCTCAGCGAATAATATGTTCAAAGTGCGGCGACCTCCTCTACACTGGGCTTGAACTAGAAACGCCGAGTGAGATCATCCAGCGCAACGGCGGCTACTGTCCCAAGTGTGGAAAGAAATTGGGCTTCACAATTGAGACTTTGAAGATAGGCCCGCAGACAGCTCCGCCTACGCAATAATCTTCCTTTTCTACCCAGCTCCGAGCCTCCGAAGCAGGTCTGACGATGCCAAAAAGAACGCAGGTGTACGATTATCACAAGAAACACGGCAACATTGTCGACTACGCCGGCTATGAGCTACCCGTATGGTTCGAGGGAATAATTCCAGAATGCAAGGCAGTACGAACGCATGCGGGGCTATTCGACGTCTCGCACATGGGAAGAATTATGGTTGAGGGCAAGAACGCGGAGGCATTTCTCAACCGCCTAGTAACCAACGATGTTTCCACACTTTCAGTCGGCCAAGGACATTATTCTCTCCTCTGCAATCCAAGCGCGGGAATAATCGACGATCTTACGATCTTCCGAACAGGTGAGACAAAGTATCTGGTTGTATACAATGCTGCTAATCGAGAAAAAAACTGGACCTGGCTTGAAAAACATCAAGATCCCGAAGTAGAGTTGAGAGATGTCTCTGACCAATCTGCGATGCTTGCCGTGCAAGGGCCGAAGGCAGGGCAAATACTACGGAGCGTCTCCGGTGCTAGGCTGGAAGAGATCGACAAGTATTCGGGAAAAGACGTCAAGGTGGGAGACCTTTCGTGTCTAGTGACGCGCAGTGGCTACACTGGTGAGGACGGTTTCGAGATCTACGTCTGGAACACGACCAGCCAGAATCCTGAGCCAGCATTGAGAATCTGGGACAGACTCCTTTCAGCAGGCAAGCATGAGGGCCTGAAGCCCTCGGGGCTCGGAGCTAGAGATGTTTTGCGGCTAGAAGCAGGGATGTGCCTGTACGGAAACGACATTGATGAGAAGACTACACCTGTCGAGGCCAGACTCAATTTTGCTGTTCGAATGGACAAGAAGAGTGATTTTGTCGGACGAGGACCTATTCAAAAGGAGAAAGAGAATGGACCCGCTCGGGTCCGAGCCGGTTTCAAGATTACAGGCAAAGGAATCCCTCGACAAGGTCAGGAAATAGTTCTCGAAGATCAGAGCGTTGGAAAGGTTTCGAGTGGAACGTTCTCTCCAACTCTAGGCATTAGCATCGGCATGGGCTATGTTCCTCCCAACATCTCGAAAGCGGGAACAGTCTTCGGGATCAAGATTAGAGAGCGTAATGCTTCCGCTGAGGTGGTGAAGCTGCCGTTCTACCAGCGACGATCGGAAGACACTGTCCTATTTCTGGGCAAGGAGATGGGGCTTCGTGATTTTCGTCTGAAACATGGTGGCGTCGAGTCTGCCGTGGTTCACAGTTGAGCTAGATCCATTCCCGAACGTCGAGGAAAGTTTTCTGTCCAGCTCTCCTCGGACTATCCAAGCCGTCAAGCAATCCCTTCGAAGCAAGAAGTGACAGGACGTCCTTACCTAGCGTCCACATAATCGACTCGCGGGTAGGCATCTGCGAGAAGAGAAACGAACGCCTTCTCACTTGGAGGGGTCGAGTTGTCTCTACTAACGTTCGGGGTCGAGCTTTCGTAACTCGTAGGCCTCAAGAGCCTCGAACTCATCTCGGTAACCACCTCATGTTGAGGTATTCTGAATGTTAAACGCCAGGATTATCTGGTTGTAACCGGGCGCCAGTGTGCCGGGATTCTAGTCCCGTTCTTTGTAGCGAGATAGATATTCAGAAGGGAATCGCGTTCTTGAGCCGCTATAATCATGAAGAGCCCCAGCATGTTGCTAATGCGCGAGCCGGTTTGAGAATGATGTCTGCCGTCTTGAGGAGCGGGTCTCTGCGGCTATTGGGGTACCGGATGCATTGATGCTAGCCATAACACCAACAATCCCAAAAGGATCACAAGTATCAATATTATCAGAGCATTTCTACGACTGTGGTCTGTCGACTTTGCATACTTAGTTTTCGGAAGATCTGCCGCTTTCGCAGGACAGCTACCACCACGGCAGATCAACCTGAATGCCATCACCCTTCAACGCTTCCATACTTGAATGGGAGACCATATACGTGGAGTGGATTATTCGTTCGCACTTTGCATAGCACGCCTTGAAAACTCCATACTTAAGACTCATGACTTGCAATTCTGCATTCACGATTGCTGACAGCTCGAGAAAAAGAAGGATGAGTGGAATCCGAAGGTTCTTAGTCGCTTTCGGAGAATTGGATCTGCCACTGGTAAGGCCCGGTGCATGTACCCAAACTCAAATTGTTGGTTTCGCCTGAGTAGCCGCCGTTCGCGCAACTGAACCCCTCGTTGTCAGGTATATGCCGGCCGGTGCCGTTATTGTGAGTGAGAAACCCGCGTTGAAGTCGCCTGAGATCCGTTGCCAACGCGGAGCACATTCCATTCAGCGTGTTTCCAGTTGTTTTGAGAAAGGAAGGTAGTGTCTCCACGACCACCCGCTCGGGCATGTGCAGTAGCCGATAAGCCACCATTGAACGTAGATCCAGCCGTGTCCACTCAATCCACAGCATCCATTCACGAAGACGAATTGAGTCCAACCGGTAGTCGCCCTGCCATTGAACGTGATGGGCTACGTGTTAGTGCTGAGTTGCAGGCTATACCAATCAGAACCATATACAGAGTCGCTCGCCCGTAAATATGTAGAGAATTGACTAGAAAACACCCATGTCCACGTTCGACCACGTTAGAACACACCCTGGCTGAGGTTAGCGAACCGCATGATCAATGTGTTGCATCGCATTCGCGAAGACGCAGAAAATCGGTGCAAAACCTTACGCTGTTCGCACGTGCGTGTATGTAGATCTTTTAATTACTCTTGCGGAAGCAAACAAAATTCAGACCTCTGAGATTTTGCTAAATACTTGTAATTCAGGAAATCCTTTGCTCAAACCGAACGATCTAAGCGTAGAACTCTTTTCGCAGCTATCGAATAGTTCCTGATCTTGTTTCTTAGCCTGCGACTGCGTATTCTCTAGATCGTAGTCTTTCGCAGTCGTGACGGCCGCTGTGTTTCTCGCAGAGGTCTCTTGTGCAGTGGGGGCAGTTCTCGACTGCGAGCAGCTGGCACTCGGTGCAGACGACGCCCCATACTAACGCCAATTTTCTCTATTCGCTTCCTGTGATTTCTCTCGTTTCATTAGCCCTGATTAGAAAAGAGGTATGGACTATTTTTACTCAAAAAGATACTCGAACCTCGACCTGACGAGACATGTAACAGACAAGGAACCCGTCGTTAGCGATAATAGCTTATCGGCGGGGCTTCTCCTTCTTACCCTTCAACAATGCGTCCAGACTAACGCCATTAACCGTGAAGACACGATATCGGGTCCCGGGCAGATCGCCGTAAGCCTTCCCTTCCGCCCCTCCGATACCCTCTATCTGAACCTCGTCATGCTCGTCGATAAAATTCAACGCGCCATCGCCGGGCAGGAATGCAGTTATGACCTTTCCATTCTTGATGATCTGTGCGCGGACGCATTTTCTTACTGCGCTGTTGGGCTGGCGGCATTCAACCCCCACCTTCTCCAAGACGATCGCTCGAGCCTGCGGCGATCCCTCTAGTGGGTCTGCCTTGTAGTCGAGACCGAGCATGCGCCGCTTATAGGGAGCATAGGCCCACCTGAAGCTCTGACGCCGCTTACACAATTTGCGGCCGGCGAACATTCCGCTTGAGGTTTTGACCATGCTCGAAGCCTTTGAACCGGGAGAGAGCGGACCGTCATGCTTGCTTTTTAGCATGACGCTACATTGAGAGTTAAAATCTAACAATGGGAATCGCCTGGATTAAGCCCGGATCGGAAATCTGTCGGGGTCGTTTTGCTTTCCCACGGTTTCCTTGCTAGTAACTAGCGTTCCCTACAGCACCCGACTCGCCTATTCTAAGCCCGCTCAGCGGCTCGTCGCCGAAAAACCCCGTTACCTGGAAAATTTCTCCGCCGAACATGTCAAAAAAAATCGCGACTCCAGACAAAATTCGGCTCTGGCAGGGAATTAACAAAGAGTAATCTTTTCTCCGCCCCTAGCTCTTCGGAGGAAGATATCCGCAGACTGTTCCGTTTGAAATTGTAGAAGCGCAGAACAAGCCCGGATCCGGAAACGGGGCAATCGATTTCAGACCGCGAGATTTTCACGATAAGCTATCCGCCCAAATTCCACTCTGAAAAAACGGTCAACCGGCCCTTTCTAAGCCGTGAATCGGAAGACTCCCCTAGATCCGCATCAACTGGCGAGAGCCCTCTCAGAAAAAAGGGGCCAACAATATTGTCCTCACGACACGAGTGCAGGATGTCAGCAGGGTTAGGATACTACTACATGGTCTATATCGAAGTATCGTTTTACTAGTAATCGGGTCTTGTCGATTGTCCGTCCGTTCTTGCCGATGGCGATAGCCTTGTCGCGCGGATCAACCTCAACCACCACAATCTTCTTGTCCGGCCTCTCGGTCACCCTGACTTCTTTCAGCCGCGCCGGTGCCAGACTATTCCTAATCAGAGCCTCCGGGGTCTCTGCGTACTCAACCACTTCTATCTGGCGGCTAGTCATACGCCGCAGCATGTTGATGTTCTTCCCACCCTTACCGATCGCCAACCCCATATCGCCTGGCTTTGCGACGAAGATGATCCTCTCTAGCTTCTCGTCGATAATACAGTCCTGGGTTGTGGCTCCTGTGATGCTTTCGAACAGGGCCATGTACTTCATCTCCTCACTCGTCAGCTTGATCTTGGGCTGGAGCATCACTTTTTCTCAGCGACCAGCTTCAAGACCTCAGAATCCCCTGGCTCCCGAACGACAATCGCGGAGACCGGGAAGGGCCTCTCACATACAGCCCCCAAATCTAGACTAGAGCCGGGAAAGACGAAGACTGGAATCTCCGACTGCTCAGCGTTGTGCAGAATATCGTCCCGCTCAGCCTCACGACAGTTCCTGGCGAGAATAATCATCTTCGCCCGAGCAAAGCCCGTGCTTACAACCGCCTCTTTGCTTCCAAACCCGACCTTGCCCGTCTTCACAGCCATCCGTATCTGCTTGTTGATGTCAACCAAGGCCTACTTTCCTCCCTTACGCGGCATCATCATGGACACCTCTATCAGACCAGTGCCCATCGGTATCTGCTGACCAACAATCACGTTCTCGGCAACACCCCGCAGAGTATCAGTGATACCCTTGACCGCAGCATCCACTATGGTCGGGATAGTGATCTCGAACGCCGCCTTCGCAAGAGTGCTCGCCTTCTCACCGCTGACTCCGTGGCGTCCCACCTGCAACACGTCACCCGAAGAGGTCATCATGTCTGCGACAAGCATCACATGCCGAACATCTACATCTAGACCCTGCTCTTCCAGTACACCCAATGCTTCCTTGACGATGACGTTGCGGGCCGCTTCTATTCCGAGCACTACAGCTGTCTCGTTGATGTTATTGCTGACCGTCCGTGAAGTATCTACTCCGGGAACTTCTAGGGCGAGTGCGAGGCTCGAGCCTTCAGTCCTGACGATCCATTCACCCTTCTCCTCAATCACTAGCGCCCGTTTCACGGCTGGAATGCCCTTGATGTGAGCCACAACTAGTTTGCTCGCCAGCCGTCTGAACTGTGGAATCTCGAGATCCTTCGTCTTGATCTCAACCGAGTACGACTCGACCTTGACATCCGCGTTCGCCAAGACTAGTGCTTCCCGGACCTCTTGAACGCTCACCTCTCTCTCCCTCATCACTTGAGGATTCAGTTTCACATCTATCCTCATCCGGGTGACATCCGTCTCGAAGGTACTAGCGATGTCTCCGAGAGTCGTGTGGGTCAAGAGTGTCGCGACCTCTTGAGCCTTCTCCCGGCTTGTACGATATTTCGCGTCAAGGTAGACTGTCATGTTCGGCGTGGATGGAATTTTTCTCGCGTCTACGATCTCGATCAATCGTGGTAGGCCAAGCGTCACGTTCTGTTCTCTGACTCCGGCGAAGTGGAACGTTCGCAGCGTCATCTGTGTACCGGGCTCGCCGATAGACTGGGCCGAGACTATTCCGGCTGCCTCGCCCGGCTCCACCAGCGCCTGCTTGTAGTTCTCGATTGTTCCGGCTACCGCTTCGTCTACTCCCGTCTTGGTGAGCTTGGCGTTTAGCAGTGTCTGTCTCAGCTTGTTGAGGGTTAGAGGCGAGAGCACTTCCTTTGATGTGTCGACCTGTTCCTCCACATACTCTTTACCAGCTGCGGTTCCCTTCTTCATTGTAAGACGGACGCGTTCTACCAGCCTGTCTATATTCACCGACTTGCCATGATCGCTCTTGGCGACGTCGACTCCATCCTCACCATATCGTACTTGGATTATGTTGCCGCGAGAGTCTCGCACAGTCGAGTCATACTCGACTCTGAGATGTTCAAGGGCGTTGATGAGACGGCGCTGCATGTATCCGCTCTGCTGAGTCCTCACCGCAGTATCCACAAGCCCCTCTCTTCCTCCCATTGCGTGGAAGAAGAACTCTATCGGGTCCAGCCCGTCTCGATAGCTGTGATAGACGAAGCCCCGCGGCGCAGCTCGCATGTCTCCAGGTTTGAAGAAGCTGAGGGCTCTTCCTCTGTATCCCCTCAAGATTCTCTTTCCTCGAATAGACTGCTGGCCCACGTTGGCAGTCATCTGTCCAATATTGAGCGACGAGCCTCTGGCGCCCGCCCTCGTCATTATGACGCCGCTGTTGTCCATCTGGAAGTACTGGTCTGCGTAATCTCCCGCGACGTCGCGTGCTCTTGAGAGCTCGTTCATGATGTAGATTTCTAGCGACTCTTCAAGAGACTGTCCAGGAAGCCGTTCCAGTGTGCCCTTCCGATAACTCTCAATATACTCATCCACCCTCTCCTCAGCCTTTGCAATCGCCTTGGTGATCTTTTCCTTAGTAGCTGGGGCTAGCTGGAGCTCGTCCATGGCATAAGTGAATCCGCGGAGTAGCATGAACCGGTCCAAGAGTCTCGTGACCGCGTTAAGGAACCTCCTTGCCTCCTCCGCCCCATAGTCTTTGACGATTCGATGGAACAGACTCTCAGACTTTTCCGCGCCGATAGAGGCCTTGTCGATCACGCCCTGTTCGAGGACTCCGTCTTTGATGACTACGAACGCGTCGTAAGGGCAGTCGTGCATGACACCCTTGTCACAGTCTGCGCACTTGTAGTAGCTTGAAAGATTCGACTTTGACACGAAGTTGAAGCCCTTCGGCAAGACGATACTGAAGATCTGCTTCCCACTCCATCGCTCTTCGCCTTTAACAGTGACCGGTTCCGGCATCGGACCCTCGTAGTTTGCCGCGGCGATGAGCTTGGAAACATCCTGACGGTTTAGCATTGTAGACTTTTGCGTCAGCAGAAACGCGGCCGTCAGAGAGTCGCGTATTGCGGCGATTATTGGTCCACCATATCTTGGTGAGAGAATCTGGTCCTGTACCTGCATGAGGAGTCGGGCTTCAGTGCGCGCCTCTTCTCCTTGTGGAACATGTAGGTTCATCTCGTCACCGTCGAAGTCGGCATTGTATGGCGTGCATACTGTCGGATTGAGTCTGAACGTCTTGTAGGGCAGTACGCGGACTCGG
>Ga0209239_1000181_pt1 | contig 36231 bp, 31 predicted proteins | sample GraSoi013_2_20cm_FD_185824 | JGI IMG/M metagenome (GOLD analysis project Ga0209239, IMG submission 185824) | Grasslands soil microbial communities from the Angelo Coastal Reserve, California, USA - Sample 10_02_2013_2_20cm (SPAdes) (version 2) | ecosystem: Environmental > Terrestrial > Soil >...
CTTCAAGGAAAGCCAGGAGAGCTAAAGAAAGGTGAAGCTCTGAAGAATCTCCTGGCACGAGAACTGGTGCTTCTCAGGGAGTTCAGTCACAGACAACGACAGCTGCAACAACTGTTTTCCCCACTTCGACTGCCAAGAGATGTCAAGCACGGTCTGTCCTAGTGTCTTCGGGTTCTCCTGTGAGGTGTGGGAGACCACACCATCCTGCCCGAAGTGGAAGGACCTGTCACGGTTCAATCAGTCTGACGAAAGACGAGGCATGTGCTAGAGGATCTGCAATCCTTCGATATCGCTGGGCTTGATTTCTCGCTCATAGGCTTTGCTCAATGCATCTGCAAGAGCTCGCGCCGTACGTGCCTGAATGGGCATCAGTTGCTCTGCCCGCTTGGCGATAGCAGGTGAGATACCTGCCTCTTTTGCCAGCGCAGTCTGTGACCAGCCAAGGTCTACCCGAAGTGTTCGCAATGTTGCCATTACGCTGTCCCGTCCTCTAATAATAGTGTGCTGCACGTAGTTTATCATGATTTCACAAAATTTACAAGTAATGAAATTAATTTGTAATTATTTCAAATAATTGACAAAGATTGAGAGGTGAGCGGCACCAGGGCCTATGTAGGACAGCCACTTTTGCCCAATATCACAACAACCTTAGCAGACATCGAATATGCGGGTTTTTGAAAGCATGAGCAGACATACAACAGCTTTTTTCGAGAAGGTTACGTCTGCTAAGGGTACTGAGCAGAGATGCTTGCTCATTCAGCCCGTTCCTTGATCCCGATCAGCCGCGAGAGTTGGCGATGACCGGAATGGAGGAGAGTTCATGCAGGAGTGCGCCGGTCACCGGGGAGAGGATGCCGGGAATGGCAAGCCCCACGGCAATTGCCAGCACGCTCAATGCAAAAGCCGCGTGCAACACTGCTGCCAGGACAGCGCACACGCCCGGCAAACTAGGGATAAGGATGATCAAGGGAATCCTTGCCGGACGTGATCGATGTGGTAGTCTGCCTCTTTGAAGAGAGTAGCCACGTGGTGGTCATCGACAGTGTAGTAGATGATATTGCCTTCACGCCGCGGTTTGACAAGGCGACGATCCCGTAAAAAGCGGAGCTGGTGCGAGACGGCCGACTCGGACACTTCCACAAGAATGGCTAGATCCCGCACACACTGGGGCGCTGCGCATGGAGGTTCGAGGCTGTGGAAGGAGGCCAAATTTTGCGTAACTATGCTATACTAGGGGAACAGCACAGCGTTGTCTGAGCAGGGAAGAGCATAGAATCATATGACAACAGTGTATACACCAGGAGCGCGGATCGACCACTACGAGATAATACGTTTGCTTGGGCATGGAGGCATGAACCGTGTCTATCTTGCCCGCGATATCCACAACCAGCAAGATGTCGTCCTCAAATTTCCCAACGATGATTTAATTGGGAACATTGGTGTTTTTGAACGTTACAAGCGTGAAGCTGAGATAGGCAGCCGCCTCAACCATCCGTTTGTGCAACATCTGCTGAATGTTGGCGAAGAGCGGCAAGATCATTACCTGGTGATAGAGTATGTGCAAGGTAAGACGCTGCGTCAGGTATTGGAAGAGCACGCTCCAAACCCACTTCCGCAAAAAGAGGCGATACGAATAACCCTGCAGATTTGTGATGCATTAGCTTACTGTCACGAGCACGGCGTCTATCATCGCGATATCAAACCAGAGAACATCATGATCCTGGATGATAACAACGTGAAAATCATTGATTTTGGTGTAGCTCTGTTAGAAGGGGCGCGGCGTGTTACGTGGCGCGGCCTTTCAGGTACGGTTGGGACGCCGGATTATATGTCCCCTGAGCAGTTGCGGGGCGAGCGCGGCGCGGCAGGCTCCGATATCTACGCGGTTGGTATGATGCTCTATGAAATGCTGAGCGGCCACACGCCATTTGAAGGTGAGAACGTGTTCGCGGTGATGAATCAGCATGTTTCGCAAGACCCTCCCTCGATTCTAAAATTTAACCCTGACCTGTCACCGGAGCTGGCGACTGTTGTGATGCGTGCTATTCGCCGCGATCCGAGCAAGAGATATACTTCGATTGATGAGATGGCTCATGATTTGCGCAACCTGGACGAGGTGAAGCCTGTTCCTTATCGGCCTGATAAGGAACGGCCCGGGGGGCGGTACCGCCGGGCTGTGTATTTGATCCTGGTTATTATTGCTATCTGTCTTGTCATTATCGCTTTTGGTGTTCTTGCTCAACTGGTTCATGGTGTTCCAAGGTGAATATTTTTTGGGATGTCCCCGCCCCCAGTTTAAATTGGCACTTGTTGGGCGCGGGGTATCTATGCTATACTCTGTTAAACAAATGAAGCTGTTTGTGTTGTGAGCTTTGTCGCTCACTTGATCCAGTGTTGCCTCGCACTGTGCCCCTTGTTCATTGCCGAACCCACAAAGGATAACGCGCGTAAGTAATGACTTCGACGAGCATTGCAGGTCGTCGAGCCAAATCGGTTCCAATGTAGGCGCCTTCTCTCTTGAGCAGATTGTATTTACTGGGAGGGCAACGCATGTACGTTCGTTCTGAGATCGACCCTGAGTATCCCCTGTATGATCCCCGTTGGGAACATGATGCCTGCGGCACCGGTTTTATTGCCCAGGTTTCTGGGGATGCCAGCCATTACCTGGTACAAACTGCGCTGCAAGCCCTGGCGAATCTCACGCACAGGGGAGCGCAAGATGCTGACGCGGAAACAGGCGATGGCGCCGGTTTACTTACGCAGATTCCTAAAAATCTCTTTTATGAGGACCTGCTGGCGCGGCATATTACGGCGGCTGACCTCGATGACCTGGCGGTTGGCATGATTTTTTTGCCGTCGCAGGAGCGTTTTCCGATTTCCAATATACAGTGTCGTCATATTATTGAACAGACACTCAATGAAGTAGGATTGATGCTGCTCAGCTGGCGTAATCCACCAATCGATTATAGCCTGCTGGGATCTCGCGCGCGAGAGACGGCCCCCAGTATCGCACAAGTGGTGCTGAAATGCCCACGACACCTTACCGCCCAGCAGAATGACGGGAAGCTGTATCATGCGCGACGCCTGATTGAGCAGAGGTTAGAGCAGGCGCGGATGAAAGATTGTTATATCGTCTCACTGTCGCGGACAACCATTGTGCATAAAGGGCTACTGGCTCCATCTGAGCTACCGCACTTCTACCTCGACCTGCTTGATCCTCGTTATACCAGCGCCTTTGCCATCTTTCACCAGCGTTACAGCACGAATACTTTTCCTTCCTGGTCGCTGGCGCAGCCCACGCGCCAACTGGCACACAATGGTGAGATCAATACAATCCGGGGCAACCTGCACTGGATGAAGGCACGCGAAGGCACATTTTTCTCACCGTTTTGGGGGAGCAGGATGAAGGATTTGCTGCCGGTCATCCAGCCGGGAGGGAGTGACTCTGCCCAACTGGACGATGCGTTGGAGTTGCTCACGCATTCTGGTCGAGACCTGTTACAGAGCGTACAGATGCTTATACCGCCCGCCTGGGAGCAAGATGCCGAGCTGACCAGCGAGCAGCGGGCATGGTGCGAATTTCATGCAGGTATTACCGAACCCTGGGATGGCCCGGCTGCGCTTGTTTTTAGCGATGGCCATTATGTTGGCGCTGCCCTGGATCGCAACGGATTGCGGCCAGCGCGCTATACCCTCACCTCGCAGGGCCTGCTCATTCTCGCCTCTGAGGCCGGAGTGGTACCTTTAGAAGCGCATGACGTGGTCGAGAAGGGTCGGCTGGGGCCCGGTGAAATGATTGCTGTCGATTTGCAGCATGGCGTCCTGATGCGCAATAGCGAAATTAAGACAGTGCTTGCGCAGCGACAGCCATACCAGCGATGGTTAGAGCGATACCTGGTGCGCCTGGCAGATATTACGCAGTCGTCGGCGCCTCTTGTCGAAGCTTCGCTCGATCCTGCCGAGCTATTCTTTCGCCAGCAACTCTTTGGTTACACGCACGAAGATGTAGAATTTGTGCTGCGCCCTATGCTTACAGAGCGGAAAGAGCCAATATGGAGCATGGGTGATGATACTCCACTCGCAGCTCTCTCCCTGCATTCACGCGATCTCTCCGATTACTTTCAACAGCGTTTTGCCCAGGTGACCAATCCCCCTATCGATCCTTTACGTGAACGGGGCGTAATGTCGCTTGATTGCTATCTTGGCCGGCGGCAAAACTTTCTTACTGAGAGCGCATTACACGCGCAACTGATCCACCTTGAGTCGCCGCTGCTGAACGAGTCTCAACTACGGATAATCGGTAATTTGAAAGCCGACGGTTTCCGCACGCGCACGCTGAATGCCACCTTTGAAACAGCTGCCGGGGCGGTAGGGTTCGAGGCTGCCCTTGAGAGACTGGAGAAGGAAGCAGTGTCGGCCGTTGCTGACGGCGCGACACTTCTTATAGTCAGTGACCGAACGGCCAACCCGGCTTTTGCACCTGTGCCGATGCTTCTTGCTGTTGGAGCGATCCATCAAACGCTTGTGCGGCAGGGTTTGCGTACGTATATCTCATTACTCTGTGAGACCGCCGCGGCCTGGAATATTCACCAGGTAGCGCTCCTGCTTGGTTATGGCGCGGAAGCTGTTGTGCCATACCTGGCACTGGCGAGCGTGCGCGCACTGGCGGGCGAGCGACACCTGGAACACCTGACAGGAGAACAGGCGGCGGAGTTGTACCTGCACGTGGTTGAAGAAGGTCTACGTAAAGTTATGGCGCGTATGGGAATCTCGACGCTGCGCAATATCATTGGAGCGGGACAGTTTGAAATCGCCGGCCTGGACAAGGCTGTATTGAACCGCTGTTTCACAGGATTTTCCGCTCACCCTGGAAGCGTCGGCTTTACGCAGGTTGCCCAGCAGGTGATTGAACGCTGCCAGGGACTTGAGCAGCCGGCGGAGAGGCAAGAGGATAGCGCAGCGAGTGGACGCAGGAACAAATTGCGCGACAGCGGTCGTTATCGCTTCCGCCGCGATGCTGAATATCATGCCTTTAATCCGCTGCTGGTCAAGACTTTACAGAAGGCAGCGCTGAGTGGTGAAAGCGAAGACTACCAGCGCTTCACCAGCATGGTCTACCAGCGTCCCCCAACCGCACTGCGCGATCTTTTTACCTTTACGGAAACTACCCCCATTTCACTGGAAGAGGTTGAATCGATGGAGGCGATACGCGCGCGTTTTGTCGCTTCGGCTATGTCCGTCGGCGCGCTGAGTTCCGAGGCGCACCGCACCATTGCAGCCGCGATGAACAGCATTGGGGGGCGCAACAATACTGGAGAAGGTGGAGAAGATCCAGACTGGTACCATGAAGACATGAACGGTTACCCTGTCAGTAGTAAGATAAAACAGGTGGCCTCGGCCCGTTTTGGAGTGACGACAGAATACCTGGTGCGTGCTGAAGAACTCGAGATCAAGATGGCGCAGGGATCGAAACCTGGCGAGGGGGGACAACTGCCGCCAATCAAAGTAACGCAGTTTATTGCAAGGCTGCGGCACACCGCGCCGCAAGTAGCCTTGATTTCTCCTCCGCCGCATCACGATATCTACAGTATCGAAGACCTGGCACAATTGATTTATGACTTACGGCAGGTCAACCCGCAGGCACGCATAGGCGTCAAGCTGGTTGCGAGTTCTGGGGTAGGCACCATCGCGGCAGGTGTTGCCAAGGCCCACGCCGATTATGTGCTGATCAGCGGTCATGATGGTGGTACGGGTGCATCGCCGCTCCAGTCGATTAAACATGCCGGAATATCCTGGGAACGAGGTTTAGCGGAGACGCAACAGGTGCTATTGCGCAATGGTTTGCGGGACCGGATTAAGGTGAGGGTGGACGGCGGTTTCAAGACGGGCCGCGACGTCATCATTGGCGCGATGCTAGGTGCGGAGGAATTTGGGTTTGGCACGGCTATCCTGGTTGCTATCGGCTGCGACATGGCGCGGCAGTGTCACCTGAACACGTGTCCAACAGGCATAGCCACACAGCGTGAAGATCTGCGGGCCAAGTTCACGGGTAGAACGGAGCATATTACTCGCTATCTTACCTTGTTAGCCGAGGAGGTACGCGAGTGGTTGGCACGACTGGGTGTAGCGCGCCTGGATGACCTGATTGGGAGAGCCGACCTGTTACAATGTACTGCTGAAGCGATTATTGATCCGTCTGCGCTGCTGGTGGCGGCTCCGGGAACCTCGTCAAGGTCAACCCGTGTACGACAGCCGCAATCGGCATTAGCAGAGGAGTTGCTTGTTGAAGCTGAGCAGGCGCTGCTGGGTGAGCGTAGTGTCGTGACACAGCACCAGATCCATAACTACGACAGGGCAATTGGCGCTGGCCTCGCGGGTGAGATCGCGCGTCGCTATGGGAACGCAGGTTTGCCAGGGGTGAGCATCACCTGTATATTGCAGGGAGCGGCCGGCCAGAGTTTTGGCGCGTTCTGCCTGCCCGGTATGCGACTGGTCCTACATGGCGAGGCTAATGATTATGTCGGGAAAAGTATGACCGGCGGTCAGATTATTATCGCTCCACCAACTGACTCGAGTTTTGCCGCACATAGAAATACCATTCTTGGCAATACAGTGTTGTACGGGGCCACGGGTGGGCAACTCTTCGCGGCCGGGCGTGCCGGAGAGCGCTTTGCCGTACGCAATAGCGGAGCATTGGCGGTTGTCGAGGGCGTGGGCGCTCATGCCTGTGAGTATATGACGGGCGGAATGGTTGTGGTGCTTGGTGAAACTGGAAAGAACTTTGCGGCGGGTATGTCTTCCGGCGTTGCGTATGTCCTGGATACGGCAGGGGTGTTCCCTATGCGGTGTAATACCGAGCTGGTAGAGCTGGAGCGCCTGGATGATGCCGGTGAAATAGAGGCATTGAGAACGGTTATTCAGTGGCATGGGAAAAAGACGCGCAGCTGGCGCGCTGCCCAGCTACTGGCCGAATGGACGCGGATGCAGAGGGTCTTCTGGCGTGTCTCTCCCCGCGGTTCAGTGTGTACGGCAAGCGACTTTGTCGAGTCCGAGGATTATGATGCTGCGATGGTAAGAGTACCTCAACGTTGAGGTACTTTCGCCATCTGGCAAGGTAAAAGCATAGGACTGTAACCTCCTCCGAATATACTTACAGGGGACCGGAAATTTTTCCGGGGCGCCACCGTGTCTATTTCACAATACGTCAAAGGAGGTATTTCTATGCATGCCCAGCATATGCCTGGACGGCTACGACTGCTGGCTACTGTTATCTTGCTGACACTAGCCTTATTAGTGGCAGTGCCCATCGCGGTATTCGCCAAATCCGCCAATGGTTCGGAGGGTTTCTACCAGCAGACAAACCTGGTTTCGGATCTGCCCGATATCGCCAGGGTTCAAGACAAGAATCTAGTCAACTCCTGGGGCCTGGTACATGGCCCTGCTACTCCGTGGTGGGTGGCGGACAATGGGACAGGCGTGTCCACCCTCTATGATGGAAACGGCACCCCATTCCCTGTAGGCTCACCGCTCGTGGTCACCATTCCAGCTCCTGCAGGTGTAACGACCGCAGCCCCGACCGGGGTTGTCTTTAATGGCACGAGTGGTTTCGTTGTTTCGCAGGGTGGTAAATCTGGCCCAAGCGTCTTCATTTTCTCCACAGAAGATGGCACGATCTCCGGCTGGAACCCCGGAGTCGACCGGACCCATGCCGTCCTGGCCGTGGACCGCTCGGCCGTAGGTGCGGGGGCTGTCTACAAAGGGCTGGCTATCAACAGCAACGAAGATGGCACGTTCATCTATGCCACGAATTTCCGCTTCGGTGAGATCGAGATGTACGACGCGAATTTTCACCTGGTTCGTTCTTTCACCGACCACAATCTCCCGCAGGGCTACGCACCCTTCGGTATTCAGAGCATTGGTAGTAACCTTTACGTCACGTTCGCACTGCAGGACGCTGCCAGGCACGATGACGTTGCAGGCCAGGGCCACGGGTTTGTGGATGTCTTTAGCACCAGTGGGCAATTGATTCGCCGTCTCATTTCACATGGCCAGCTCAACTCTCCCTGGGGCCTGGCGCTCGCTCCCGCCAACTTTGGCAGATTCAGCAAGGATTTGCTAGTTGGGAATTTCGGCAACGGGCGCATCAATGCTTACGACCCTAAAACCGGCGAGCGTCTCGGTCAACTTAAAAGTCAAGCTGGAGATCCGATTGTGATCGATGGCCTGTGGGCTCTGGAGTTTGGCAATGACGCAACCGCTGGTCCAAGCAACGTGCTCTTCTTTACCGCCGGTATTGATGGTGAGATGCATGGACTCTTCGGTAAGATTCAGAGCGAAAGCTAATCCGCGACGAGCAAGTAATCTCAGAGGATAACCGAACAATGCGTTGGGATGCTCCCGCGGGAGCATCCCAATACTGTTTAGATACGGGCAATGAGGACGTAGGGGCCGCACCGCAGTGCCCAATACATTGCGCCCTGGTGGCATGGATTGGCTCCCCACCAGGGTGCAATACATTGCGCCCCTACATTTTAGGTGATGCTGCCCTCTTCTCCGGAGACGAGGCCAGCTGCTCTTTGCCATGATGTCATCTCGGCGCCGCGTTTTTCATCTTTATAACGGTAGTCGTGTTTGCGGATGAGTTCAGACAGCTGTGCTTCGAGCCGCTGCATGATAGCGAGCTGTGCCTGGCGGAGCAGGGGAAGCCACGTTTCCGAGGCTGCCAGCGGTTTGAGCGTGCAGGACAGGTGGAAATGCTGCAGGCATAGACCATGGGAAGAGAGGAAGAGCGTGTAAAAGGAGGAATCGGGTAGGGACTGGCGCAATGAAAAGACGAAGCGTGTAAGCGCCTCGTTGCTTTGCTGGCAGGCGGGACAGGGAGAGAGCTCTTCGCCATTTTTTGGGTGGAACCAACGCTGCCTGCGCCTGCCTCCATCCTTTTCAAGCTGTTCTATTTCATCGGTAATGATGTCGCGATAAGCCTGTGCCAGTGACAGGGAGGCACCCATTTGCACTAACTGCCAGGTATGTGTGTTGCAGAATCCCCTGGAGCTGCGTAGTTTTGCTCGCACATTGACATCGGTAAACATCTCGTCTTTAAATGTCTCCAGGTAGCGTCGCGTGGTTTCTCCTGTCAAGCGGCAGAGGATACATCCTGCTTTGTTGCACGCTTCGCTTAAGCGCTCAAAATCCCATGAACTCTGCATGTTTGTAACCTTTACCTTTCTCGTACGTTTATTTTATACGATACCTTTTTTATGTAATGATACTATATAGGACAGTGACATTCCTGAGAGCAATGAACCCACCTTTTTTTGCTGCTATAGCTGATACGAGATGGACACGTTTACTGATTACTATGCCGTGCTGGGTGTAGACCCGAACTCCCCTGCCAGCGAAATCAAGACTGCTTTTAAGAAACTCGCCTTGCAATATCACCCCGATGTTTATAAGGGGGAAGATGCGGAAGAGCGAATGCGCGTCTTGCTGCTTGCCTATCAAACATTGAATGATCCGGCGGAGCGTAAGGCTTATGATGCACGACGTTCGGAACACATTCTTGGTGTTTCTTCGTCGCGCGGAAATGTTTATCACGATGATCTACGCACAAGGACAAGGAGCAATAGCGCGGAGGTAACGCCGCGGGCGCGGCGCGATCGCCAGCGCCATTATAGTTTTCCCGATTTAACCGGGGATGATCCGGTGCGCCTGGACCTGGGCGACATTACTTACGATCTCACATCGGGAGAGGCCCAGGCGCTGAGGGAGCGGGGAATATTACGCGGCGTGGCCACTGAAGCACAGGGAAATTATCCCCGCCATTGTCACCGCTGTCATCACCAGTGGACGATAGCCTCTCTGCGCGGGCGTGGTCTTGTGGATGTGTGCCCGGCGTGCAAGGCGAGCGACTGGGGAGAGTACCTGCTACTGCGCTGCGTTCATTGTCGCGCCGTCTTTGAGAGCGAGCAGATACGCGACGAAGTGGGCGCCTATACCTATGGCAATGGCGCGCTTTGCCCACCCTATGAACTTTTTCCGCTTTGCCCGTATTGCGGAGCTTCGGGCTGGTGTCCAGCCGAAGATGTAAGAGTAGAGCATTTGCGTGCGCAGGCTGCACGCCGAGCTGCTCTGTTCCGTCTCGTTTCTTTTGGTCTTGTGGCGCTGCTGGTTATTGTGGCTGCTTTCTTGCTCTTGAACGTGATGCGCTGAGAAGAAAGATGAACAAGTTTCTGTGTGTTATAATTTGCACATTGGCGAGCGGCATTGCACGAGGAGTAGATCTGTTATGAGAGAAATTGCCTTGCAGGGTATTTATCCCCCAATTCCCACATTTTTTGACACACATGACGAATTAGATATCGCTACCTACCAACGGCACATCGCGCGCCTGGCTGGAGGTGGCATCAGAGGGTACGTGGTGATGGGATCGAATGGCGAGGCTGTCCATCTTAACAGCGATGAACGAGCGACGGTGATCGAGGTGGCACGGCAGGCTGCTGGTGACGAGGCGCTGATTGTCGCGGGCTGTGGCGAGCAATCGACACGAGCGACTATACGCAATTGCGAGCAGGCGGCCCGCAGTGGCGCGGATGTGGCACTCGTCTTGCCGCCTTTCTATTATAAAAACCGCATGGGCTCTCAGGCACTGCTGGCGCATTACCGGGATGTGGCTGATAGCAGTCCGCTGCCACTGGTCATTTATAACATGCCGGCGAATACCGCTGGCATTGACCTTGACGCCGCCACAATTTGCGCACTTGCCGGACATTCCAACATCATTGGTGTAAAGGACAGCGCGGCGAACATGGCAAAGTTAGCGCAGATCGTCGCCTCAACCTCAGGAACTGGAGAACGGGAAAAGGATTTCAGCGTCTTTGCCGGAAGCGCGGGCTATCTCCTACCGGCGCTGGTTGTCGGCGCGGTGGGAGCCGTTGCCGCGCTGGCCAATATCTTTCCCCGCGAGGTCTGTCGCGTGCAGGAACTCTTTTTTGCCGGACGATTGGAAGAGGCAAGAAGCTTGCAGGCAAGACTTGTTCCCGCCAATACTGCTGTTACCACCACCTACAGTGTTGCCGGTCTGAAGGCCGCACTCGAAATTAGGTTTGGCTATGGTGGTCCTCCACGGGCGCCATTACAACCATTGTCCGTGGAAGAACGTGTGCATCTTGCGACAATACTCGATCGTGTGCACAAGAACGCGGAGAGGTGATAGCATACCACTGCCACGCACCAACGCGTGTATCGTTGGTCTCAAGACCATTAATGTGGCCCCGGCTTTGCCGGGGCCAGTTCATGCCGCACAAAGATGATTTAGGGGCAGTCGGATTATTGTGCTATGGCCGGTTGATATCCATGAAAGCGAGAGCTGGTGGCTGCGTCAGATGCATGCCGGATGTTGTGACAGTGAAATTGGCGACATCTGCGAGTTTGCCGTCGCTACAGTTGGATTGAGTACACCAGTACAATTCAACTGCTCCCTGGGTTGCAATATTGTATTCGGCTGAGAGATAGCCGAGGAAGTCTCCTTTGACGGCGAGAGCTTTGCTGGAGAAGGCGTATTTCCCATCGGCATACCACTTACCCTGTACATAGCCATCCGGTGCGTTCGTATCTATTTTGAAGGTGGCATAGATGGTCTGCTTCGTGACAAATGTGTCTGTTACTTTGGTAGGGTTATAGTTGCTATCGACGGCGCTGGCCATTTTGGTATTGGTAATGATGCCGGCGGCGGTAGGATCAATAGTGGTACCGGATGGGCCGGTGTTTCCCGAGGTAGATGTGGTGGGTGTGGTATTTGTCGACGTGGTTGGCGTCGTCGCTGATGATGTGCTTGTCGCATTTGCTTCAGCTGTGGAAGTGGCATTTGAGGAGATTACTGTGTTGCCGGCTTGTTTTACGCCCTGGTAGACAGCGAAAGAGATGCCAGCACAGGCAACGATGAGCACGAGGGCGATGATGCCGAGAATCAAGCCGAGTCTGCTGCGTCGCCTGGGCGGTTGGGGTGTGCCATACATTCCCCCTTGCTGCGGTGGAGGAACGACATAGCCACCCTGTTGCTGAGGAGGAGCTCCGTAGTAGTTTTGCTGCTGGGGAGGCGCATTGTAGGAGGGCGTTTCATAGGGATTGGGCGGCGGAGGTGGCGTCCCATAACCTGGGGAGCCGTAGGCCGTCGATGGCGGGGGCGGCGTTCCACCGTATGGCTGTGCGGGCAAGGTGGGATCCTGGTGTGGTGAGCCGCCAGGACCAGCTTGTGGTACGGCAACTGTAGGATCATATTGTGGTGAACTGCCCGGTCTGCCCGCATTATAAGGGGTAGGTGTGCCACATAAAGGACAGGCTGTTGCGCCTGGTGGAAGATTTGCACCACACGTAGTACAATTCATGCTGAGTCCTCCTGAAAAAGTTTGCTAGTCTTGCCCGGTCCTCCTATTAGAAGGAATACGGGTAGTTTAATAAGGTAGTGCTAGCATACCATGGTTCTGTTTTCCTGCCAAGATGTTATTTTCCTATTTTAATACGCTGCGTTCGCGCGTTTACGTTGTTTTTTTGGGGCGGTGGAGTCGCCAGGCGTTCCTTTATAGTTGATGGACTTATTCTGTACACAACCGTGTCATTACTTTTCACAACGTATGACTGTTGGTATAGTAAGTATGAGTTTCCTAAATTGGCTAGTGCTGCTTGTGGCGGCAGGAAGAAAAGCGAGACGCAGCGCAACCCGGCAGGGCAAGCGTTCATTCAAATAGTGCCTGGTTGATACATGTGCTTGACATAGTTTTCTAGCCAATCTACAATGAGATTGTACGTTGTAGAGTTGGTTAAACCCATGTATACGTTTTTTCGCCGTAAAAGGCGACATGCAGCTATTTGTAGGGTTGCCGGGTTGGCAGCCGCAGGCTACAGCACCGCGACTCCACAAGAATCAGGTTAGTTAATAGAGCAGGAATGTCGTGATACAGAGCAGCGAGGTAGACCGGGTACTGGCGCAACACATAGCCAGATTGAGAGTCAGCTTACAAAATGCTTCAGGTGATATTGAAGGGCCGGAAGAAGGTAGTGATGCCTGGTTGTTACTTGAAGCTCTCATCGACGATGATGACCCCACGCTTTTCGCTCGTTTTGAGCAATCTGGTCACTGGCTTGCGAAGCAGGGCGGTAAGTTAGATGTGCGGCTACAAGCGTTGCAGCGCTATGTCGATGCACTGGCGTTCGAGTTAAACGACCTCTTCAAACAAGTTCCTGTAGCTTCAGAGGATGAGAGGCCGAGACTACAGGTCGAGGCGACTTCCCGTTTGTTTCAAGTGCAGTCTCGCGCTATGCTGTCCCTCACACGTGGCTATCAGGGCGCAATTGACCAGGTTACCCTTGAGCGAAACGCGTTGGCAATGCAGATTGAACAGCGTTTTCTAGCACTACAGCGTATTAACGGCGTCAGTAATTCCACGATGGACCTGGATCAGACGCTTGAAGTGATCACAAAGGTCGTGGCGGAGGAATTGAAGGCTGACCTTTGTACGATCTTTTTCTACGATGAACTCCAACGCCTGCTCACTCTACGCGCTACTAACGGACCGCGCCCATTGGGGGGGATGCATTTTACACTGCGACTCGGGGAGGGTTATAGTGGGTGGGTCGCAGATAAGGGCCGTCCTTTGCTCGTGCGTGATGCCCTGTCTGACCAGCAATTCGCTTTCGAGGTACGCACATATAATACGGACTATCATGGGTTAATGGCTATCCCTATTATTTTCTTTGGCACGACCGAGCGCCTGATAGGTGTTATCAGTGTGCAGTCAACTGAGATGCATGATTTTGGCAATGCGGAGAGGGACTTTGTTGAGGTCGTGGCGGGCATCGTCGCCATCAATATCGAAAATGGAAGGCTCTATGAGCAGACAGACGAGCAGCTGCGGCGCAAAGTTCATGAACTGGCTACCATGCATCGGGTATCCTCTATCATTGCCTCGACGCTTAACCTTGATGAGGTGCTGCAGATTATTGCTACGCAAGCGGTTCACCTTTCAGGAGCTGAGCGATCGTGTATTTTCGAGTTGGACCAGGAGAAACAGTTGTTGCATATTGTCGCACACTATGGTTTGAATAGTGCATTGGTAGAGGGGTTGCACATAGGGGTTGGCCAATGTTGTGCCGGTCGCTCGGTTCTGACGGGACGACCAAGTATGGCTGTAGATTGTTTCGAGAACGATGAACACTGTTTTCTTTCGATGGACCCTGGATTCTCCTCGGAAATCCATTCTGTTTTATGTGTCCCTTTACAGGTGAAGCGAAAAGTCCTTGGTTGTATCTGCATCTATAGTAGCCACCGCCATTCGCTCTCGCATGAACAGATGCAGCTGGTCATTACCTTTGCGAACGAAGCGGCAATCGCCATTGAGAATGCGCGTCTCTATGAGGAGACCCGGCGTGGCCTCGAGTTAAAATCTATATTATTACGAGAGCTGCATCACCGGGTAAAAAACAACCTTGCTACTGTCGCGGGCATACTTTCTTTGCAGCGCCGGCGCACAAAATCTCCTGAAGTGCGTTATACCCTCGCGGAGAGCGTCAATCGCGTGCAGGGGCTGGCGGCGACCCATGATCTACTGGCGCATGAAGATGTGAGTGAAGCGAAGGTTGAAGATATAGCGCGGAAAATCGTGGGGGTTGCCAATGCCAACCTGCGCCCTCCAGCGAAACACATCACATTTGAGGTGGAACCCTGTCCCATTGTTATTCCTTCGCGTGCGGTCACCATCCTGGCGCTTGTGCTCAATGAAATGGTCTCAAACGCGATCAAACATGGCATGGTTGGCCTTAAAGAAGGAACTGTTACGATACGTGGGCGTGAGGAAGATGGCATGGTCATTGTGCAGGTTATCGATACGGGCACGAAACTGAAGCAGTTGGAACCCGGTGAGGAAGAAAGTAGTGAGGGTCTGGGCCTCTCGCTGATCAAAAATCTTATCGGTGACCTGGGAGGACGCTTTGTCCTCTGGAGGGACGGGAGCATGGGACGAACTGTAGCAGAAGTACGTTTTCCGCTGGCGCGAAATCGTAGCCAGGTACCTGGTGGACATGGGGTGGTCCAGGGTTTACTGCGCCGGAATAGTGTTGATCGCCTCAATGCCCCGCAGCCCGACGAGTTTGTCTATTGATGTTTGTGAAGTGGCTGACCACATTTGGAGCAAAAGCGATTATTGGCCGGGTTTTGGGCGCCACAAATGCGGCATGGATTGAGGGGGAAGCCACACGCGGTACAAAAGCGCGTTTGTGCTTTATTGAAGTGCCGGCAGTTGGGGCAAGTAAAGAGAGGGATGGTAGCGACGCGGCTGGGATCATTGTATTCTAACGGCCCACTACCTCGCTGACCAGTGTCAACTGGTAACGAATGTACTGCGCGCTCAAGAGCTTCGGCCATATCACTGGCCTGTTGGTAGCGGTGAGCTGGATTTTTCATAAGTGCAGTGATGATGACTTGTGAGACAGCGGGATCCAGGGCAGGGTTGATGGCATTTGGATGGGGTGGCGGCTCGTAGATGTGGCTGTGGGCCAGGGCAGGGTAGTTGTCTGCCATGAAGGGTAGACGTCCCGTCAAGGACTCAAAGAGCATTACGCCGAGGGCATAGATATCAGCTCGCCCGTCAACCGGTCCTCCCTGGCACTGTTCAGGTGACATATATTCTGGTGTTCCAACTCCGGCGCCCTGGCGAGTCAATTCTTTGCTACCAGCCAGGGCCTTCGCGATGCCAAAATCGGAGAGGATTGGCCGCCCGGCGCGATCCATCAAGACATTCACGGGTTTCACGTCACGATGTATGATGCCCTGTTCATGCGCATAAGAGAGGGCACTGGCAAGTTGCGTGAAGATACGTTTGGCTTCCAGGACATCCATCAGCTGGTTGAGGGCCTGCAGTTGATCCAGGCGCAGTTTCAAAGTTCCGCCATCGACTAACTGCATCACAATGTAGAGGTGGCCATGGTACTCATCGGCATCATGGACGGTTACAATATTAGGGTGTGAGAGCCTGGCGATAAGTCGAGCCTCCAGGTTGAAGCGTTCAACGAAGTTTCGGTCTGCAGCAAACCATGGTGGAAGAACCTTGACCGCAACTTCGCGGTCAAGGTTCTCCTGGTGCGCTCGATAGACGCGCGCCATGCCTCCCTGGCCGAGCTGAGCCAGTATTTTATAGTTCCCAAGCGTCACACCGATCAGGTCGTCTTGTTGCACGATATACTGTGGGCGAAGAAGCTGTATAAGTACGCTCCGCGCCCTTCCTCCTCATCCTCGTTTCGGTCGATCAAGTACGCCTCAATTGCAAATGCTAACGCCTGGCGAAAACTAGGACGGTTTGCCCTAGCTGTATTTTATCCCCCTCCTGGAGAGGATAGGTCTGATATTTATTGACCAACTGACCATTCACTTTGGTCCCATTGGCGCTGCCCTCATCTTTTAAGGCATAGTTTCCATTGCCCAGGTTGACGATCTTGGCATGGAGTCTTGATACCGCCAGGTCTTCAAGGAAGATATCACTTTCGCGGCTACGACCGATACTCAGTTCATCTTTGCGCACCTCGTAGACTCTTCCTGGCTCTTTGCCTTCTTCGACACGTACGGTACCAAGGGTGCCCTGTGGGCCACTGGGACGAAGCATCGTCTTATCATTGTCATTGGCACCAAACATTGGCGCAGCATCTGGCTGAATACCGGGAGCACCAAAGCCCTGTCCTTGTGCGGGACCCTGTTGCCAGGATGGAATTCCAGCATTGCCGGCTGCCGGTGGAGGTGGTGAGGAGGGTGGCTGCTGGAAAGGCTGCTGTCCCCATGCTGCCGGCTGAGACTGGGCAGCTTGTCCCCAGGGATCTTTGCTCGCTGCAGGTTGTCCAGACTGTTGCCACGATTGCCCGGAGCCGCTGCCGCCATACCCGGTGGGCGCCTGTTGCTGTGATGGTGAACTGCCTTGCATACCCCATGGTGAGGCGCCTTGTTGTTGTGACGCTGCTTGCGGCTGCCCCCAGGGGTCCTGTGCTGATTTTTGAGGCCTCAATGTTGCATCCTGGCCCCAGGAAGGTTGGTTCCCTCCCATGCCCGCGCCTGCAGATGGCGTGCTGGAGGGAGCGGCACCCCATTCCGCGGGCTGCTGGGGTGAAGAGGATGGGGCACCCCATGCCCCGGGTTGCTGTGGTGAAGAGGACTGAGCGCCCCAGGCGTTAGCGGCAGGCTGCTGTTGCGCAGGGGACTGGGCGCCCCATACACCTGGTTGTTGTGGTGAAGGGGACTGAGCACCCCAGCCAGCAGGCTGTTGTTGAGCGCCCCAAGCACCGGGTTGCTGCTGTGCAGGGGACTGAGCGCCCCAGGCACCGGGCTGCTGTTGTTGTGCCCAATCGGCTTGAGCACCGGGCTGATTCCACGCTCCTGGCGCATTCGCCTGTTGTCCCTGGCGCTGCCAATCCGATGCCTGAGCGCCTCTATCGGCTTTTGCTGCCTTGTTCTTTCCGCTATTGCGGAGAAGAAAGAGAGCTGTCACCAGGATGACTACGATAAGTACCAAAACTGCCACAATTATCACAATTGGGTTCATGAGAATACTGGAAACAGTAGAAGCAAAAAGTATGAACGTAAGTTTCTCTGTCATGTCGCTCACCCCTCTGATCGTAGGAGCGGTTTACGGGGCCGCCCACAGATATTCACGAGTGCTTATCCTATCAAATGCGATGAAGTGCAACGTAACACCACTACTATCGCAATTCAAAACGCACCTCAACACTGCCAAAGCGTAGAATATCGCCATCTTTGAGCGTACGTTCTTCGTGTGGTGTTAAGGTAATTCCATTCAAGCGAGTCTTATTCAAAGCATTGAGATCTTCGACAGTAAATGCCCCCTGTTGATTCCTCAGGTAGGCGTGGCGTCGTCCAACCGTCTTGTCTGCAAGGTTGATCTCTGGAAAGATACCCAGGATCGGATCCTGACGACCGACAACCATTAACTCACCGGTTAAGGGAATCTGTTGCCCAGTGGAGATAACCACAATGCGAGCTTGTTTTGGAGGAGCGGCTGGAGATATAACAGGTCCAACCGGTCCTGGTTTTTGTTCGTATCCGGGCCTTGAGACTCGCTTACCTGGTGGCATTGCCTGGATACGTTCCTGTAACTGATCGAGCGCTGCAATGAATTCTTGCGGCGTTGCATAGCGATCTGCAGGCGCTTTCGCCATTGCCTTCTGCATGAAGATATCAACCTCAACAGGCAGGTCGGGGCGTTGGCGGCAGATGGAAGGAACTTTTTCGTTCATGTGTTTGATGACGATGTCTACCGCCGTTTCTCCTTCGAAAGGAGGGTTACCAGTTAGCATCTCAAACAGAACAGTTGCAACCGAATAGAGATCAGAGCGGGTGTCCGCTGAACGCCCACTTTCTGCCTGTTCTGGCGATATGTAGTAGGCTGTGCCCATAAATACGTTGGATTGTGTAAGAGTGACGGTTTCTCTGCTGCGCGCCAATCCAAAATCAACGATCTTCACCACATCTTTTCCACTGATAAGAATATTCTGTGGTTTAATATCGCGATGCACCACCCCCTGTTTATTAGCTGCATCCAGTCCCTCGGCGATCTGGCGAGTGTAATTCAATGCTCGTAATGGTTCCATCGGACCATGAGTAATCATATGGTACTTCAGGTTCTGCCCATCGATGTATTCCATTACGATATAATACATCTGGTTGTCGTTTCCATAATCAACGATCCGCACGATGTGAGGATCACTGAGGTTCAGGTGGATATGTGCCTCTCGTTGGAAGCGCGCAAGTAATTCGCCATCATTTGAGAGTTCAAGGTGCATGACCTTTACTGCATAAATGTGGTTATTTTCTGTATCGCGTGCGACGTAGACGGTGGCAAAGCTGCCTCGTCCTCTTTCGTCTATGAGCTTATACCTACCTTTGATGACACGACCAATCATGTCACCGTTCATATGCCAACTCCTAACTGAAAGGCTCTCATCGCGGCTATTATAACATCATTTACTACTTGATGTCATGTTAGCTATTCTTGTGGCTCTTCATCCCTCATCAATCCCCGAATGCGGGTGTTCTAAGGTACTTTGCTGCTCTTATCCCGAAGGACCGCGGCCCTTACTCGCGGGTTTCTTATCACTCCCCATGCTTATACAAACGGAGAAGTCCGCGAATCGGTCATGCAATGGGTAGAGTCTCCTATTTTTTTGTTGCCGTGATGTGTGGCAAACCCTTGCATTTCCTATGTGGGAACTATATATTTTCTGTATGGTGAACGCGCTGTGTTGTTATTTTTGGTGGAAGGATAACCAGATGGAGCCTGTTCATGGTGTTTTACTCGATATCGATGGCGTTTTGCATGTGAGCTTGCAGCCCTTGAAGGGTGCGACGGAGGTGTTGAGGTGGTTAGAGCAGCATGGCTATCCTACCTGCTTTGTTACGAATACAACGACGCTGGCGCGCACTACGCTGGCACAGCGATTACAGGGCATCGGGCTTCCCATCACTGAGGAGCGTTTGATCACCGCGCCAGTAGCGACAGCGAATTATATTCGCCAGCGCTTTCCAGGGAAGCGGTGCTGGTTATTGACGAAAGGTGATACAGCTGCAGATTTTGCAGGTATCGAACTCGTTGAGTCGGAGGCAGACGTTGTCGTGATCGGTGGAGCCGAAGAGTTGCTGACTTACGAGGCGATGAATGCTGCCTTTCGCATGCTGATGAATGGAGCGGTGTTGCTAGCAATGCATACGAACCTCTACTGGCGCACAAGCGAGGGGCTGAGGTTAGATAGCGGGCCATTTGTGCGAGCATTAGAGGTGGCGACTGGCAAAGAGGCGATTGTGCTGGGCAAGCCTGCTCAAGCATTTTTTGAGCAGGCATTGCTTTCGATCAAGGTGGACGCGCACGAAGCAATTATGGTGGGCGATGATATAGAGAACGATATTGGAGGCGCTCAAGGAGCGGGTCTGCGCGGTATCCTGGTCTGTACAGGTAAACACCAGGCAGATTCTCCGCTTTTAGAGCGAGTGCACCCTGACGCGATTCTGCCATCGATAGCGGAATTGCCGCGCTGGATCGAGGAGCAAGAGTGAGCGAACAGAGGGAGCTCCAATTGTCAAGCAGGTTTTTCAAGAAAACATTTCGCTGATGCTCTCTCTGTTGTGAATTCGCTTGATGGCCTCCGCGAAGAGAGAAGCGACCGACACCACCTCAATCTTAGGCGAAAACGTAACAGGTTGATTTTCGACCGTATCAGTAATCAGCAGTTGCTTGATAGGACTTTTGTCGATGCGCTCGACTGAGCCTGCTGTTAAGACGCCATGTGTGACTACAGCGTAGACCGCTTTGGCACCTTGCTCTATGAGCGTTTCAGAAACCCTGGCCAGTGTCCCACCTGATATTGTAAAGTCATCCACAACCACGGCAGTTTTGCCTTTCACGTTGCCGATGATCTGCAAGATCGATGCTTTCTCGTCGTGCGCGATGCGTTCTTTGTCGGCGATGGCCATGGAGGTGCCTAGGAGAGAGGCATACCTGCGCGCTTGTTTGGCGAAACCGACATCCGGCGAGACGACGATGATATCTTCCAGCCCCTTTGACAGGATGCGATCAACCACCACGGGGAGAGCATACAGGTTATCGACCGGCAGGTGAAAGAAGCCCTGGATCTGAGGGGCGTGTAAATCCATCGTCACGACGCGGTCTGCTCCCGCGGCTTCAATGGCGTCGGCGCAGACGCGGGCGCGAATAGAGACACGCGGTTCGTCTTTTTTATCTCCCTTCGCATAGCTGAAATAGGGAATGATTACCGTCACGGTCTCGGCCCCGGCGCGTTTGAAGGCATCGACCCAGAACAGCAATTCCATAAAATTGCCGTTCGCAGGAAAAACTGTGGATTGAACCAGGTACACTCGGCGACCGCGCACATTCTCCAAGATGCGCACAAATGTGTTCCCGTCGGAGAAATGGAGGGTTTCATTCTTCCCTTGAGGAATGCGCAGGTAATCGCAAATGCGCGCGGTGAGTTTTCGGCTGCCACTTCCCGCAAACACCAGCATCTCGTCGTAGCTCATGTCTGGTTTCCTTATTCTCCTCTAGATTTTATTCATAACAGGGGGATGGTTGTCAGGGTCGCGGTAGGATGTCCCCATGATATTTGGCAATGTTCTATATTCATTATAGTATATTTGAGCGACACCAAATATGGTAGAGTATCTTCAGGAAGGTTTTTCGTTGCAATGAAAGGGAGGATAACTAAAGATGGAGCAGCTGGAACAAATGGTCTGCGTGGCCTGTCGCAAAGGTGAGCCGACGGTGACGGAAGCCGAGATGGCTGAGTTTCTGCCACAAGTGCCGCAATGGCGCGTTGTGGAGATCGACGGCATTCAGCGTTTAGAACGCGTTTTCACGTTTCCTAATTTTGTTGAAGCGCTAGCTTTCACGAACAAAGTGGGAGAAATTGCCGAGGCAGCGGGTCATCATCCCGCTCTTTTGACCGAGTGGGGCAAGACGACGGTGACGTGGTGGACGCATAAGATCCGTGGCCTGCATCGCAATGATTTTATTATGGCTGCGAAGACGGACAAGCTGTATGAAGAGTAGATTGTTAGCTGGTGAAGCGCTTCGTCCATTGGACCAGCGCTTCTACCAGGGCCTGAATTTGTTCACGGGTCTTGTCGTCTGTTAGATTATCGTCATCATCGAATTTTTCCCAGGCAGTCATGACGTGCACTTCTGGCTTCAGGAGTACGGGCATGTTCAGATAGTGAAAGACCTGGCGAAGGTGCTGCTGGGCGCGCACGGTCCCGAATCGACCACCGATGCCCATGATTGCTGCTGGCTTCCCTTCCAGTACTGATTTTCCCGTGGGTCGAGAGGCCCAGTCGATGGCATTTTTCAGCACGCCTGGTATCGAGTAGTTATATTCGGGAGTGACGACGAGCAGAGAATCGGCGTGATGGATTTTCTCTTTGAAGGAACGGACTGGAGCTGGCTCGTCATTTTCGTAGTCCTGGTTGTATAGAGGTATTTCATCAAGCGTTACAATTTCCAGCGTGGCTTCCTCTGGTACCAGCTGCTGGGCAATTTTTAAGCCGGCCCTATTATACGAATTTTTGCGCAGGCTTCCGGCGAAACCGAGCATGTGAATTGGTGAGGTCATTATTTCTCCAACAGGATATGGTTTTATTATGATTTTACATCGGAAGAGGCATGAAAGATCAATACCTCAAAAAGTAAAGTTAGTGACTTTCGATGAGCGCGACCGCGTAGCAGGCGATACCTTCGCGGCGGCCTGCGAAACCAAGACCATCGGTAGTAGTGGCTTTGACGCTTACCTGCCCGGTATCCAGGCGCAAATGCTGCGCCAGGTGGATACGCATGGACGCTATGTGGGGGGCAAGCCTGGGTTCTTCAGCGACGATAGTGGCATCAATATTACTTATTTTCCAATGATGTTGACATAACAAATTGTAGGTATAGTCGAGGAAAACGGAGCTGGGCTGATTTTGCCAGCGATGGTCACTGGAGGGGAAATGTGTGCCGATATCGCCGAGGGCCGCCGCGCCCAGCAGGGCATCGACGACGGCATGTATGACTGTATCTGCGTCTGAATGACCAGAGAGGCCCTGTGTGGAAGGGATGGTTACACCACCAAGGATGAGTGGACGGTCCGAGGTGAAAGCGTGGACGTCGTAGCCAAAGCCGATACGCGTAGTCATAACCGGTTTCCTTGTATGAAAGCTTCTGCCAGCAGCAGATCTTCTTGAGTGGTTATTTTGATATTTGTGTAGTCGCCAGGAAAGACGCTTACCGCTTGTCCTAGCTGCTCCAACAAGGCGGCATCATCGGTAACATCGCTTTGCGCTGCGCTGCTGTGGTGTGCTTGATGGATGAGTGGAAAGGAAAAGACCTGCGGGGTCTGGATCGCCCAGAGTTGCGAGCGATCTATCGTGCTACTCACGTTTCCATGCTGGACCAGTTTGATGGTATCTTTGACGGGCACGGCGGCGATAGCCGCCCGGTGCAGCCGGGCTGCTTGTAAGCCAGCTTCAAGTATTGTGGAGGTAACGAGCGGTCGTGCTCCATCGTGAATCATCACCCATTGGCAAGCAGGCGCAATTGCTGCCAGTGCGTCAAGACCAGCACAGACCGAGTCCTGCCTGCGCTCGCCGCCTGGGACCAGCGCGGCAATTTTTTGCCAACCTTCTTGCGCGCAAAGCGCTGCTGCATCGCTGAGACGTTCGGAATTGAGCACCAGAATGATGCGATCGACGATGGGAGAACCTTCGAATACATCGATGGTGCGGGCCAGGGTGAGACGTCCCGACAGTGGCGTCCAGAGTTTATCGCGACCTTGCATACGGCGGCTAGCTCCCGCGGCCACGATGATGACGGACGATGTATATTGCATAAGGGTTATCTTGGCCTTGGTGGCGGCAGAGGCGATGTACTGTTGCCGTTGTTCCCCTGCTTAGGATGGGCGAAAATCATGCGCCCGGCGACTGTTTGCAGTACGCGTGTGACAGAGACTTCAATAGTCATACCCATAAATTGCCGTCCGCCTTCAACGACGATCATGGTGCCATCATCCAGGTAACCAACGCCCTGTCCGAGTTCTTTGCCGTCTTGCATGATTTTAATAAAGATATCTTCACCTGGAAGCAGCACAGGTTTCACGGCGTTGGCCAGTTCGTTAATATTGAGTACTTTTACGCCCTGCAGCTCGGCAACACGGTTGAGGTTAAAGTCGTTGGTGATAATGGGGCAATGCAGGGTGCGTGCCATTTTGACGAGTTTGCCATCAACCTCCACCACGTCCTCCACGTCGGCATCGGTGATCTCAATAGGAACGGTGGTATCTTTTTGCAAGCGGTTAAGCATCTCAAGCCCGCGCCTACCGCGATTACGGCGCATTGTGTCAGCCGAATCGGCGATACGTTGCAATTCGTTGAGGACGAAGCGGGGGACCAGCAGCGCGCCGGAGACGAAGCCTGTCTGGCTGATATCGGCAATACGCCCATCAATAATGGCGCTGGTATCCAGTAGAATCTGTGTGACGGGTTGTAGCTGCGAAGCGTGCTCTTTGTCGCTCTCTTTCTCCTTTTCCTTCTGACGCTCTTCCTCGCGTTCACGGTCGCGGGCGCGACGATTGGCGAAGTTAGCTTGAATGAGATGAGAGAGATCGTTTTTCCGTTGTACTGCGAGTGTAACTCCCAGGCCACCACATACGACGGTTCCAACAAAAGGAAGCATACGGCCAAATATGCCGGGTAGATTGGCCAGTGGGATAGCGATCAGGAACGAAATGATGAGACCAATAATGAGTCCGATGACAGCCGCGACCAGGTCACTGGCGGCCGCTTCACGCATCCAGCGGTATGGTACAACGGTGATATAGGGAGTGAAGACGAAGGCCAGCAAAGCTCCCCCCACTCCAATTCCAACAATCCACCAAATATTAAATGGTAGTGTAGACCTATCTACAAAGAGGAGAGCGGCGATGATGACGACAGTTACTAGCGCCCCGGCGAAGCGGGCAATTGTGTTGATAGACATCCCTGCAACCTCCAGAATGGTGCCTTATAGGAGAGTAGAAAATGATGGATCTGCGCTCCAACGCGGTAGAGCCACCTATAAGTACCTGTAGGATGCGTTGCGAGGCAAGACTTGCGGGCAGGGCGGATGATAAAAACAAAAATGATAATAGCGTTATGAAAATTTTCCCGAGCCTGCTGTATTGAACCATGAAACGCACCCGTTGAACCAAAAAAATCTCTGTATCGACTTAAGGAGTATACACCCTTACGATGTAGGAATCAATAGCGTTGAACGGCGGAACAGCAGGCACTCCATATTCGAAGAGGAAAGGGAGATACCATATTTCCCTTAAATGCTGCCGTGCAGTGTATATCATCCTCCTCTTTAGTGTAGCGCAATTTCCAGTGCTACTGCAAGTGAACTAGAGGTAATTACTCTGAAATCAGCAGGCAGAGAGGAGTATTCGAGTTCTTTACTGAGGTGTGCACCATTCCCGGCAGCGGGTACGATACTGCGTTTGAAACCGAGCTTGGCGGCTTCACGTACGCGAAGCGCCAGGCGGCTAACGGGACGCAGCTCGCCTGACAGGCCAACCTCACCGATGAGAGCCATGTCAGGAGGAATACGTTTTTCGCGGTAGTTTGAGGCAATTGCAGCAGCTACACCCAGGTCAATAGCGGGTTCTTCGAGGGTAAAACCTCCGACCACATTCGCATAGACGTCATGATTGCCCACGGCCAGCCCGACCCTTTTGGTAAGGACAGCGAGTAGCATCAAGAGGCGGTTGTGTTCTATGCCACTGGTGGTGCAACGTGGGTTGCCAAAGTTGCTGGGTGTGACGAGGGCCTGCACCTCTACCAGTAGTGGCCGTGTGCCCTCCATGCTGACCACAACTGCGGAGCCTGTCGCGTCGATTGCCCTGTCTGCCAGGAAGACAGCAGACGGGTTGGCAACTTCTAACAGCCCTTCTCCGTGCATCTCGAAGACACCCACTTCATGGGTGGCGCCAAAACGATTCTTGACACCGCGTAAAAGGCGATACGTGTGATAGCGTTCACCTTCGAGATAGAGTACCGCGTCGGCGATATGTTCCAGGGCCTTTGGGCCTGCAACCGTGCCTTCTTTGGTGACATGGCCAATGATGAAGATGGGGGTGTGGGTACTTTTTGCCATCTGCATAAGCTGCAGTGTGCATTCGCGAACCTGGCTGATGCTGCCAGGGGCGGCTGTCAGGTGGTTTGAAAGGACGGTTTGAATCGAATCAACGACGACCAGCGATGGCTTCAAGCGATTGATGGCTTCGGCGATTACCTCTAGCTCGATGGAGGCCAGGAGATAGAGCTGCTCTCCCGTGATGTCAAGGCGTTCGGCCCGCATTTTCACCTGCTCGATCGATTCTTCACCTGAGACATAGAGCACAGGGCCTTCATTTTTTGCGATAGCGCCCGATACTTGCAAGAGCAAGGTAGATTTACCAATGCCGGGTTCGCCACCGATGAGTGTGAGTGAGCCAGCCACCAGGCCCCCTCCAAGGACGCGGTCCATTTCTGCATAGCCCACGGAGATGCGCTGCTGTACCAGGGGTTTGATCTGTGGTAATACAAGAGGAACCTGGGTACCCTGGGCGATGGCTGATGTACCTAACAGTGTTTGACGGCGTTGTTGAGCTGGACTCTGGGGAAGGTCCACTGTTTCTTCCATCGTGTTCCATGCTCCACAATCGGGGCATCTTCCCACCCATTTGCTCTGTTCACCGCCACATTGCTGGCAGATATATTTCGTACGTGTTTTTGCCATGAGAAATACAATTCTAGAACAGATGAGGGGAGACAATGCGGTATATTGCATTGTCTCCCCTCATCTGTTCTACCCTTTATTTTATCCCTACGAGGCTTATGCGGTTTCACCGCTGGCACTATTTTCACCACCGCCAGCTGAAAGTGCTGCTTCGGGTGTAGCAGGTGCGGGCAACTGCTCAATGCGGTTGCGTACATGGAGAGCGAGGTCGTCATCAACGACGCTTGCCTCTACCAGATCTCCTGGATGGAACTTGCCCTGTAAGAGGCCTTCCGCCAGGGGATCTTCGACCATACGCTGAATAGTGCGGCGCAATGGACGGGCACCATACTGAGCGTCGAAACCTTTATCAAGCAAGAAGTCTTTGGCACTTTGAGGCACGATCAGTTCAATCTGCTGCTCGGTCAGTTGTGCACGGACGCGATTAAGCAGGAGATCGACGATGGAGTACATTTCTTCGATTCGCAGTGAATGGAAGACGATGACCTCATCGATACGGTTCAGGAACTCAGGCTTGAAGGTATTCTTCAGTTCGCCCAGCACCTTGCTTTTCATGCTCTCATATTCGTTCTGGTTGGCTCTGGCCTTGTCTTTGGACTGTTGGAAACCAATACTGGCTTCTTTGTTCAGGAGGGCCGCACCAACATTCGATGTCATGATAACGATCGTATTGCGGAAATCGACCGTGCGTCCCTTGGCATCAGTCAACTTGCCGTCTTCAAGGATTTGAAGCAGCATGTTGAAGACATCCGGGTGAGCCTTTTCGATTTCGTCGAGCAGGATCACGCTATAGGATTTACGGCGTACCGCCTCGGTGAGCTGACCACCCTCTTCATAACCAACATATCCTGGAGGTGCACCAACGAGGCGGGCAGCCGCGTGGCGTTCCATAAATTCTGACATGTCAATTTTGATCAGTGCGTCTTCGCTACCGAACATGAATTCCGCAAGCGTTTTGGCAAGCTCGGTCTTACCGACGCCCGTTGGTCCCATGAAGATGAATGATCCGATGGGGCGTTTGGGGTCCTTCAGGCCAGCGCGGGCGCGCCGAACCGCGCGAGCGATCTTCTCAATCGCTTCATTCTGGGCAATAACACGAGCGTGCAGCGCATCCTCCATCTGGAGCAGTCGTTGTGACTCCTCCTGCGCGATACGCATTACGGGAATACCCGTCCACATCGAGACAATCTGGGCGATTTCCTCTTCGCCGACGCTCGGTTTATCAGTGCCACGTTCGCGGTGCCAGCCAGATTCCAGCTTGGAGATGCGATCGCGCAGTTTGACTTCGCGGTCACGAAGTTCTGCTGCCAGTTCATACTCCTGCTGTTGGATCGCAGCTTCCTTTTCACGGAGCACTGATTCGAGTCCCTTCATTGCCTCTTTGAGGTTAAGGGGAGCAAGCGAGTTCTGCATACGGACACGGCTTGCAGCTTCGTCGATCAGGTCTATCGCTTTGTCGGGCATGAAGCGATCGGTGATATAGCGACTGGCCATATCGGTGGCAGCCTTGAGAGCCTCGTCGGTAATCGTCAGACGGTGGTGGGATTCATAGCGTTCACGAATACCTTTGAGAATCTCGATAGTTTCCTCAACTGTAGGTTCGCGGACGATGACTTCCTGGAAGCGGCGTTGTAGAGCCGCATCGCGCTCGATATACTTGCGATATTCATCAAGCGTGGTCGCACCGATACATTGTAATTCACCACGAGACAGGGCTGGTTTGAGGATATTAGCAGCGTCAACTGCACCCTCTGCCGCACCTGCGCCGACGAGCGTATGTACTTCATCGATAAAGATAATACAGTCTCGGCTACTGCGGATCTCTTCGATGATCTTTTTCAGACGTTCTTCAAACTCACCACGGTATTTGGTTCCAGCTACCAATGATCCCACGTCAAGGGTGAGCAGGCGTTTGTTCGCCAGTGTTTCAGGTACTTCTCCCGCGATAAGGCGTTGAGCCAATCCTTCGACGATGGCAGTTTTGCCGACGCCGGGTTCACCAATAAGAGCAGGATTGTTCTTATTGCGTCGAGAAAGTATCTGGATAACGCGCTCAATTTCTTGATGGCGTCCAATGACGGGATCGAGTGTGCCAGCGCGAGCGGCGGCTGTAAGGTCGATACCCATCTGGTCAATGGTGGGGGTCTTCGAGTGCTTGGCATCACGCTCATGCGGTGCGCCCGATTGACTGAGCACCTGAATGGTTTGTGTGCGAACCTTCTCCAGGTTAACTCCCAGGCTTTCGAGCACGCCAGCCGCGATACCTTCGCCTTCGCGTACTAACCCCAACAAAAGATGTTCTGTGCCAATATAATGATGATTCAAGCGACGAGCTTCATCAACTGCAAGCTCAATCACTTTTTTGGCGCGCGGAGTAAGACCTATTTCACCGAGGACGATGCGGTCTCCACGGCCAATTATAAATTCCACGGCGCTGCGAACCTTGTTCAGTTCGACGCCTAAATTACTTAATACTTTGGCGGCAACGCCTTCGCCTTCACGTACGAGACCGAGAAGGAGATGCTCTGTGCCGATGTAGTTGTGCTGGAAGCGTTGGGCTTCCTCCTGGGCGAGGCTTAAAACTTTGCGTGCCCGCTCAGTAAACTTGTCAAACCTATCTCTATCATTCACCTGTTTGTCACCCCCCTTTCAGTGGCAGAGGGTGGAACCGGTCCCTCTGTGTCGCTCAGGTAAACTATGTAGTCCATCATACAACACACAAAATTTAGCGTCAAGGAATACAACAGTTGCCTCCCGTTTGATAAAACGCGCTCACTTGCCTACTTACTCACTCGCTCACTCGCGACTCCTTACCGAGAAACAATCGACCTCCTCGCTGTTATACACAAGTACATATACAGAAAGGAGGTCAAGCGATCAATTTTTCATGTGCAAATCGTTCGGTAAGCTTAGCTAAGAATCTTTTCTCTTCAGTTGCCTCCGTTTATTCTGTTACTCTTTTTAGAGACAGTGGGTGATTGAAGTTTTCTCTTCTGAGCGGGTGTATCCGTTTGCTTGTTATCATCATACCTCACACATTGGAATGCGTCAAGGAGAAAATTGAACTGAAAATGCTGAAAGGATTGTCGGTAAACCGGCAATCTTTCCAGCATTTTTCATTCAGTTCCAGTTCAGTATAGAGTAATTACGAGGACTGTTCTTCAGTTGTCGCTGACTCTGTCTCTTCTTTTGTGCGCTGACGTGCTGCGGCACGGAAGGCTTCAGCCATAGCAGTCGTTTCTCCAGCGTCACCGGCAGCCAGACCACTGAGGAGCGGATTCTCATTCGCCCGATCACGGCGCTCGCCTTTGCCTTCATTTCGCCGCTGAGTCCCTGTCGCCTCCAGGGATGGAGTGGCAGATTCGGGATGCGCGGCCAGCTCTTCAAGTGAAGGGGTTGATGGCGCGGCAGCTGTCGTCTCTTTCGTATCTGCTTCCTGCCCAACTGGTGAGAGTTCGGCGGACACTTCAGCGTCTGGCTCCTCCGCCTGGCGGAGACTGAGACCTAAGCGCCTGCGTTCCGCATCAATGCGCAGGATGCGCAGTTGAAGCGGCACCCCTTCATGGAGGACCTGTTTGGGATCCATCCCGGGCGTCAGCTCCGAGAGATGGATCAGTCCTTCGATGCCATCCTCGATGCGAGCAAAGGCCCCGAAGGGTGCGATCTTCGTAATCACGCCTGTGACGACCTGACCAGGCGTATACCGCTGCTCGACGGTTGTCCAGGGGTCCACTTCCGCACGCTTGATCGAGAGTGCGATTTTCTTTTTCTCTTTGTCGACGCTGAGGACCTGGACTTCGACCTCTTGCCCGACATGGAGCACTTCACTGGGATGATTGACGCGGCTCCAGGCGAGCTGGCTGATATGAACCAGTCCGTCGGCGCCTCCCAGGTCGACAAAGGCCCCAAAGTTGGCGAGGTTACTGACGATACCCTTGCGGACTTCGCCTGGTTTGAGCTCATCGAGCAATTCTTCGCGACGGCGCTGGCGCCATTCCTGGACAGCGAGGCGCTCGGAGAGGATCAGGCGATTGCGCGCCCGATTGATCTCGATAATTTTGAGCTGGAGCTCTTTGTCTTTCATGCTCTGGAGTTTGGCGGCGGTTTCCAGGTTTTCTCCCCCGGAAGCGACTTCTTCGCGCTTGAGGTTGAGAATCTGCGAGATGGGCACGAAGCCACGAATGCCGGCGACGTCAACGATCAGGCCGCCTTTGTTATAGTCGATCACTCTGGCTTTGAGGAGTTCGCCGTTCTTATACTGCTCCTCGGCAATGCGCCACTGACGCTCAGCGTTTGCCCGTTTCAGTGAGAGAAGGGCGTGTCCATCCTGCGTTTCTGGTTGGATGACGTAGACCAGGACTTTGTCATTCATGTGAAGCTCATTAAAAGAACCATAGCCGGTGGCTGGAAGTTCTTTTGTCGAGAGGACGCCCTCAGATTTGAGGCCAATATCGACCAGAATTTCGTCCTGGTCAATACGCACGATTACGCCCTCGACCACATCGCCGCGTTTGATATTGATGGGACTGGCTGATTTCTCGAGCAAATCAGCCATTTCATTGAAATCTTCCATCTCTTCTGGGTTGTTGTTGCTGGTGTTGTTTTGACCTTCTTGGTCGTTTTCTTCAAACATCGTCTGTACCCGCCCGCTCTCGTGATTTGCCGCTGGCATAGTCGAAAGGTCGCCGTGCTGTTGTGCTTGCATGGGTAAAATACCCCCTTCGATCCACGGTTATTGCCTGTCCAGTCCTACACTTACCGGTCCTTGTGGTCGTGTGCCAAAGTTCTGCGTTGTTTCAGACCGAAATCTTGCTTGTAGGAAGATAACGACGATTGGATTTCACGCCGAGACCCTGGGGAGTATAGTCATGGACATTGGCTTATCGGGGAGAGGATGCTTAGGCGGTGATCGTTTCGGTCTTTTGTATCTCAGATAAGTAATGTATTTCTGAGTATCTATTGTTGCTCTACGGGACGGTCATACCAAACGTGCTCGCAGACAAAGAAACCTATGTACGAACACAATGAGAGCCTAAAAATTTGCATACCCCTACTCGATAGTCTAATTATACCAAAAGGTGTTCTCGAATGCAAGGCATCACATGGTTTTTGTAAAATCCTGTTCTGTTTTTCTGTTTCATCGTGTATCATAGTGATGCAGTAACTTGTTTGATGTTAGTTGCTACTTTTTGAGAAAATGCTGCATGGGTCCGGCTATGGATTGTGCTAAAATAAACCTATGAATGTAGACGATATACATGATGTTGTAGCCGTGCTGCTGCGCCGCTTAGAGCCGGTTGAGCGTGCTGAACTGCTTTCGGATACGATCGAAGGTCTGCATCCTCTCGCCCGGAAAGCGGCAGTTTTGATAGGTTTTTTCGAGCGAGATGGTGAACCGACCCTCATTTTTATTCGCCGGGCCTCCACATTACGTTCACATGGTGGCGAGATTGCTTTTCCAGGTGGTGGAGTGGAGCCGGCAGATAGCTCCCTGGTGATGGCAGCCCTGCGGGAGACGGAGGAAGAAATCGGATTAGATCCCTCAGGGGTGGAGGTATTAGGTGTGCTTGAACCGGTGTTTACCGTGGTGAGCAATTACCTGATTATTCCGGTGGTGGCATTTTTACAAAATGGAATAGGGATGGTGCAGTTGCAAGCGAGCGAGGTCACCGAAATTATTCTCGCTCCGCTCAAGCGTCTCACTGACGAGTCTATTTATCATACTGAGGAGTGGACTCGTGAAGGGCAGACGCGCACGATATATTTTTATGATTTCGGGCCGTATCGAATATGGGGGGCGACGGCGCGCATGCTCAAGGCTTTTTTGGATTTGTTGAAGCAGGGTTAGTCCAGGGTCGGGCACCAACTTTCTTTTTTGGGTATATCCACAGTTGAGTACATCCCACAATAGTCCCCGTTACCTTGATTCTTTCCGTTCGTTGACTACAATAGAGAGTAATAAAGTTGAGAGCCTGTAGCGCGTGCACTGTATACTGTTTCTTTGAGATGCGGTTGGTCTAAATGATCCCCTAGCGGAGAAAAGCTGTGACATTGCCAACATCTGATGCCCATTCTTCGAGGTACCCATTTTATCATCCAGAAGCAACTTTCCCTACTCCTGCCCCTACCCACTCGATGACTCCTACTCCTCCTCTAACTCCTATTCAACCCACAACACCATCTCCGGATCTGTCAAATGTTGGGCCCTCATGGGATATGGATTATGAACGCACTATAGATTTTGCAACTCACACATGGGATCTGGCTACGGGTGGTTTAAAGACCTTAACGGCAAAACGTGAATTACCTTCCTTGTATGAGCGACGACCAACCGAGAAATTACCTCCTAACACATCGGGTGTTCCTCGCAGCTATGCCTTTTTGCTGATCGTTTTAGTATGCTTAGTACTGATGCTCATTAGTGGAGGCGTTGTACTGTTTGTGATGTTGCAGCCCTGAATAAGCGTGTGCGAACATTTTTCCCTTCGAGCGCCAGGTATGGCTACGGGGGTGAGAATGAGAACAGCCTGGGAGTGAGTTTTGCGCCCAGGTATAGTCTAGGTTTGTGCCGCTGGCACGCCGTGTAATGCTCTGGCATTACGCACGGCGTTGAGGATGGCCCTGGCTAAGGTGGCAGCCGCCGTTGCACCTATCATACTCACCTGTGATGCAGTTGTTGCAGCCTCTTTTGGCTGTGATGCTGTTCCCAGAGCAAGCGCGAAGACAGTATCGCCATCAAACATGGTATGCGCAGGCCGAATGACCTGTGCTATGCCGTCGTGTGCCATTTGCGCGACCTTATTGGTGGCGCCCTTGGGGAGATATGCGCTTGTGGCGATGACCGCGATGGTTGTGTTGCCGAAGGGGTTGGAAGCGATGAAGCCACCCAGGGGGTTTCGTGCGCCAGCAATGACCTGCTGAGTTTGTGGATCGATCACATCGCCGAGCGCGTTGACCACGACGATGGCGCCAACGAGAGTGCCGTCGTCCATACGCGTGCTGGCCGAGCCAAGCCCACCTTTCATCATGAAGCCGGGGCCCAATAGCTTTCCGACGGTAGCTCCGGTTCCTGCACCTATGTTGCCCTGGGGTATGGCTTCAGCGGTGGCTTGTTCACAGGCGCGGTATCCGGCGGCGGCATCGGGGCGAACGCTGGCAGAGCCAAAACCGAGGTCGAGAATAGCGGCTGCAGGCACGATAGGTACTTTTGCAACGCCGACGTCGATGCCAATACTGTGTTCTTCAAGATAGCGCATGACACCACCAGCGGCATCGAGTCCAAAGGCGCTGCCGCCGGTCAGGATAATGGCGTGGACCTCTTCTACCATGTGTAATGGGTGCAGTAGATCTGTTTCGCGAGTGGCGGGAGCGCCGCCGCGCACATCGACGCCACCAACTGCTGGTGTGTCGCAGAGAATGACGGTGCAGCCAGTGCCAGCTTCAAGGTTGGTGTCGTGGCCTACGCGAATGCCGGGGATATCGGTGATGTCGTTATGCATAAAGTGGAAATATCACCTTTCTCATTGTCTGAACTCAGAATTGCTACAACCCCAAGAAGAATAATACCAGGGCCACACCGATGGGTACCGTCAGATTATCAGTACCTAGAGGCGAGATGGCTTCCAGAAGGGTTCCCACGATGGCCGCTACCAGCGCTCCTATCATTACCAATGATATGCTCAGTGGCGAGAGGATGTAGAGCGTGATAGCGACAGAGACAAGGGTGAAGATGAAACCTGCGAGTGAGCCTTCAATGGTTCGTTTGCTGCCGAAAAGGGTATAGCTGTGCTTGCCAAAACGCCTGCCGATGATGGCGGAGAAGGCGTCACCCCAGGTCATAGCCATGATGCCAGCCATGGCATAATACTCTAATCCCCGGGGGAACCCTTGTTCCCAGCCCTGGTGGAAGAAGGCTAAGAGGAGCGTACACGAGAGAGCGAAATAGACGGTGCCAGGTGTAGCTCCTTCTTTGGGGTCCATAGCATTGAAGACATGGTAGCGCAGGAAAATGGCATTGAAAAGAACGAAGGTCGCGGTGGGGATGATTGCCAGGTACCAGTGATCGAAGAGGAGCAGGATGCCCCAGATCCACATGCCCGCACCAATGTGGATGATTTTGCGCGTGAAGTCCGGGGAGTAGTTGCGCCAACGCCGAATAGCCTCGATGATCAGGAGAAGTGAGAAAGCGTAACCGTAGGAGAAGAGTAGCCCGAGCAGGTCACCACTAGTCATTGGAACCCCTTTCACCCGTTGCGGCGTTGTTTTTAAATGGAGCGACGTAACCGCTCCATTGCCTGGGCCACGCTCTCGTGCTGGTTGAAGACGGCGGAACCGGTGACAAGTAAATTTGCTCCGGCCTGCACAACCTGTCGCGCTGTGGCCTCATGGATGCCCCCGTCTACCTCAACATCGCATTGGAGGTTGCGTTGGGTAATCATTTGCCGAATGCGCGTGATTTTAGGGAGGGTCTCGGGGATAAATTCCTGGCCGCCGAAGCCCGGGTTGACGGTCATGATGAGTACCATATCGAGTAGAGAGAGTACATCTTCGAGCATGAAAACGGGCGTTGATGGAGTGAGGGCTACGGCAGCCTGTTTTCCCGCGGATTTTATTTGTTGGATGATGCGGTGGAGGTGTGGTGAGACCTCCTGATGTACGATGATGACGTCCGCGCCGGCTTTGGCGAAGTCCTCGATATATTGTTGCGGGTTGGTGATCATCAGGTGGGCTTCGAGGGTGAGTTTGGTGCAGCGGCGGACGGCTTCGACGATGAGTGGCCCCATGGTGATGTTGGGAACGAAGTGGCCGTCCATGATGTCGATCTGGATGCGTTCAGCGCCTGCAGCGTCGGCTTCACGTACCTGATCGCCCAGGCGTGTGAAGTCGGCGGATAATATTGATGGAACGAGTCCGATCATGGTTGAATACCTTCCTTGATGTTCAGGGTGTCCTGCGAGACGGTTTAGATACGTGAAATTTATCGTTTTGGGCATCAGGGATAGGCCAGATAGGCAAATCACTCCGAGTCATTTTTGTGTTAGCTTTCCGGCTGCTGCTGTGTCTAACATCCAGGTTACTTCGCCGTGGGTTGGGCGGACGATCTGGGCGGGATACTCATCTGGTTGATACGGGCCCTCGAGGACGGCCTGGACGGCGTCGGCTTTTTCGCTGCCTGTTACCAGGAAGAGAACATGCCTGGGCGCGTTTAAGATAGGAGGGGTGAAGGTCAGGCGCAGCGGAGGGGGTTTAGGTACACTGACGGGCATGACCAGCCGCTGTTGCTCGTGCAGCGAAGGCTGGTGCGGGAAGAGCGACGCTGTGTGTCCTTCTGGCCCCATGCCGAGCTGGATCAAGTCAAAAGCTGGTATGCCGTTGGTACTGAAGACGCGCTGCATTTCGAGGGTGTATTCCTGAGCGGCTGCGTCGCGGTCGGCTTTTTCGGCAGGCATACGATGGACCTGGCGTGGCTGGATGGGTATTTTGCTGAGCAAAACTTCTTTGGCCATGGCATAGTTGCTTTCCGCATCATCGGGTGGGACACAGCGTTCATCCGCCCAGAAGATTTCAACGGATGGCCAGTTGATCTGGCCGAGGTACGGCTCTGTGGCGATGAGGCCGAAGAGCGCTTTAGGAGTTGAGCCACCGGAAAGGGCGATGCTGAAGCGACCGCGGCTGACGGTCGCTTCATTGGCAAGGCGTACTATGAACTGCGCAGCCTCGTGACTCAGAGAATTGATATCAGGATATATTCCAATCTGCATAGATGAATTTCTCCTACGATAGGCGTTGGCTAGCCTAATAATTCGGCCATCTCCTCAAGCGTTTGCTCAAAGAGGTAATCGTGTCCCAAGATTTCCAATTCATCATGTAATAGCTCGCTCTCTTT
>Ga0209239_1000185_pt1 | contig 35893 bp, 40 predicted proteins | sample GraSoi013_2_20cm_FD_185824 | JGI IMG/M metagenome (GOLD analysis project Ga0209239, IMG submission 185824) | Grasslands soil microbial communities from the Angelo Coastal Reserve, California, USA - Sample 10_02_2013_2_20cm (SPAdes) (version 2) | ecosystem: Environmental > Terrestrial > Soil >...
TGGGCAAGAGCGCCTCCGCGGTATTACAGACGTTGAGAGCTGAAGCAGCTAAACCAACTTCCTCACCGTTCCAACCTGTGCCCCAGAATCAGCCCAGCTCGACTATGCGCCCACCAATCGACCAGCCGCCTAGACCCGGGCCAACACCACCTTGGAATCCTTCTCCATCGACGATGGACGACCGGAGGTCAGAGCCTGGTCCAGTCTTTCAGAAGCCGGGTCTTGATACATCGACGAGACAAGGTACTCCGTTCCCGTCTGCCCCAAGTCAACCTCAAAGTTCACAGTCCTCGGCAGTCCCGTCAAAATGGGCCCCTCCAGACCGGCCAGGAATCCCGCCGTCTTCCGAAACTTCTGGAGTAAGAGCTATCCCGCCGCTCCCGACCAAATGGACCCCACAATCGGGATCCACTAATACACCGGGCTCACCCCCACCGCAAGGAATTCCTCGACCGGGCCCCATGCCCATGAGACCCCCGATGCCACCGACACAGGGAGGACCCCGCTCATTCGTCATACAAGGACCCGGAAGACCAGGAGAGCAACGACCCATGGCACCGCCAAGACCGTTCGGCGCCGGTCCACCTCGACCCCCACCCGGGATGGGACCCCAACCTGGACCCGGCCAATCTGGACCCCGACCACAGGGTCCTCTGGGCGGACCGATGCCAATGCCCCAGCCTTGGAAGCCCCCTACGCAAACTCCGGACAAGGAGTCACCAGACTCGTCAGCGAAATCCGAATCATTCGGTGATCTGTCCTCGACAAGGCCCGGGACGGAATCGAAGAACCCTCCAGCGGCTGGCGGCGGTGGAGAGATGGACTGGGACACAGCCTTGGACACGATATTGAAGACTCTGCGGAAAGACCGAGGAGTTGGAGAGGCAAAGTAGGGACTTTGACCCATCCGAGCCAGTTACACCAAGTCTTAGGCTCTTGGGAAGCAGAGCGCTACTTGTTACTCCGAACAAGGAGAGAAGAATAGGTTGAGGAGACTCCTTATCAAACTCGTAGCCATAGAGACCGCGCTAGTAGGCTGGCTCTCATACTGGCTGTTCTTAGTCTACGCCAACAACCCCTCTGTCGCCGAACAATTATCTAATAGTCTCCAGAGATTCCCACAGCTATCCTTCAGCACCATCGACATCGCAGTTATGGTGATAATCGCAACGCTCGCCATAACACTCGCCTTCAAGTTCCAGAGAGGCCTACGACCAGGCATTCGCCTGGAAAGAGCATTACAGATGTTGGAGAATCTGATGAAACGCAACCTGGTATTAGAGGCACAGGTGGCCGAACTCAAAATAGAAAAGGTTCACCCAAGCCCCGTCATCACGAGCACTACGCCCGTCACTCCTAGTCCTAGCGAACCTAGGCCGGGATCATGGGAGAAAGCGTTTCGAACACCGCTAGAAGCAGGCCCGCCAATGAGCGCGAGATCAACTGCGATGAGCCGCGAGGACACCCCCTTCGGGCGTGAGACTGGAGTCCCACCACCGAGAATTGAACCTGTACCATCGACAAGCTCACCCGCTTTCGCGAAACCAACAATCATGATCACTGAGAAAAGCGCCGAAAAGTCATCGCCCCCGACGATCATTTCCCAGAGAACCTTCGATAGACCAACGCAGACTCCACCACCAGGCCAGAGCGCTTCGAGCTGGGAAGATAGTCCCAAGTTCATAGGGGAATTTAAGGGAATACTTACGCCATCATCTCCCCCAAGGAGGGCGCCAGCAGTCTCTGATTCTGGCGGACTGAAACAGCCCTACATCCCAGCACCGGCGCCGAAAATCGTCCCGCCTAGTGTCATAGTTGGACCAATGACCACTTCTGCACAACCCAAGATTCTTCCCCGACCCCTTCGCCCAACAACCTCGCCTAGGAGCTCAGCCCCAAGCACCGTCTCCCGACCCAGCTCTGAAGTCACCAAACCCCGGGTAGACACTTCTCCGATAGTTGCAAGTCCGGTCAAACCATCAGCCTCCGAGGATACGGCGACGACTCAGGAGAGACCCGAGAAGCTTGAGTCCAAGGCGGACGACAAGAACACAGACACAACAGGCAGCAGGGACAATGCAAAGCCTACTGATGCCGCGAAGAAGAAGTTTCCGTACGAAGAAAACTGAAGAGATCTGCGCCCAGTGTGAAAAGGCATCTATTGAGGATTAGACGTTTCGGGTATTTCTCCGAGCCATCCCTTCAATGCCTTCTGGTCGGACTTCACGCGTTTCTGCAACGTTTCCAGGCTCTTCTGTAGGGTCAGCGGTTTGAACTCGATCTTCATCTTCTCTACCGTCGGTAGAACGCCCTTGGCAAGAGACGGTGCGACTATGATGGGTCGAAGCTTCTTGCCCTCTGTCGGTGAAAGGTACTTCAGATATTCGACAAGTTGCTTAACTGCAGCCGCTCCAGCCGGACCCTTCTTGATCTCAATAACCACTGTATTTCCCTGAGAGTCGATTCCGTAAACGTCGACGAATCCGGGCGCAACTTTCTTCTCGAAATCTATCACTCGAAGCCCTTGCTCGATCAGATCTGGTTCGGCGAGTATGGCCTTCTGCATTTCCTCCTCGCTTGAGTGGAGGATAAACTGGGCATCGTCCCTCAAACGGAACGCGCTCAGAAACTCAATCCTGTCCATTTCGATAGTCAGTGTCTCCAAGGGACTCGGACGAACAGCCTTTACGACCAGACGCCCCCTCTCGATTCGGGTCTGAAACACGCACCCGGATGGCTGCCAGTTAACGGGCTGGTAGTCCCTGCCTCTGTGGACCAGCACGCAACCATCACCCTTCAAAATAACGAGCCGCTCACCCTCCCCCATGTCGCTGCCTGTCCGGCCAGAATAGCTGACAGTACAGTTCGCAACCATTGCCACCATCATCCTAGCTTCGAGAGCCTTCACTAGCTCCGAACGAGCCTCATCTAGCTTAGGAGAGACCAAGACCGGCACTCAGGTCACGCCAGAAAGATTCAACTCTCCATCCGCAATATATCAGCATGATTTGGAAAAGGACGACAGACAAGTCGCAGAATGGTACAACACACTCTCCGGCTCATACGAGGAACTCTACGGCGAAGAACAATCCCGCAAATACGAAACAGTCCTAGGATTCCTTGGAAATAGACACTTCCGAGTTCTCATCGACCTTGGGTGCGGAACCGGCACCTTCCTCGAAAAGGCGAGCGAGATGTACGATTATGCGATAGGCATCGACTTGTCTGCAAAGATGCTGCGAATCGCGAGGAAGAGAAAGACCGCTAATACCGACTACGTGTTAGCAAGCTCATCCTCGCTGCCGCTGAAGAACTCTTCATCAGACTGCATAGTCTCTATCTCCACTGCGAAGGCAGGGTCGAATCTTTCAGGTTTCATCGCTGATCTTAAGAGAATTAGCCGCGAAGACTCGCTACTAGCGTTTACTCTCTTCCAGCAGCCCGGACTGCCAAATCCTGAATCTCTGCCGAAACCCGCGCGATCAACGACCATTTCTGACCGGGAGACCCTCTATTTTCTCCGTCTAGCTAGCTGTCTAGAATGACTGCTGAAACCGGGTCTGGCTTCGTGGACTTTAAGAACTAGACCCGCCCCTCTAGCTTTGACAAGAATGCCAGGATGCTCTCACCAATGGCGCGGAAGAGGACAGATGGCTCGATGCATAAGATGCGGAAAGCTGAAAACCGATTTCAGGAAGGAACAGCACAACCAGAAGATGCTGGCGAGAGAAGACTCAGAGAGCTAACGAGACTGAGAGTCTAAGATCCGAACCCCGTGGTCTGACAAAGAGTTTTTATGGTCTCAGCCGAACAGCCGCGATAAGGCTGCTACTTGGAACCATCGAGAAAGCCACTGAACCTTCTCATCCGCAAGATGAACGGCGACGTTGCAGTGAAGCTGAAGAACGATACGGAATACCGGGGCAAGATGATCGACTGCGACAGCCACATGAACATCATCCTCGATGGAGCGAGAGAGTATCGTGGCGGAGACCCGGCCACGAACTATGGAAGCCTGATAGTTAGAGGCAGCAACGTACTCTACATCTGCGTGAGCCAGCCAACAACCTAGCCGAGTCTCAGCTGCCCTGCGAGCCGTCAGGTCAAAACAGGGTTGAGGAAAGCGCCCTTTTCAGATACAGAGACACGGGTCGGGCAATAATACCACCCGCTGCAACCTGAACAATATCGAAGGGAACTTCCACAAGGCCGCCAATCAACCCTGGGTTCAGTGTGGAATTCGCGCCGACGATCAGACCGATGAATTCGGCGTTTGTGATGAAATATCCGCCGACCATGATCAAACTTGCCAGTAGCCATGAAAGCTTCAGACGCGACCCAGAAGTGCGCTGATAGACCAACCCCGCTATTGTCCCTTCAAGACCTTTGATCACTAGAGTGAAAGGCCAATAGGGAGCACCTCCAACCAATGCGTCTGAAAGCGAAGAGCCTACTCCACCTGCAAAACCCCCCACCAAAGGGCCAAAAGTCCAAGCCGCGATGAAGATGATTATGTCACCAGCATCAAATCTTTGACCTGGAACGACCGAGATGGGAACCCAAGCAAATTGTGTGATCACGAAGACAAGGGCGGTAAACATTGCCATCAGAGAAATGGTTAGGACCGGTGTATGCCTTCCTTTCGGAGCCCTCGTACCACTATCTAGATTGGACGTTGACAACGCTGCCTATTTCCTGGCGTTCGCGAGAACTGCGTGGGTCTTCAATTGTCGACTTTTCGAATTGAGTCCAGCCTGCACTAACCCTGTGTAGGGTGGCGACGGTCGTCCCGGTCGTGACTTGAATTCTGCGTGGAACTGGGTAGCGAAATGGAACATGTTGCTGGGCAGTTCTAGTATCTCCATTCTCCGGTTGGAGTCGCTCTTTCCTGAGAATCTTAATCCTTTCGAAGTGAGTTGTGGAATGTACTTAGGGTTGACCTCGTAACGGTGCCTATGCCTCTCCCAAGCTCTCGACTTCTGATACAGCGAGTATGCGATACTTCCCGCGTCAATGAAGATTTCATGTGCTCCCAGCCTCATGGTCCCGCCCTTCTCCAATACAGTATTCTGCTCCGGCATCAGGTCAATAACGTAATTTTTCGAGTTCGTGCTTAGCTCTGAGCTAGCCGCATCCATCATTCCCAAGCTCCGGGCATATTCGACGACTGCTAGTTGGAATCCGAAGCAGATTCCTAGGAATGGGATGTTGTGAGTTCGCGCGTATTCTATTGCTTTGATCTTTCCCTCCGAGCCTCTCGACCCAAACCCTCCTGGCACCAAGAGTCCGTCGAACCCGGACAATACTCGGACCCTTGACGGGTCCTTCTCGAAATCGTCAGTCTCGATAAATTCCAAATCGACTTTCGCATTTAGAGTCGCACCTGCGTCACGAAGCGCTTCGTTGACGCTCACGTAGCAGTCGGCTAATTCAGCGTATTTTCCACAGACCGCGATCGTGACCTGGTTTTCGGGTCCAAGATGGGTCTTGATCATCTTCTTCCAAGAGCTCCATTCAGGCTCCCTGCTTGACAACTGGAGCCTACTGACCAAGCAGCCGCCCAGCCCCTGCTCGTCCAAGAGAAGCGGTGATTCGTATATGCTCGCGATGTCCTGGGAGGTGAAGACCGCGGATTCTTCGACGTTGCAGAAGAGCGCGATCTTCTTTCGGGGCTCGGGCCTCAGAGGCACCTTGCTACGCGCCACAATAACATCAGGCTGGACGCCTATGCGCCTAAGCTCTTGAACGCTGTGCTGTGTCGGCTTAGTCTTCTGTTCACCCACAACATCCAGCATCGGGACAAGGGTGACGTGAACATTCATAACGTTCCCGATTCCCTCGTCGAACCGGAACTGCCGCGCCGCCTCAAGATACGGGAGAGATTCAATGTCGCCAACAGTACCGCCTATCTCTACGATCACAACCTCAGCACCCTCACCCGCGATGCTCCGAAGACGATCCTTGATCTCGTCAGTAATGTGTGGGATTATCTGGACACATTTTCCTAGGAAGTCTCCCCTTCTCTCTCTTTCGATGACTGAAGAATAGATCTGTCCGGTGGTAATGTTATGACTCTTCGGAACGTTGATGTCTAGAAATCTTTCATATGTTCCGATGTCCATGTCAGTCTCCCCGCCATCTTCCGTTACGAAGACTTCTCCGTGGATGTACGGGTTCATCGTTCCAGCATCATAGTTGAGGTAGGGGTCAACTTTTGCGGCTGTGACCTTTAGTCCTCGGACTTGTAGAATCTCGCCGATAGAAGCTGCGATGACTCCCTTTCCTATTCCGGACATTACTCCGCCGGTGACGAATATGTACTTCGCCAAAGGGTAACAGAGAGAGGAATAATCACCTGTTCAAAAGACTGACGGCGAAAGAGCACCGCCGACCATGAAACGACTTTTGAGCCGAGATGAGGATGATAGGCCCAGGGCTTGGACAGAATCCTTAGGCACGTTGCACCATGGGCTTCGCTTTTGGAGCAGTCGATCTTCCTTCCGGGAGCTTGAGACCGGCCTTCTGCCAATCGTCCAGGAACCGTTTCAGCCCAATATCGGTTAAGGGATGTTTTACCATCTTGTCCAAGACGTCGGGCGGCATGGTAGCCACATGAGCGCCCAGCTTCGCTGCCTCTACAACGTGTACCGGGTGACGAATGCTCGCCACTAGGACCTGAGTATCAATATTGTAGTTCCGGTAGATCTGCAAGATCTCATCGATAATCTTCATACCCTCATGACCGGCGTCGTCAAGCCGACCTATGAAGGGACTGACATAGTCCGCGCCAGCCTTCGCTGCCAGAAGAGCCTGGTTGGGAGAGAAGACTAGAGTTACGTTCGTCTTGATGCCATCCTTGTGAAGCCTCCTGACGGCCTTGAGCCCTTCCCCGGTCATGGGACACTTGACAACGACATTAGGTCCCAGCGCACCAAGATCATGCCCTTGCATGACCATTCCCTCAGACTCCTGACTCACAACCTCGAGGTTCACGGGTCCTTGAACGAGTCTCAGAATATCTGTTACAAGCTCGACGAATTCCCTGTTCTCCTTTGCGATGAGGGTCGGGTTGGTGGTTATCCCATCCAGGACCCCCATGTCGACGAAGGTCTTGATGGACGGTATGTTGGCTGTGTCGAGGAAGATCTTCAATCAAAAATCACCTAGACGCGACCAGTTTCTTTGCGGCTCTAACAATATCTTTCGAAGTAAGACCATACTTTGCCATCAGTTCCTTGTATTCGCCGGACTCTCCGAAAGTGTCTCTAACGCCGACCATCGAGATCGGGACTGGATATGAGCTGGAGACGACTTCTGCAACAGCGCTCCCGAGTCCGCCAATAATGTTCTGCTCTTCAGCAGTGACGATTCCTCCAGTCTTTCTAGCGACACTGACAATGGTGTCCGCGTCTAGAGGCTTGAGAGTGTGTGAGTCTATGATCTCCGCTGAGATTTTTTCCTTGGCCAGGGACTCGCCAGCCTCCAACGCCTCGCTGACCATTACGCCGCAGGCGATGATCGCCAAGTCAGTCCCCTCCCTCAAGACCTTGACTTGCCCCACCTTCAGGTCGGGGCGCGAGGAGTAGACTTCAGGCACGCTGGGTCGACTAAGACGAATGTAGAAGGGCCCAGGAGTCTTCCAGGATTCCTCTATCAAGACCCTTGTCGCGGGAGCGTCAGCGGGTATGACGACTCGCAAGTGTGGGATCGCCCTCATCGCGGCAACATCCTCGACGGTCTGGTGGGAGGCACCGTCAGGCCCCACACTAACGCCTCCATGGGAGGAGACTATCTTGACGTCAAGGTTGGGATAGGCGACTGCGTTCCGGATCTGGTCCAGACATTTCCCCGGGACGAACGCGGAGTACGTGCTGACGTATGGTATCTTTCCCGCCAGCGCGAGCCCTGCAGCGATTCCGATCATATTGGCCTCGGCGATTCCGACGTTGAAGAATCTGTCAGGGAATCGATCGGCAAAGAGGCTGGTCTTTATGGAGACCGAAGTGTCGGCGCCTAGTACGACTAACTTCGGGTCTTTTGATCCGAGCTCGAGGAGGGCCTCAGCTAGTGCATCCCGCATCGAACTCATCTGGACCAGCATCAGCCCAAACATCCCTTGACTATTGAACCATGGGAGAATTTCTCCGTCGTCATTGTTGCCTCATTGACTCGACGAGCTTCTTCACTGTGTCCTTGTCTGGTGCTTTACCATGATAGGCGGGATCCCACTCCATGAAAGAGACTCCCTTGCCCTTTACCGTGTGTGCTATGATGACGGTAGGCCTGTTCCGCATGTTCTCAGCTTTTTCCAGGGCTTCGATTACCTGACGAAGATCGAACCCATCAACCTCTAGAACGTGCCAGTTGAAGGCTTTCCACTTGTAGGCCAGAGGCTCCATCGGCATGATCTGTTCGGTTAGACCATCCTGTTGTATCCCATTTCGATCGATGATGGCCGTAAGATTACCCAGTTTGAATTTCGGGGCTGCCATGGCAGCCTCCCACGTCTCGCCCTCGTCCAGCTCCCCATCTCCCAACAAGGCGTAGACCCGATAGTCTTTCTTGTCGATCTTCCCTGCGAGTGCCATGCCTATCGCAGCTGACAATCCTATTCCTAGAGAGCCTCCTGGGAACTCGACTCCGGGTACCCGGTGGTCTGGATGCCCCTGTAATCTGCTATTCAGCTTCCGCAATGTCTTCAGCTCGCTTACTGGAATGTAGCCTGCCTCTGCGAGCGTAGCGAACAGGACAGGAGCAGCGTGACCTTTGGAGAGGACAAACCTGTCTCGGTCAGGCCACGCTGGCCGCTTGGGATCGTGGCGCATTTTATAGAAGTAGAGTGAGACTAGGATCTCGACGGCTGAGAGGCTTCCTCCGGGATGGCCCGATTTGGCCTCCGCAAGCATTTCTAAAATGTGTGTTCTGATCTTGACTGCTTTCTGCAGGAGCATACCGAAAGGGATCTGCGTCTGTTCCATTACTAGTAGACCGGGACCTGAACTACATGCTCTGCAAGCTCTAGGGTTGTGCTAGCTTGAGATCGAAGATCGTTCAGATCCACTACAACCGTACCGATCTTGTCTGCCTGCTGGGCCGCGGCCAGACCAGCGAGGAGAACAGCTTCCCTGACAGAAGCTCCAGCAGCCATGGACATTGCGAGAACCGCGGTCTGGCAGTCTCGTACACCCACGGCGTTAAATCCTGGCTTCGGGCCTTTGAATGCTGGGAAGCTGGTGATGTTCTTCTTCTCGAAGAGAATCATCCCATGCTCACTCCGGGTCAGGAGCAGACTCTCGCATTCGAGCCGGGTCATCAGATTGTGCCCCATATTCCGGAGCGAAGTATCATTCACCATTGAGACGCCTGTGGCAATGCTACCCTCGCGTGCATTGGACTTGACCATGCTGACGCCAATGTAGTCCAGATAATGGCGTACTTTTGGCTGAGCGAGAACCTTCTTGTTCTGTACTCGGCATTCCTCTACGACGTTGCTTATCAAGTCGGGCGTTATCACGCCCTTGTCATAGTCAGAGAATACGACACTGTCAGCCCCGCTCACGAGCTCTTTCAGGGGTTCGAGAAACTGCCTCGTAATGTGAGACTCCACGTCGGACCGGTACTCTTTGTCGATTCGAAGGTATTGTCGATGGTTTAGGATAAACCTCGTCTTTAGGCTGGTAGGCCTATCGTTAACCACAACACCCGAGACGTCTACTCCCTTTCGGCGAAGCTCCTCTTCAATCCAGCGCCCCGCCTCGTCCTTTCCAACGACCCCGAGCACCTTAACCTTCGCGCCTAGGGCGGCGAGATTGTTGGTAAGGTTGGCAGCTCCTCCCAGAAGAAGCTCCTCTGAGATGAAGTCAGCCACCGGAACAGGGGCTTCACGAGAGAGCTTTCGACCTTGAGAGTGAACGTATCGGTCGACAATAAGGTCCCCAATGACAAGAATTGACTTGTTTCGGAAGCCGTCTACGACCTCGGTTGGATCGGAGACGTCCAGTGTCAACTGGGGTGCCAGAATGGATCGAGTGCTTTGAGGTTATTTAAGATTGTCAGAACAATGAGGGCGAAATCATGGAGAGTAGTTTGGGATTCTCTACTTTACGTCCTCGGCCCTCTTTACGAGCCTTACACGACACATTACATGGTCTCCATCTTTCACGCCGAAGATTTTCCTAATCTCCTCCGGTATGGTGATTCGTCCGCCTGCTATTACTTCGGCGAAGAAGGGGATATCTTCTTCCTCAACTTGAATAGGCAACTATTGGCCTCGGGCAAATGGCTAAGAACCCAATGATATAACTTTTCCAGAAAACGTGGAGCTAGAAAGTCTAGATAGAGTGGAATCGTTACATGAAGACTGTTATTGACTCTGGGTTCGCAGATCTATCGCACATGAATTTCGACGTATCCGATGAGCAAAGATTCGTACTGGATGAGGTTGACAGAGCATGTAGAGAACTTCGACCGCTAGAGGACGAAGCGTACCTATCAGGAAAATTCAATGATCGCCTAGCACCAATTTTCAGGAAAGCACAACTTCTCGGACTGCCAATCTCAAGACGATACGGCGAAGGCCAAGGAGCAGATGTACTAACCTATGCCTTGGCTCTCGAAAGAATTGGCCAAGAAGGAACTGGGGTCCGAACGTTCCTCTCCGGCCATGTCTCGCTAGGACAAGTAACCGTCCAGAAATGGGCGAGCGAGGAGCAGAAGCAGCGCTACCTTCCTCCGGCCACGCGAGGAGAGAAAGTCATGTGTTTCGGACTGACCGAACCGACCGCGGGAAGCGACCCCGCATCTCTTCGCACGACATTTGAGGAGAAAGGGAATAATTTCATACTGAATGGGAGCAAGGCCTGGATTTCAAACGGCAGCATAGCAAATGTCGCCGTCATTTTTGCATACCCGAAGGGTAAGCGGGAAGGGATGTGCGCGTTCATCGTTGAGAAGAATTTTGAAGGATACTCCAGCCAGCAACAGAAACACAAGCTCGGAATGCCAACGTCAGACACCGGTTCAATCTTCCTAGACAATTGCAAGGTCCCTAGAGAGAACCTCATGGGACCAGCAGGCAAAGGGTTGAGCATCGCCTATTCGGGATTGATGAGCGGCCGGCTGAGCGTGGCTGCCGGATGTCTAGGAGTTATCGAGGACTGCATCAATGAGGCGGTCGCATTTTCCAAACAGAGAATCCAGCATGGAAAACCCATAGCAAAACACCAACTCGTCCAGCGGCATATTGGGGAAATGTCAACGAATCTTGAAGCAGCGAAGAACATAGTGTACAAGGCAGCGCTTCTGAAGCAGAAAAGCGACTCGGATCCAGAAGACAAGGACTTGCGAGACTACGCAGACGTGATGATTGCAAAGGCAAAGTACTTCGCGTCAAACGCTTCATTCGACGCGGCAGACAGGGCAGTACAGATTCTTGGCTCCAGCGGCTACAGCTTCGAGACTAGAGCTCCCAGGCACTTGGTCGACACTAGGGTCTGCAGGATCTACGAGGGCACCGACGAGATAATGGTCCAGAAGATAGCGGTGAGTCTGCTGGGCACCGAATACGAGGCCTACAGGTAGTTAACCCCTCACTCTGAGGCCAGCCAAAACCTCGATCATCGACTATCGGTCGGAACCTTCACAGTCATTCTCAAGTGGAGACTCCATTTCTCAGGTAGCCTTATTTTTCAGGACCAGTGAAATACCCCTGGGTATCGTAGTCAATTATCCTAGAATGAGCTAAGATGAGATCAACAAGACTGCCTTCACTACTTGGCTCAAGGTACGGTCCTCTGTTGGTAATACAATCAGCCGCTAACCTGCTGCTAGCTGTTTGGTTGTATCTTGAGTACACTCATAATCCCTTCATGCAAACGTATGTGTCGAACGTCTTAGCAACCGATTGGCCAGAGATAGCAATCGGCGTCTCTGTGGCGATCGTCGCAGTTGTTGCCTTGGCTTTGTACGGCAGAAGATACTCTGAATCCTTACCTGCTCGGCTAGGTTCAAAATCCAAATTGGAAGACCTTGAAGAACCTAGCAACTTGGCTAGGCTCGACATGTGCCCTTTCTGTCAGACACCTCTCAGACCTATCTCGGAAGGCAGGCTACAGTGTAGGAAGTGTAGACGATACTTCAAGAGCAGCCTTCCGAAAATGGCCGCATAACCTTCGGCCGTTAGGAACCCGCATTTCTAAGTAATCTGAGTTCAGACGAGTTCAACTTATTATCCATGTGAACCCTCTTGCCCCCTCAAAGGAAGTGGTAGAGGTGACTGAGGTGGATACGGATGCATTACCGTTTCTCGAAGAGGCCTGCTATTACCTAAGAAAGAAAGGACTGTCATTTCAGGAAGTCTCCAAGGCGCTTGAGATTCCCGAGCCTCAGGCGAGCCAACTATTCGAAGTGTACCAGTCAAAGATGGCGAAAGGTCTTGTTGAGGAAAGTGAGGTGGATCGAAACCTGTGGGAAGATGTCTACAACGATTCGGTCGGAAATGAAAAAATTACGTTCGCCCGAGAAAATGGATTCTACCACTGCCGCCGTTCAGACTTGGATAGTATGGACAGTGCAGCACTGATGAACATCTTCGAGACGAGCAAGAAGTTCCTGGATTTTGACATGTATCGGCGATATCTCGATACCAAGCCACCGGTGGGATACGATCCGATGGCTATGCAAAGGCAGATCAAGCGTGCTGTGGAGTTGATCCAAGAGATTCTACGGCAAAGATATGAGAAGGAAGCGGACCATTAATACACACTCGTTTGGACAGCTGATGGCTGCCTATGCTGCGAGTCAACCTAATGAAACGTATCGAGTCTCGTTAGCCAAGGCTTAGACTCAAACTGAAATACACTCCCGCGTAACCTCGAAGCGCTAACAATGTCACTTGGAGGCTTCGAAGTCGCTGTAGTCGGAGCGGGCCCGGCTGGAAGCGCAGCAGCAATTACACTTGCGAGAGAGGGAGTTCAAGTTCTGCTCGTGGAGCGGGGGACTTTTCCAGGATCAAAGAACGTGTTTGGCGGAAGAATATACTCGTATGCCCTCAAGAGACTTCTCGGGGACTCGTGGAAGGATGCCCCTGTCGAACGCTTTGTGCGAAAGGAAGGCATTACATTCATGACCTCAGACAATGCGTTCTCCGTCGAATTCGAGTCTAAGGATCCAGAAGGCAGTTTTACAGCGAAGCGAGCAAAGTTCGACAAATGGCTAGCCGAGAAAGCGGAAAAAGCGGGAGCTTCCCTCATTACTGAAAGTAGAGTCGACGACCTTATCATGGACGGTGGTCGTGTGAGAGGAGTCGTTGCTGGCCAAGACAAGATTCCAACAGATGTCGTGATCGCATGCGACGGGACAACCACCGGGCTAGCGCGGAGAGCGGGCCTCACCTCGATGCTTGAACCAAACCAAATCTCAATGGGAGTAAAAGACGTCATAGAGTTGCCTCGCGAGAAGATCGAGGAACGTCTCGGCCTTGAGCCGGGCCAAGGAGCGGCCCATGTCTTTATCGGAGCCTGCTCAGGAGGACTGCGAGGCGGAGGTTTCCTCTACACGAACCAAGACAGCCTTGCCCTCGGTATGGTTGTCGGCGGAGATGACGTTTCCTCACACAAGACTCAATCATACAGTTTCATGCGAAAGCTCAGACAACACCCAAAGGTGCAACGCTTCATCAAAGGAGGAAAAACGGTCGAATATGATGCACACATGATCCCTGAAGCTGGCCCCAAAATGCTTAGTCGGCCATACACGGATGGGATGGTTGTTGCGGGAGATGCCGCTGGCCACCTCCTCAACAATGGGTACACGTTCCGAGGAGTCGACATGGCTATTCAGGCAGGAGTTGCAGCGGCCCAGACCGTTCTGGAGGCTAGGAAGAAGAGAGACTATTCAGCGAACTCGCTGAAGACGTTCGAAAGAAAATTACACGCAGACCCAGCTCTCAAAGACATGTACACTTTCCACCGCGTCCCGGCATACCTAAGAAACAGGCGACTATACACAGTATACCCGGAACTCGTGTGCGCAGCCGCTGAGGCGGTCTACCGGGTGGATGGCACAGGAAAGAAAAAGATCTCCAAGGAACTAAGATTGCAGGCCAAAGGCCGAGTCTCAATATTCACGCTAATACGCGACTTGATCGGAGGGGCGAGGACGTTCTGACAATGTCCACAGAAGAATCGCTAACGCTTGACAAGAGGCTGGCACTCGTAAGTTTTACCAAAGACGCCGAGCCATTCATCGTGGTCGATACCAACAAATGCAATCACTGCGAATCGAAACCATGTCTCTACATATGCCCAGCCGAAGTCTACGCCTGGAAAGAGAAGCTGAACTACAACACTGAGGGATGCATGGAGACGGGTGCTTGTTTGATTGTGTGTCACAAAATCGGCGCTGGCGCGATTAGCTGGAGTTATCCCTCAGGCGGAAAGGGAGTCACTTTCAAGCTCGGATAGGTATCCCAAATCCTCTTAACCAACAAATAGGGCCAGTCGCAGACCTCCGCGTGTGAAGTTGAATCGTCAATGGTCGAAATAGCTCATGAGCCCCTGAAACGAGTCGTCGTCCGCGAACTCGTAAAGTATGACAATCCTCAGCAGCTAGTGAACTCTCTTGCCATCATCATGAAAATGGGGCAACCCATTCTGCTCAATTGGTGTGAGGGAGTCGTCTTCGTCTCCCAACCAATCCCCCCTCCGGAGATGCCTGAGGAATATGCGAAAGGAGAACTCTACATTGCCTCAATCAGCTTCGCTCCGATGTCTGATTTCAGCCACAACGTGAAGGCTGGTAACATGGAGATGCCCGTCATTGACGTCTCAAGAAGCCCGCTGAGCCAGGAAATCGGGCGGTTTCTCAAGTCCCACATGGAATGAGAGCGCGCAGTCTTACGTCTTGCCGTAGAACGCTTTCATTTCGCGCGTAAGCGCAGGGATCACTTCGAAAACGTCTCCGACAATACCGTAGTCTGCGAATCCGAAGATCGGAGCTTCCGGATCCTTATTGATTGCGACAATAACCTTGGAGTTGATCATTCCGACTCGGTGCTGAATTGCGCCGGAGATGCCCGCGGCAATGTATAGGGTCGGAGAAACGGTGCGCCCCGTCTGTCCAACTTGGTCTGAGTGAGGCCTCCAACCGGCATCTACGGAGGCTCTCGATGCTCCGACAACCCCTCCCATAACCTCAGCGAGCTCCTCAAGTATTTTGTAGTTCTGCGGTCCGCCCATTCCCCGTCCGCCCGAAACTATGACGCTGGCCTCTGTGAGATCTAGTTTCTTCGCTCCTTGAGTGACAAACTCTTTCACAACCATCCGTGAATCCGGTCGAACGAACTCTATTTGCTCGACTGTAGGTTTCTTTCTAGGTACGACTTCTTTGGCCGTGAAAACATTTGGTCGGAGGGTGGCGATGCTGGGCGAGCTGTTGATTCTGACTATGAGCAAGACCTTGCCAGCATAAGCAGGCCGGGTTGCTATGAGCTTCCCGTTTTCCAGCTCCAACCGGGTGCACTCGCTCGCCGCAGCGGTGCTCAGGTGAATTGCTAATCGTGGCGCCAAGTCTTTCCCGGTAGAGGTTGCTGCAGCCAGGACAATGCTGGGGTTAACTCGCTTGATTGTTTCTAGCGCTATCTGTCGATAATAATCGGGTTGAAAGAGAGCCAGTGAGGGGTCATCCGCCAAAAAGACCCTGTCAGCTCCATACTTTCCCAGCTCAGCCGCGCGATCCTTCAGACCGTCCCCAATTGCTAGGGCATATTCGCTCACATTGAGCAGATCCGCTAGTCTTCTTCCTTCCGTGACCGCTTCGAGGGCAGCTTTTCGGAAAGCAGCTCCTGATGACTCTGCGAGAACTAGAACTTCCCCCGTCACTCCTTAGATCACCTTAGCCTCTTCATGGAGGAGCCTAACGAGTGTTGGAACTGCATCAACCCCTTTTCCAACGATCTTGCCCGGAGGGCGGGGCGGAGGATTTTGGATAGAAACGATTTCAATAGCTGACATTGGTAGCTGGACGTCCTTAACCACAATCGGTTTCTTTCTTGCGGCAACAAGCTCCCGAAGAGAAGCGTAACGCGGAACAGTCAGATCCTTTTCTGCGGTGAACGCTGCGGGAAGGGTCGCTTCTACGGTTATGGATCCCCCTTCTACTTCTCTCTGCGCAACCCCTTTTCCGTCAGATACATCTAGCTTGACTATCTGGGTTACGCAGGGAATTCGCAACAATTCTGCGACCATCTGGCCGACCTGTTGGTTGTCATCGTCTACGCCTTTCTTTCCGAAGAGAAGGACGTCAAATTCCAACCCCTTCAACTCGTTAGCGAGAGCCCTCGCGATTGACCCGGGATCTTCAGGGATCTTGTCGGACTTGAGATGAACCGCCCTATCAGCCCCGAGCGCTAGTGCCTTCATTATTACCTGGGTCGTCTTCTCTGGACCCAAGGTAACGACTGTGACTTCGCCCCCATGCTTCTCCTTGAGCTGGACGGCCTGCTCGAGGGCATACTCTTCGTAAGGGTTGATTACGAACTCCGCATCCGAAGTATCAATCGACTTCCCGTCAGAAGCTATTCTGATACGGGTCGCCGTGTCAGGGACACGCCGTATACAGACGACAACCTTCAGCAGTCGACGACCTTCCCATCGAGAAATCCGAGCGATGCATAAGCTTTCGCGAGCTCAGCTGATCATTTGGTAATGATTATGGTAAACAGTTAAAGCTGGGAACCGTTTCGGAGACTGCAAGGAAACCATATGGCCATCGGTGATCCGTTTCAGATACTCCTCATCTTAGGCGTGCTAGCGGTGATACTGATCTGGGGACCGCAGAAAATACCGGAGCTGGCGAGATCAATCGGCAAGGCTCGAAAGGAGTTCGATGACGCATCAAAAGGTCTGATGCAACCAACGTCGAGCTCCTCGACAACAGTGTCAACTCCCGACTCTCTTATTGATACAGCACAGAAACTGGGAATTAGCACTCAAGGAAAGACCCGCCAAGAAATCTCCGACGAAATCGTGAGATTGGCACAAAAGTAACTCAGAGCCTGTACTTCGTACGACTCGCCCTAAAGCCTCAGAATTCTACCGGTGGTAATATTTCTCTTAATGTCAATCGAAAGCTCGCACAAGGGGTTACTGAAAACGTAATGTTGGGACTTCTCAGAGTCTACGGGGGACAAGGCTGATCTTTGTCCGACGCTGGCGAAACCGAGAAGGTTCTCCCGCTATGGGACCATATTAACGAGCTTTCACGCCGGATTAAGATATGGATCTACGCCTTCCTCGGTGCGACACTATTTTTCCTCGTCTTTCCGGCTGACCCCGTATCAGTCTACCAGAATCCATTTCAGATCTACAAACCGCTAATCACTGGAGTCCTACTTGGAATAAGGGAGAGGTTGTTGCCTCCCCAGTATTTTCTGATCGGAGGCACCGTTACTGCTCCATTGGAAATAATAGTGGTCGGGGCAGCAGTGTTCGGTTTTGCTACGAGCGTACCTGTATTGGCGTATGAGATTTACAAATTCGTCGATCCTGCGATAAAACCTAGCGAGCGTCAGTCTCTCTATCCATTTGTCGCGGCTTTCTCCGTGCTCTTTGTCGCGGGAGCACTCTTTGCATTCTTTGTATTGCTTCCTTTCGTTTTCATATTCTCGCTATCATTCTTCGGATTTGTCGGATTTTCCAACTACATCTACGCGGACGACTTCTATAACTTGATCTTCTTCGTTCTAGTAGTCTCTGGATTCGCGTTTACTATACCTGTCATTTTCGTCCTGTTGGTGAAACTACATGTCATTGGAACAAGTGTTTTGCGGAAGAATCGAAAATACGTCTGGGCGGTCACTCTGATCGGCACCGCACTAGCCTCTCCAGATGGGGGACCATTGGCCGACATAGCGCTGTTCATACCAATGATAATACTGATTGAAGGCGCGATGTGGTACGCGAGGAGATACGAGAAGGACGAACTAGTAGGGGTGCGTTTTGCCATGGGAGAGAGGAAATGCTCCTACTGCGGAGGGGAGATGGACTCTGGCGGCGTATTTTGCGGACTCTGTGGGAAGGCAAGAGTCTGATCAATTATCTTTCTTCTGCCGTCTAACGTCGTCACACACGTTAAATCCCCGGAATGAAGTTGCGAATAGTGAATGATGAATTTCCGCTGAAATATGCCTGAGCGTTCTCAGCCAACGCGATGACGATCGACAGGGCGGGCTGACATCGACTTAAGAGAAGCCCGCCCAGCGCAATTCCTCGTAGCTATACAGTTGAATCACGTTCTATTATCCACCATTTTTCATGCGTTGTGCCGGGAACCATTATAACACCGCAAATTAGAAGGGCGTCCGTCCAGGATTCCTATTAATCACCCGAGAATCATGTCTATGATACGAATCGCACAGCTCCCCCTAAGACTATCCGAAGTCTTGACCAGAGCTCCAGTTCTAATAGCTGACGTCAGGAACACCCGTCCTAGTTCACTGAATGAGGATAAACATCTTAGGCGATTGCTCTGGTATTTGCTGGGCGGCACTCGGGGAGGACCCAACAGGGCCGAGATAATCAAAACTCTCCAGAATCGTCCTTGTAATGCGAATCAATTAGCGGAGACTCTGCGAGTGGATTACAAGACGGTGCAGCATCACGTTAGGATACTAGAAGAGAATGGTCTAGTTTCCCTCGCGAACAAGGGGAGCTACGGCGCGGTCCTGTTCCTGACAGCAAAGATGGAAGAGGCACTTCCAATCCTTGATGAGATTTGGAGTAGAATTGGAACAAAAAAGATAAGCGCAACGGCCAAGGAGTAAATCGAAGAGAATTGTCCCTTGCACTCTGGGCTAGCGCTATCGTTGCATTTGCAAACATTGCTATGACGCTAGTGTTGTTGGCAATCTACATCGGAACCTATCAAAGGATAAAATCCTCCTTCACGCTAGGACTGGTACTCTTCGGAAGTTTCTTCGTAGTTCTAAATCTGTCGATACTAGTCTTCTGGCTATTTCTCTTTCAGAACGTCAATGTCAGCTCTGCAACCGCACTGGTAGACCAAGCATCGTTCTACATGCTCTTGGTCAATATTGGTGAAGCATTAGCAATATCGAATCTGCTTCGAGTCACATGGAAATAGAAGTCTTCGACTGAATTAACGAGGCCACCCCGTCTCCCGGTGGAATCTGGAAGGAATCCGGTGAAATCTGGAAAAACCGTTAAGTGCAATTCCAGATAAGATCCGCCAGAAATCTATTGACATCAGAAGAAAGAATAGAGAACGAACCTGAGAATAACTCGAGCAAGAAGGTTTCACGAAGAGAATTTCTGAAGTATGGAGTGGGGGTCGCCGCGGTTGCCGCCGGAGCCACGGCTCTTATGGGCAAGATACCTCTGCCGGAGGAGCAACCCGCGAAAAAGACACCTGCCGTGAACGACAGTTCCGAGCCTATTGTTGCCACCGTCGCAGGTGACCAAGTCACGGTGATGAACGGGCAGACCATCGTCAAGACAAAGGATTCTGAGTTGGCGGCACTAATCGCTGAGAAAATGAGTGTGGGAGAATAGAGTCGTGACATCTCATCGAGAAGCTCCGAAAATCTCCAAGGATCCAGTCGCAGACAATACCGATCTGTACGCATTCGTGAGCCCAGACAAGCCTGATACGGTCACAATTCTTGCCAACTACATTCCCCTAGAAGAGCCGGCTGGCGGGCCGAATTTCAACACATTTGGGGACGACGTACTCTACGAGATAATGATCGACAATAACGGCGACGGAATCGAAGATCTGACATATCAGTTCAAGTTCAAAACGAAAATCGGTAACCCTAACACTTTCCTATACAACACTGGACCAATCAGCTCCCTTGCAGACCCCTCATGGAACGTCAAGCAATTCTATTCCATTACCAAAGTCTCGGGACCCAGACGAGGCGGCTCTCCAACAATGCTCGGCACCAACCTATCAACTCCTCCCGTCAATATCGGCCCAAGATCCACCCCTAACTACGCTAACCTAGCGAATGCGGCAATTAATACCCTCAGTGAGGGGTCGACGGTCTTCGCTGGACAACGAGACGAAGCATTCTACGTTGACTTGGGGTCCATCTTTGACCTAGCGACACTCAGACCCTTCCAGAACCTACATCTCATCCCCTCAGCACCAGCATCAGGTGTAGACACGACCAAAGGGTTCAGCGTTCACACAATCGCAATTCAAGTTTCCAAGAAACAGTTGACACGTGATGGTTCCAATCCAACAGATCCGTTGAACAAGAATTCAGTTGTTGGAATATGGGCGTCCGCGAGCCGTAGGAAAGCCACGATCCTGCCAGGTGATGGAGACGATGATGACAACGGCCAGTTTGACGAGGATACATCTCCAGGCATCCAGACCGGACCATTCACACAGGTATCTCGGCTCGGAATGCCGCTCATCAACGAAGTGATCATACCCCTTGGGAAGAAAGACGTTTGGAACACTGTAAATCCACGATTCGACTCACAGTTCCTACAATATTACCAGACCCCAGAAATCCAGAAGCTTTTGCCAATCCTTTACCCTGGGGTCTTCCCTAACTTAGCCCGCTACAGCAAACCAAGAGCAGACCTTGTAGCCATCCTTTTGACAGGCATACCTTCGGGAATTGTGCCCGGCTTCCAAAACTTCACAGGAAGTGTCCAAGCAGATTATCTGCGCCTCAACATGGCAATACCGCCGAACACGAGCAGTCCGAACCGTCTGGGACTCATAGCTGGAGACGCCGCGGGGTTCCCCAATGGACGCCGAGTGGGAGACGATGTAATCGACATCGAAGTTCGAGCAATAGCTGGAGTAACCCTTCCTCTGGTTGACACAAGCTTCACTCCTGATGGCGCAGCATCTCTCGTAGGAGACGGAGTGGACTCAAATCCCATACAACCACCTAACACAAGTCCCTTCCTGTCCGCCTTCCCGTACCTGCCGCACCCAGTCCCAGGGTACGAACACTCCCACGATCCCTAGAACTGCCTAGGAGGTCCGTCGGGCGGCCTTTTTCGACCGACGACCATTAATGGGCAGTCATTAGTCTCTCTAGCCCCAATTCGAGAAAAGAATCATTTCCAAAGTCTTATTCGGCCTCTGTTCCATCCCACTCGGAAATCCGGTTGCCCTGTACTGTAATCGTCGGGGGTTTCTTTGGGGACGAAGGGAAAGACGATGCAAATCGTCCCCTAGAGGCAAGATAGCTGCCTACCTGGCCCTAAAGGACAAACCCGACATATGCGTCAGAGGAGGAAACGGACCGAACGCGGGTCACACAGTCTTCCATAATGGAAAAGAGTATCATCTCAGACTCATACCAAGCGGATTCGTAAATCGCTCGACACACCTGATGATTGGTCCAGGTGTGCCCATAGAGACTGCGATTCTGTTAAACGAGATCAAAGAAACTGACTCCGAGAATAGAACCAGCGTTGACTACCAATGTGCGATGCTGGAAGAGCGCCATAAGACTCAGGAGTGTGAATCCGAACATCTCTCGAACAAGATCGGCTCGACCAAGAGCGGTGTGGGAGCATGTAACGCAGAACGAGCGTTGCGCATGGTGAAGCTGGCGAGACAGGAAACAGGATTGAGACCTTACGTCGCTGACACAGTTGGAGAGATTCACAAAGCATTGTCGAATGGTCGCAACGTGATGGTCGAGGGAACTCAAGGAACGTTCCTGAGCCTGTACCACGGAACATATCCATATGTTACGTCCAAGGACGTGACCGCGTCTCAGGCATGTGCAGATGTGGGGATAGGTCCGACCGATGTTGATGATGTGATGATTATCTTCAAAGCGTATGTCACCAGGGTGGGAGAAGGACCCTTAGAAGGCCAATTGGACAGGGAAGAAGTTTTGAGACGGGGCTGGATGGAACACGGCACCGTTACCGGACGAGAGAGAAGGGCTGCACCTTTCGATTTCAAACTCGCTAAACGGGCTGTGCACCTCAATGGAGCCACGCAAATTGCTCTGACAAAACTGGATGTACTATATCCGAAGGCAAAGGGAGTACGAGATTACTCGGACCTGCCGAAGGAGCCTCGTGAGTTTGTTTCGGCGATTGAACGAGAGACAAATGTTCCGGTTACTCTGATGGGGACTGGACCCGACGAGAAAGACATCGTGGACAAGAGACCCTCTCGTAAGACACAGCGTCTCAAAGCGGCGCTTGTTTCCCGCGGAAGATAGTGAGCCATACAACAAGAAGAAGATGTTTCCGGATACCTATCATACCTCTCCCTACTGCAAAGTCTGACCGGGTGCAAGTCTTCCGAGAAATGCTCGAAACCCTGCATTGCCGATGAGAGCAACTGTAAGGAAGGCGATAATTGTCATTTCAGTCCATCCTTTTACTAACACCGTCAACGCCAGGCCCGGTGCCCAGAAGCTGCCTCCTTGCACGAATAATGGGACGAGGTTAACGAAGTAGAACCAAGTTAGTATCGCTTCGGGAATGAAGCCTATCCACACTGCCGCTAATATGAACGGGGTTCGGACTTTCCTGTTCGACCCCATCAACTGCGCTAAGATTCCGACGAACAACCCAGTGAGCGCCTTGCCGATAGGCAAAAGGACAGTGATCGGGCCGGTGCTGCCATAGACATATCCAAACATAACCATGGGTCCTATGCCCGCGATGAGACCTGTGAGTGCGCCGAGCCTCGGACCCGTGAATATTGCGACTATGACTATTGCGACGCTTGAGAAGTCAAGGGCTACTTGTGCGACTCCCCCCGCGGGTATTCGTCCAAGCAAGATCGCTACTACTCCTAGAACGTTTCCAAGAGCCCCCATTGAGGCGACTAGAGTCAAAGAACTCACGGATTGCGTTCTTTTCAAGCTGGTCACGGCGCGAATTTCGCCTACTCATAAAAGAGTTTCCACTCAAAAATGAGTAGCTCGAATCAAGGGACTGAGGAAAGAGAAACTCTACTTTCCATCAGATACGGTCCTAGCTCGCCTATCACTCGTCCCGAAGCGGTCTTTCCCTGAGGATCCCGAAGCCTCAATTCCAATAGATCAGATCTCGTGTCGATATCAAACGAGACACGTGGGTTTGACATTGAGTAGGCGTTTAGACCACTGACCTGCGCTTGACGCAGATGTTTGGAGTAGCTCCATCTACCATAACTTGGGGATATCGCGCCAGGTGGCGAGGTCAGCATCACATTCGTCCCCCCCTTCAATGAGGGCGCTATGACAACTCTCTGAATGGCAGAGCCCAAATTGGAAAGTTCCTTGAAGTCTCTTGGCTCTATCAGCGGGATATCGGCAAGTATGGTGGTAACAGATCGTGCACGCCCCTCCACCGCGAGTCTATTCGTTTGATCTATTGCACGATTCAGACCTACGTTCGTTTGCTTAACGAAGGACACTCCCTGCGGTCGCACTCGATTTCCAACGTTGTTGTCGGCAGAAATTACTATTATCTTTCCGTAGAGTCTTGATTGGATGACAGAGGAGAGGACGTCATCGAGCAGAGCCCCAACGAAAATCCTCCTTTTGTCTCCTTGAAGGCTGCCTGAGAGTCTCGTCTTGCTTTCCGTAAGGCCCCTTACAGGGATTACTGCCCAGTTGTCGCTCATGAGATCGTCTCGGCAAACTTCAATGTGTTTTCCGCCAGCTTAGACTTGGCTTCGTCAGAATCCATTACTGTCTTTGTTGCGATAACTCTCATGCCGAGGCTCGTTATCCTGGGAATAATCCCTCGATCCATATCGTCAATAACATATCCTCTCATCAGCCCCTTGTAAAGCTGGGCGACGCCGTAGGGGGAAACCTCCAACCCCAGGCTCTCCATCATTTGGTCTAGAGGTCCCTTGATTGCTTTTCCTCCGACGATCGGGCTGATACCTACTATCTTCGCTTGTGTTTTTGCAATGCTGTTGCGAATGTCAGGGATAGCCAGAATCGGCCCTATGCTCAGGATGGGATTGCTCGGACATAGAATGATTAGATCTGTCTTCTCTATCGCGGGGATCACACCGGGGGCGGGTGTGGCACGCGCTGCTCCTTCGTATGTTACATCCTCAACTCTGTCTTGGAACTTTCTCTTTACGAAATACTCCTGGAACTCCAGTATCCCCTTCGGGGTCTTGATCTTCGTTGCTACCATGTGGTCCGTCATAGGCAAGATTCGCACCTTGACGCCGAGCGAGTTTCTGATCTTCTCGGTCACCTCGGATAGGTTGAAGCCTTGCTGTAGGTATGCTGTGCGGAGAAGGTGGGTTGCAAAGTCCTTGTCTCCAATTCTGAACCAAGTCTCAGCCGAGTATTTTCCCAGCTGGTCCATACAGCCAAACGTGTCCCCTTCAATGCCCCATCCTTTTGCCTTGTCCACGATTCCTGCAAGAGTGTAGGTCACGATGTCGAGGTCGGGGCTAACGTGACATCCTAGGTATTGAAGATCATCGCCGGTGTTGACGATAACGGTTATCTTCTCAGGAGGAAGTACTTTCGCGAGACCTTCTAGAAAGCGAGCGGCCCCAACGCCTCCGGCGAGACAAGTGATCGAGCGAAACACGCAGATACCCTGCGAGAGCTTTTCGCCCGGACCAAACCTCTAGTTAAACGCTATCCTCGTTTCTTGGTAGATTTCTTGACCTGGTCCAAATGAGCAACTTTGAGATAGTCTGCCGCTGTTCTAAGGTTGACATAGGCATCCGTCGTAGACCCGTGTCGTCCTTCCCGCACTTGTTTTAGAAGTTCCATTGAGTCTTTGACGAGGACTAGAGGAGCCTCGCCTTTTCGAAGCTTGACAACGGCCTTCACATCCTCCAAAGCGTACGTCAGATTGAACAGGAGGCTGCTGTACTCTAGCGCTTCCGCGGCGAACCAGATCCCCATTGCGACATCAGCCGAAGACTTGGTTGTTTTGTCGAGAGCGATATTGACTTTCGACCAGGCGTCGTCTAACGCCTTCTCCAGTTTCGACTCTAAGAATTCCTGTTCGGCTGGAGAGCTCTTGGACAAGGACAGTGTCCTATTCGACAGTAACGCTCTTTGCTAGGTTGCGAGGATAGTCGGGGTCGTGTCCTTTGATGACCGAAAGGTAGTATGCCAGGAGCTGCAATGGTACTACATACACGAGAGGGGTTACGAGGGACGGTAGAGACTCTGAGATTTCAATGACACGATCGGAGAGGTTTCTAACCTCTTCGTCTCCTTCCTCAATTATTGAGATGATTCGCGCCCCACGTGCCTTCATCTCCATTATGTTTCCGACGATCCGCTTGTGAGTGTCGTCATTTGGTGCGACGAAGATTACTGGAAACCCTTCTTCGATGAGTGCGATGAATCCATGTTTGCTCTCGCCGGCCGGATAGGCGATCGCCGGTACATAGCTAAGTTCCAAGAGTTTGAGACGACCCTCGAGAGCAGTTGGAACATTGACTCCCCGTCCCAAGAAACAGATACTTGATGCGCTGTCGCACTCCTCGGCTATCTTCTTGACATCTTCGATTCTCGTGTTCAGAATGCTCTGGATGAGAGCGGGGGTTTTGTGGAGCGAGTTTTCTAACTCGCTAATCTCTTTCGCAGATACCTCGCCCTTCTTCCGACCAATGGTCGCAGCAAGACGCAGAAGCACTGCAATCTGGCTAGTAAACGCCTTGGTGGAGGCCACGCCTATCTCCGGCCCAGAGTTTTGGTCAATGTAGACTGAGGAGAGCCGCATTAGAGTCGAACCCAACACGTTCAGGACACTCAGAATCGTCGCGCCTTTTGCTTTCGCGTCACGAACGGCGTTAAGAGTGTCCATCGTCTCACCAGATTGGCTGATAGCCAGAACGACCGTCTTCGAAGTTACTAGATCAAGAGCTTCCTCAGAGAACTCGCTTGCAATCACTGCTCGAGCATTGATCCCTGATATTTTCGCCATTGCTATACTGCCGACGAGCCCAGCATGAAATGAGGTGCCACAGGCCACGATGAAGACCTTGTCGGCTTCAGTGATCTTGCGGGAGAATTGGTCGTAATATACTTGCTCTGTTCGGAGAGCGTCACGCAGGGCTTGCGCTTGTTCGTGTATTTCTTTCAGCATGAAGTGCTTGAAGCCTTGCTTCTTTGCAGACTCAGGGTCCCAAGTGATGGTGATGGCTTCTCGTTTCACCGGAGCGGCATTTTTCAGCTTGAGAATCTTAATCCCTTTGGGATCCAGAACGGCCATTTCTCCCTCGTCAAGAAGTATGGCTCTGCGGGTGAGTGGCAAGAAAGCCGCGAAGTCTGAAGCGCAGTAGTATTCACCGTCTCCGAGACCCAAAACGAGAGGGCTCTCCTGGCGGGCGCAGAGTATCGTCTTCGGTTGTTCAGCGCTAGTGAGAACGATTGCATAGGCTCCCTCAAGACGGTTCACCGTCTTCCTGAATGCTTCTTCTAGGCTCATTCCGTGAGAAAGATAATCTTCTACCAAGTGAGGGACCACCTCGGTGTCTGTTCTCGACTGAAAGCGATGTCCTTTCGCCTCAAGTTCTCGCTTGATTTCCAGATAATTTTCGATGATTCCATTGTGAACTACGGCGATTCGTGACTTGCAGTCCACGAGAGGGTGAGAGTTTTCGTATACGGGTCTTCCATGCGTTGCCCATCGGGTGTGGCCGACCCCGACCGGTCCTGGAAGGTCGTCAAGATTGTATTTCGCATGGACCTCGTCTAGCCGTCCGCTGTCCTTCTTCACGGTCAGTTGGTCATTGTCGATGGTTACCTCGCCGACTGAGTCATAGCCTCTGTATTCGAGCCGTTTGAGTGCGGAATGGATGACTGGGGCTGCCCGAGAGCCTTCGTGAAGGACACATCCGAATATTCCACACAAGCGCCAACACTCTTCGAGTAGACTTTGCTATGATACATTAGGAGAGGGCATTAAGAATTGCTGCACGTCCTACTCCTGATAACTGGGAGGAAGTCGCTCCCCAGCTCGATTTCTGGAGATCCTTCCCCGATTCTTTGTTTTCCTAATGACAAAATTCGCATCCCTCGCCGGCCTAGACGTCATGAAAAGCGGATGAGCTTTTGGGCTGCGATATTGGGGTATTGGTTGCACTCTGACTTGGAAAGTCTTGTCCTCCCGTAAGAGGCTTCTGAAAATTGGGATTGACAAGATGAATCCTCCGAGTGCTGCGATGAGTGTGACGCGGAGAATGGAACCGTTTGGAGTGAAGATGCCGGTAAGGTATCCTAGGAGGTATGCAACGTGAAAGTAGGTGACCGCGATCCAGCTTAACAGAAGAACAATGACTCCCAATAGCAGGAGCCCGACTTGCTTGGAGTGGCCTCGAGTCTTCTGAGGATCGGTGTTGTTCATTCTGTCTTCATTCGACATGCAGAGTCAGCCGAGAATAACGTGAAGCAAGGGCTCTTACCGCATATTGGCGCATCGTTACCCCCACGAGCAGCGCAGAGGTTTCTGATGTCAAGCTGGATTTGGAATGGTCTCGGGAGTTAGACCCTGACCCTTACAGCCGACTTGGCTTCGAGAACCCGTCGCGCTTGTACGCCCTTCACCCTCTCGACTACTAGGGTTCCGAAGAATGCACCGGCAGAACCGACAAGAGTATCGCCGATCAGCGCGATCGCCCAGATCACCGCGGGTGAGGGTCCAAAGACTGCTTGTAGGACGAGTAATCCTGCAGGAGCCATTGCTAGGTTTCCCAATGTGCCTGCGACGACCAGGTGTTTTCTCGATGGGTCCAGAAGGCTGCTGTCTGAACGCTGTAGGTAGAGGTCGAAGACCAGACCGTTAACGACCACCGAGGCTGTGATGTGGGGTGAAAAGTTGCCAGCAGCGCTCGGGGTACCAAGGAAGATCAGCCCGATAATTGTCCCTAGAATTGTCCCACCCCATTTTTTGCCTGTTAAGGACACCAGGATGGCGAAAAAGGCGGGTAGTAAGAAGAAGAGATCCAGAGATCTGGTCACGGCTCGGAGCTCAATGCTAGAAACGTACCCGTACGCAGTGAAGAGAGCTGTCAGCACCGCGACTAAGGCCACGTATCGGCTGGTCGATGTCCCCCTTACACCGGGAAGCCTAATGTCACCCATTCGTGGCTGGCTCATGAGATCACACTGAACTTGCGGGTATTTGGGATTTGATGCTAGACAGTACGAGCAACCTTGCCTAAGTGAAGTGTTAGTCAGCGCTTTCGATGGTTGGGACGGAATTATCTCTTCTTGAGGGCTGTGGACTCGAGTTTTCCATGAACTCTCACGGTCCCAACCTTCAGCGTGGGAGTTGCAAGTTCAAGTGTGACATCGAAGTTTAGGGAATAGCCCTTCTCGGACATCTTTCCCAAGATTTCCGCTAATGAAGACTGGGTGGGTTCTTCTGATCGTTGAGGCATACAATCTCGCTCTGAGAGAATGCTCCCAGCCTATAAAGCTCTAAGCTGAACCAAGACCTCGAAGTGCGGGCTTCGAAAACGATACTGACATATTCGAGATGTGAGATAACAAGCCTACTGGTTTTCGGCCTAACTCAGAAAGTTAGAGGCTGAGATAACAGCTTAGGAGAAACACGTGTTGACGAAAAAGAAAGCAGTGGTCCTTGGGGCTACCGGGATGATGGGTCAGAAGTTTGTCCAGCTACTAGCAAACCATCCTTGGCTAGAAGTGTCTGCCGTTGCCGCTAGTGATAGGAGTGTTGGAAAGTCATATGCTGCTTCAACTGGGGGGCAGATGGTGAGACACCTCCCGGATGGGTTGGGGGAGTTGCAAGTTGTTGAAGCGGCTCCTCGCGCGATTGCTGACCCGGATATCGTCTTCTCTGCGCTCCCAACGGAGGTAGCAGGACCGATTGAGGAAGACTTCGCGAAGGCCGGGTTTCCAGTCTTCTCGAACGCATCATCGCACAGAATGGACCATGATGTCCCACTACTCAATCCGGAAGTGAATGCTGAGCACGCCTCACTTGTAGAAGAACAGAAGCGTCGAACAAAATGGGACGGATTCATAGTGGCGAATCCAAACTGCACGACAGCAATCCTCAGCCTCTCATTGAAGCCGCTCCACGACCGATTCGGTCTCGAAACAGTGATCGTCTCGACTATGCAGGCAATCTCCGGAGCGGGCTATCCAGGAGTAGCGTCGCTCGACATTCTCGAAAACGTCATCCCTTTCATCAGAAACGAAGAGGAGAAGGTAGAACGCGAGACCAACAAGATTCTTGGCACCGCGGCCAAACCAGCAACCGTTACCGTATCGGCCAGCTGCCAAAGAGTTCCAACTATCCACGGGCACATCGAAGCCGTCTTCGCTAAGACAAGACACCCCGCTTCTCCAGAAGAAGTCGCGAAGTCGATGTCAGAGTTCCAGTCGACGCCGCAGAAGATGAAACTACCCAGCGCACCACCCCACCCCATAATCGTTCGAAAAGAGGAGGACCGACCTCAGACACGGCTCGACGTGGATGAAGGCAACGGCATGACAGTAAGCGTTGGCAGATTGCGAAGAGACTCCGCCCTTAACGGAATCAAGTACATCGTACTGGGACACAACCTCGTCCGGGGGGGAGCGGGGTGCTCGATCCTAAACGCGGAACTCTTGATGGCTCAGAAGTACATACGGTGAAACTAGTCTCCCACAGCCACTATTCTATAGGAGTCTGAAATCCTCTTTGACAGTGGTTAATACTATGTGGGTATTCGTTCGTTCCACGAAAGGCATCGCCAACAACGCCTTCGTGAATTTGCTGAGCTCTTCACGGCTCTTGAACTTAGCGATCACCATCGCATCAGTCAGACCGGTCACATCATAAACCGCCAGCACCTGCGGCATTTTAGCGACCTCTTTCTCAAGCTCCAACAGCTTGCCCTTTGCCACTGACACCTCGGTGAGCGCGGTCAATTGAAACCCTACCTTCTCATGATCAAAGATCGCTGAGTACCCCCGAATGATGCCAGATTTTTCCAACTTGCTGGTTCGAGACTGAATGGTGGTCGTTGACACTCCCAACTTGTGGGCTAATTCTCTGTAGGACAGTCGAGCATCCATCAAATACGCTTGGAGGATCTTGCGATCAAGTTCGTCCATTTCGATGATCGATGATTTTTCAGGACCTTCGCGAACCGAGGAAGTCACCCTTTGAATTGTTCCAATCGGATCCGCAAGAGTTCGGTTACAAGCTTAGGGTTGGCTCGACCCCGAACCTCGGCCATAACCAAATTCATCATCTTTCCCAACGCCTTCGCCCTATTCTCGTTGACGAAGGAACGATTAGATTCCAAGATTTTGGAAATGATTTCACTTAGTTTTTCCTGCGTTAGCATTTCGAGATTTAGCTTTCCGAGAGCATCTCTTGCGGGAGCGTTGGGATTCGATGATACCCACTTGATGATATCGATGACCGACTCCTTCGCCGTCTTTTCCTCCCCCACCAGATTGAAGATCTCCCTTAGGTGAGAGTCGGTTACATTTTCAATCGGGATCTTCTCCCTTTCAAGATTGCGGAGGGATCCCGTGAGCACCGTCGCCACGAAGCTGGGTGACACTCCTTTGGTACTAGTGACAATATGCTCGAACGTTGCCAGGTAGTCCGAGTTTACCAGCTCACCCGCAAGCTTTGGACCGACGTCGTATTTTGACCCAAGCTCTTTCGCCACTTCCTCAGGCATCCGGGGCAAGTTGTCAGCGACTCGCTTGATTCTTTCTGGGCTGATCTGTTCTGGTGGGACATCGGTCTCAGGATACATTCTGGCGGGGCCTGGCCTAGGTCTCATGTATTGGGTCGTTCCGTCGGGATTAGCTGTGCGGGTCTCTTCGGGAACTCCTGCTAGCGCCTCCTTTGCTCTTTCCACGACCGCCCTCAATCCATCAAGGACGTTTTCCTTGGAATCGGCGACCAGAACGAATGCGTCCGAGGGACCGCATTCAAGTCTTCTGTAAATGGCTTCGACTTCACTTTCGATTATCCCATAGCCGGGAAGTTCGTCGGAATGGAAGATTCCTCCTACTCGTCCCCAAAAGACTGCTCGCTTCGCTAACTCAGTTCCCAGTCTGATCCCTGGCATTAGTTCCCGTTTGAGTAGACCTTTGAAACCGGCGAGACGGGTGCCGAGGACGACTCCACCGTTTTTCACGGCCGACTGAATAATCTTCGACTGGGACGATGAGAGCTGCTCCTTCAGATCGACGAAGCTGTCCGTGAAATCTGTTAGTTTGAGACTTCGCGTTCTGAGCTCACCTCGAATCTGTAACAGGATTGTTTGACGCTGCACTTCCAGCTCTATGACCTTGGCGACGAGTTCGAGTTCCTGAACGCCTTTGATTTCTATCAGTGCGCCATTTTTGATGGATACGTTGAGATCTTGTCTGATGCTCCCGAGACCACGTTTGACACTCCTTGTAGCGCGGAGCATCTTCCCGATTTCGAAGGCCACTTTGCCGGCTTCCTCAGGATTATTGATGTCAGCGCCAGTTGAGATTTCGACCAGAGGAACTCCCAGACGATCGAGTCGGAACGTTACTGAATTCTTGCTCTCCCCCGTCTTCCGCCCCGAGTCCTCTTCGAGCGTTATTTGCTGAATTGGAATTTCCTTTCCATCGACATCTAGCTTTCCGTTGAGAGAGATTATCGCGGTCCGTTGGAATCCTGTAGTGTTAGACCCGTCAATGACGACTTTTCGCATCACGTGAATCTCGTCCATGGGACGGGCATTGAACAGTGCAGTAATTGTTAGGGCGATATCGATCGCTTCCTCGTTGAGGCGGTGCGGAGGCTCTTCATCCAACTCGACTAGATCTGTCGTCTCTGGATCTGCCTCGTATCTGATCGTCCGTCCCTTATGGAATTCGAAGAGTACAGCGGGGTCTATCTGACCGAGTTCACTCTGGGTAGGTCGAAGTCTACGTTCTATGGTTAGAGTCGGTGGCTTTGTCGATAGAATTGTCGGGCAATAGCAGAACAACTTGTGGCTCGTGTCTAGTTGCCTGTGGACCTCAAGGCCGACCCTTAGTCCCAGAGCTAAGTAGTCGAATGGCGATTATGCGGCCTCCATTATTGGTGTCCTCTCCGTAATTTCACCAGCCACAGTCTGCAACATGAGTTCGCGAATCTTTTCGGGAGATCGTGTCTGGCCGAGAACCCACATGAGCTTGACGAGAGCGGTCTCTGAGATCATGTCCTCTAGGGGAGTGACGCCGATGTTGAGGAGATCGCGTCCAGTGACGTACACGTTCATGTCCACTCGGCCCCAGATGGTCTGGGAAGTCATGAAAACTGGGACATCTTCTTTCAGCGCCTTCTTGACTGCATCGTAGCAGTACTTTGAAACGTGTCCAAGGCCAGTCCCCTCAAGAATCAGGCCACGCGCACCAGTTGAAACGGCCAAAGTAATCATTTCGGGGTTGAAGCCCGGATGGAATTTTAGCAGGTAAGCGTGCTGATCGAAGTGCGGCTTGACGGTAAGATTGCGACTCATTTCCCGTCTTGGAGCCTCATCTAATCGTTCGATCTGACCCGTCTGAAGATCGTATCTCGCCAAGGGACTTGAGCCAATGGACTTGAAAGCGTCTCGCCGGCTCGTGTGACACTTTCGTACTCTTGTGCCCTTGTGGGCGATGATGTAGCGGTCTGACATGTCCTGGTGCATCGCTACCCCGACCGCTGCCAGATCTGCTCGGGCGGCAAGAGCGACAGCTCCAGTCAAGTTTGAGGCCGCATCAGAGCTTGGACGATCTGACGACCTTTGAGCTCCCACTAGCATTACAGGAACTGAAAGATCTTGCAGGGCGAAGCTCAGGGCTGCGGACGTGTAGTGCATTGTGTCGGTTCCCTGACTCACAACAACTCCGTCAACCTTGTCCCCTATCCTCTTAGCAAGATCCTCTGCTAGTGTTGTCCATTGTGCGGGAGCGACGTTCTCACTTAGCTCGCTGAACAGAATGTGAGCCTCAACTTCGGCAATTGACGCAAGCTCCGGTACAACACTTGCAAGGTCAGCTGCGCTCAGTGCCGGTTGTACGGCTCCTGTTCGGTAGTCGGTGATTTGGTAAAGTGTGGCTTTGGGCCTTCGCCTATGACTTCGATCTTCTCAGTCTTGTCGAAGTGGATTCCTATGTTGTATCCGTTCCTGAGCTTGAGAACCATGTGGTTCGGATCTGTGTACTCTGATCGTGGGAATAACGCTCCTTCGAAAACATCGCCTGATTTTGTCGTGATTCTAATGATGCTGCCAATCTCGGCATTGGCGCTTTTGAGTCGCCGTAGGATTTCTCCGTGGTATCCTTCGAGTCCGGAAGCTGACATGGCTTGATTTTGCCTCGCTTGTATCCAGCCGCGGTTTCCTAAGTCAATGATTTGGATACGTAGGGTCCATCGTGTTGATAGTTGAAACGTGAGTAGTAGTTTTTCGTCCCAAGAGCGCTTATCACAACCATCTTGGTCCTGTCATACTCCTCGGACGCTACGCGCTCAGCCTCAACTACAAGCTTAGATCCGTAGCCCTTGTGCTGAAACGCCGATTCTGATCTTGTGCCAACGGGAACAGTTTGACCGAAGACGTGCAGTTCTCGAATAATCGCGGCATTCTTGTCCTTGATTTCGGGACGATGAGAGTTGTCACCTGGAATCCGTAGCCGAACATATCCAACTAGTAGGCTTTGGGCTGGATCCTCGAATGAAAGAAAGACTTCAGTGCCTCCTGACGCTTCGTACGCTATTTGTTGGATGTTGACATCATCGATTCTAGGGTTCGAACCGTTTCTCATGATGTGCTGTCCGACCTCCCGGCACCTTATGCAACAACACTTGATTCCTTGACGACCCAGTTCTTCCTGAACGAGCTGGCGGAGATTTCCATTCTTGACCCCGTCTGTAATTCCGTCTACGGGGATCTCTCGCTGAATTCTCATTACCCTCACCCATGGAGGGATGAATCGTTTGATCTCGGCGATTAGACGGGCAGCTTGCGCCGTAGAGTAGGGCTTGTACTCTCCTCTTTGCCATTGTTCATACAGCTTGGTTCCGGGCGTCACTAGACATGGATAGATCTTCAGCATGTCTGGTTTGAAATCTGGGCTTTCGAAAATCCTTCGAAATGCCTCCAGATCTCGTGCCTCGTCGCAGCCGGGGAGACCCAGCATCAGATGGTATCCTACTTTGAGACCCGACTCCTTCAGAGTCCGCGTGGCCTCGACGACGTCTGCGAGGGAGTGATCTCGATGAATTCTCTCGTATACATCGTCGTAGAGAGTCTGAACACCAATCTCGACTCTGGTAACCCCCATCGAAAGCATGTGGTCCACGTGGTCTCTCCCAGACCAGTCGGGCCGGGTCTCAACCGTGACTCCGACATTTTTCACCTTAGCATTCTCAGCAGTTTGCTTGGCCTCCTCAAGCGATCCTGACTCCCGGTCATTGAGCGCGTCTAGGCATCTCTTGACGAATTCTTCTTGATACGAGCGAGGCATGAACGGAAAAGTGCCTCCTATCAAGATCAGTTCAACTTTGTCGACAAAGTGGCCCATGTGCCGTAGCTGCGATAGTCGACTGCTGACTTGTTGGAAGGGGTCGTATTTTGATTCGAGAGCCCTCATGACTGCGGGCTCTTTTCCAGTGTAGGCGCGCGGGACGCCTACTTCGGGACCTCCAGGGCAATAGGTGCACTTTCCGTGAGGGCAACCATAGGGCTTGGGCATCACTGCCACGGTGGTTACGCCGCTCATGCCGCGCACCTGTTTGTCAGTTAGGACGGGTCGGAGTCTCGGTCGAAGATCATCGGATAAGAGTTCGAGAATGCTTGAGTTGGCCGGAACGAAGGGTGACTTGTACTTTCTGCAGACCTGGATCTTGACCTTGTTGACATCTTCTTTGGAGGGGTTTTCGAGAGCTAGGAGTCGTTCGAGAATCTCGGTTGAGATTTGTTCGACAGCCTGGCTCATGTGTACGACGCCTTGGAATCCGTTTATGTTAGACCGGGCTGGGCTCTAACTGTCTTTCTATCGGCTTCCCATATACTCGCCCTTTCCACGAGAACCCGTAGCCAAGCGACCCTCGAATAGTAGAGTCGATTCCGATGAGTATGTAGACTAAGATGGCAAGTGGGAACATGAGCGCGTATAGAGAGCCGACTCCAATTGAATTGTCGAGCATGACTATGCCTAGCCATAACAAGCCCGACATGAACAGTCCCGCGATCAGGTACTCGTTGAGAGGAGTAGCAGTCGCGAGGACTACACCATAGCCGAGGATAACAAAGGGAAGTACGAGGAACGTGAACATCAGGAGGATTCGAGTGACCGCTCTAGGTAGCATGTGCTTCTCGGACACTGTGTAGAAGTTCTTCCTCCAGCCGCGCCAGATCTCACCCAGGTTAGCGTACATTCTGACTCCCAGGGCATCAGAGGCGGTGACAAACCGCAGCCGCATCCCTGCTCTCTTCAGCAATCTGCCTAGGGAATAGTCCTCGATAATCTTGTCACGAACGGCATAATGTCCCCCAATCTTCTCGTAAGCCTCTCGCCGAAAGAGCATGTACTGCCCATTTCCAATCGCATTCTGCCGATTATCATCATTAACCAATTTTCCACCTACTAGAATCATGATCAGAAGAAAGATTGGCGGCTGCAAGAGCCTCTCCCAAAAGGTCCTCAGGATAGTTCCAGGCGCAAGTGTAACAAGATCCACGTTTTCAAACTGAAGGTAGTTAACGGATCTTGCCAGGCTGTCTGTTGCATGAACCGAATCGCCATCGGTGAATAGGAGCAGCTCGCCTCGCGATTTCTTGTAGCCGATATGGCATGCCCAGTTCTTTCCTACCCAGCCTACTGGCAGGGGCTCCTCGTCAACTAGCGTAATCTCACTAGCGAACTTGTGAACAAGCTCCCGGGTCCCGTCGGTTGAACCACCGTCCACAACAATGA
>Ga0209239_1000190_pt1 | contig 35033 bp, 28 predicted proteins | sample GraSoi013_2_20cm_FD_185824 | JGI IMG/M metagenome (GOLD analysis project Ga0209239, IMG submission 185824) | Grasslands soil microbial communities from the Angelo Coastal Reserve, California, USA - Sample 10_02_2013_2_20cm (SPAdes) (version 2) | ecosystem: Environmental > Terrestrial > Soil >...
ACTTGTCGGTTTTGACATGAAAATTCCCTTTGTTGACCTGCACGCGCAATACCTGACTATCAAGCAAGAGGTCGATGGCGCGATTGCTGAAGTCATCGCGGAGTCGGCGTACATTCGCGGGCGACACGTAGATGCTTTTGAGCAGGCCTGGGCTAATGCGCTAGGTGTGAAGCATTGCGTTTCCTGCGCAAACGGAACCGATGCGGTTTACATCGCCCTGCGGGGACTTCACGTAAAGCCCGGCGATGAGGTCATCGCTCCGGCACATTCCTGGATCTCGACGTCGGAGACAGTTACGCAAGCCGGCGGGCGGGTCGTATTCTGCGACGCAGATGAGGAAACGTTCACGATTGATCCCGAAGATATCCAACGAAAGATCACGCCTGCCACGGTCGGTATTATTCCAGTCCATCTTTATGGACAGCCGGCGGACATGGATGCGATCATGGCCATCGCAAAACGGCATAATCTTTGGGTTATAGAGGATTGCGGCCAGGCGCATCTTGCCAGGTACAAGGGGCAATACGTTGGTACCTTTGGAACTGCCGCGACGTTCTCGTTTTACCCCGGGAAGAACCTGGGCGCTTACGGCGATGCCGGATGCGTTGTGACAAACGACGATCGGCTTGCCGACTGGATAACGACTTTCGCTCGGCACGGTGGAAAGGGCGATCACCTCATGGAAGGGATAAACAGCCGCATGGACGGCCTGCAAGCAGCCATCCTAAATGCGAAGTTGCCCCATCTACCTGCCTGGACTGAGGCACGCCGTTATGTTGCTGCATGTTACGACGAGCTCCTGGATGAGGTGGGTGATATAATCACACCGAAAATCGGTCCTGGCCGTGACCACGTTTATCATCTCTATGTGATTCGTACAGAAAACCGGGATGCATTGAGGGAGTATCTTACCCAGGCAGGCGTCTCCACCGTTTTAAACTATCCGAAGGCATTGCCCTTCTATTCCGCCTATGCTCATTTCGGTCACAGCCCCAAAGATTTTCCCGTCGCCTGTTTTAACCAATCCCGCATCTTATCACTGCCGATCTATCCGGAGATGAAAAAAGAGATGATTACTCACACAGTTGAGTCTATCGGCAGCTTTTTTAAACAATTTCAAGAACCGGATGGCGCCACCTTGAAAGTAATCCAATTTGCAAGCCTTGCTGACCTGTGAGCTCTGCTATCTCTCTTTCAAATGCTGGATATTACGGTCTCGGGCATTTATGCGAGTAACCTTGCCCGTCTCCTGGTCGCCTCCGAGCCGCGTCATAGCCTTGGGGTAGATGGTAACCCTTTGATCGCTGTCACATGTTAATCATTAACGCGGACGATTGGGGCCGTTCTGTGGCGGAGACGGATGCAGCACTAAGGTGTTATTGGGGAGAGAGAATCACGTCAGTTAGCGCCATGGTCTTCATGGCGGACTCCGAGAGAGCGGCGGAGCTGGCGAGCGCTAATGGGTTAGAGGTCGGTTTGCACCTAAATTTTTCGGAGCCATTTACCGATGGCAGGTGTTCGGGAAGACTTAGAGATTGTCATAACCGAATCGTTGGGTTTCTGACACGGAATAAATACTCGCAACTTCTGTACAATCCTTTTCTGCGAAGAGAATTTGCTTATTCGTACAGTGCACAGGCTGAAGAGTTTGCGCGTTTGTTTGGAAAATCGCCGTCACATATCGATGGGCACCATCACATGCACCTGTGTGTGAACTTGCTTTTCAGCGACATGATTCCGCCTGGTACGAAGCTGCGCCGCAACTTTTCTTTCTGGCCTGGCGAGAAAAGCCTATCGAACCGAACCTACCGCAGGCTGGTCGATCGCTGGCTCGCTCGTCGATACCGTCTCGCAGACTATTTTTTCGACCTGACTCAGTGCAGGGAGGGAAAGAAACTCCATCGAGTCGCGGCCTTGGCGAAGTCAAGCAACGTGGAAATCATGACACACCCGATCGCAAATGGGGAAGAGGAATATCTTATGAGCGATGACTTTCAGGCGATATTGCAAGGGCTCGGAATCGGCGGCTATGCGCTGTTGTAATGTCATTGTTCGCTTTCCCGGTCAGCTTCAACAAAAGGTTTCCTAATCCATGAATCTAGTCAGACCCCATATTGCGAGCTTGTTCGGTCTTCATCTGTCGCCATCTCTAGCCTCTTTTCTCACGGTCGCCTTCATTGTCTTCCTTTTCCGGCGAGACATTCGGGAAAGACCCGATGTGAGCGGCGCGCTTTGGCTTCCGCTTCTTTGGTTCGTGCTCATTTGCTCAAGACCTTTTTCCGGATGGCTAAACATCTTCGGCTTGCCCGTGAGCAGCGCTGCTTCAGTAGAAGAGGGAAGTCCGCTGGATGCATATTTTTACCTGGCACTGGTTACAGCGGGTTTTTGTGTTCTCATCAAAAGGCAGGTCCAACTTTCAGAGGTTTTGCGACAAAATGGGTGGCTCATCGCGTTTATTGCCTACTGTTTCATTGCTATTATTTGGTCTGACTACCCCTTCGTGGCGTTCAAACGGTGGACCAAAATTCTTGGCCATCCGATTATGACGCTGATCGTCCTTACGGAACCGGATCCCAAAGAAGCGCTGATACGGTTGATGAAGCGGTGCGCCTATGTGGTCATCCCGGTTTCCATTCTCTTTATCAAATACTATCCCGAGTTGGGTCGAAGCTTCGATGAGTGGACCGGGGACCCAATGAACAACGGTATCGCCACGGACAAAAACATGCTGGGTGCAGATTGTCTGATCCTGGGTTACTTTTTCTTCTGGCATTTACTGCAAATCTGGAAAACTGACCGGAATATTTGGAGACGAAACGAGCTTCGGCTAACCGTTGGGTTGTTAGTCGGTATTTGCTGGCTCCTTTCGGTGGCTCACAGTGCCACCTCTCTCATATCTTTGGTTGTAGGGGCACTAGTGGTCGTGTTTATCGGTATCCGTTCTATAAATAAGAATTTTATCGGCACGTACATGTTACTGGCACTAGTTCTCCTTATCGTGGCAGAACTGGCATTTGGGATTTCAGGGCATTTGTCCCAAAATCTGGGTAGGACCTCCACTCTGTCGGGAAGAACAATACTCTGGACACACCTCCTGCAACTTCATACCAATCCGATTCTTGGGACTGGATTTGATAGCTTCTGGTTGGGAGGAAGGCTAAAGCAGCTGGAAGGAATTTTCTTCTTTATCCCAAACGAGGCCCATAACGGCTATTTGGAAACTTATTTAAACTTGGGGCTAATTGGCGTGTTCCTCGTAATTGGCCTCTTTGTCGCTACATTCTGGAAAATACGCCCTGAGCTTTTTCGAAGTTTTGAGTGGGGACGATATCGCGTGGGTTTTCTCGCGGCAGTAGTCCTGTACAACTGGACGGAAGCAGCCTTCGGAACGTTTAATCCTATCTGGTTTGCTTTCTATCTCATTGCCATGGACTATCCGCGAACTGCCCTTGCGACTGCCCAACCATTTGTCGTAACACAAGAAGAGAGCAGAGAATTCGTATATGCTGAAGAAGAACCCTGACACGGGCGTAGCCTTTGGCTGAAGTCGACTCGAGGAATGAGTTCTGAATACATCGCTTTAGCTAGTGATCGCATCCTGGTCACAGGGTCCAATGGTTTCATCGGCGCAAGAGTTGTCGAGATTCTCTTGGAATACGGTTATCGCAATATCCGTTGTTTCGTCCGCCCCTCCAGTCGACTTGACCGGCTCGAGAAAGTACTCAGCCAGTTCGATGCCGGCAAGGATGTAGCTCTCGTTACAGGAGATCTTCTTTCGCCGACCGATTGCCGCAAAGCGGCGGAGGGTGTTTCAGTTATCTACCATCTCGCTGCCGGCATGGAAAAGTCGTTTGCAGGCGCATTTATGAACTCGGCGCTCGCTACGCGTAACTTGATGGATGCGTTTCTCCGGTTTGCCAAGCCAAAGCGTTTTGTGAATGTCAGTTCCTTTGCTGTTTATTCAAACCTGGCTTTGAAACGTGGGGCTCTCCTGGATGAGAACTGTCCATTAGAGGATGCGCCCCAGGAACGATTTGATGCATATGGCTTCGGCAAACTTAAGCAGGAGGAACTGGTTAAGGAATATGGCGAGGTGCATAATCTGCCTTATGTGATTCTCAGACCAGGATACGTCTTTGGGCCTGGAAAGCGAGAATTGAACGGTCGCGTCGGGACCAGCGCCTTTGGACTTTTCGTCCAGGTGAGCGGCACGCAGTCCTTGCCGTTGACCTATGTTGATAACTGTGCTGAGGCCATTGTGCTAGCTGGTTTCAAGGCCGGGATTGATAGTGAGATTCTTAACGTCGTGGATGATGAGCTACTGACGGGTCAACAATTTTTAAAAGCTTACAAGGACAAGACAAAGTCTTTTATATCAGTTAGGATCCCTTACGTCGTTGGTTACACCATGTCCCTACTCTGGGAGAAGTACTGCCAGCGGTCGAAAAACCAACTTCCCCCTGCTTTTAATCGCCGCCGCTGTTCCGCCGAATGGAAGGGAAATCGCTATTCCAATCAGAAGCTCAAAGAACGGCTGGGGTGGAAGCCGCGGGTCCCAATGGAGCGGGCGATGGAGGCGTTTCTGAGCCAGTTTACATCGAACGGAAACGATGATCCGTTGAAGCGTTGAAACCCGTCGCTAATCACTGATCACTTATGACTGATCACCATCCACCATGTTAAAAATCGCTATCGTCGGCTGCGGCAAGGTCGCCGACCAGCATGTGGCGGCGATTCATCGCATCCCGGAATGCGAAATCGTTTCCGTTTGCGATTGGGAACCGCTCATGGCCAAACAACTTGGTCAACGGTTCGGCATTGCTGGATGCTTTTCCGACCTGAAAGAAATGCTGGAGGCTGTCTCTCCCGATATCGTTCACATTACGACTCCGCCACGGAGCCATTATTCGCTTGCGAAACAGTGCCTCGAATCAGGAAGCCATGTCTATTTGGAAAAACCGTTCACTGTTACGGCCAGTGAGACAGAGTCGTTAATTCAGTTGGCTCAACGTCGTGGCCTAAAAATAACCGCGGGCCATAACTACCTGTTCACCCTCGAGATGCTCGAAATGCGCCGGCTGGTAGAGAAAGGATTTCTCGGCGGAAGACCGATTCATCTGGAAAGCTACTGGTCGTACGACCTGGGAGATTTAAGATACGCCAGCGCATTCCTCGGAAATCGTAACCATTGGGTTCGCCAACTACCCGGGCAGTTATTTCACAACATTATTAGCCATGGGATTGGTAAACTGGCTGAGTTCCTTGATGACGAACTGACCGAAATTATCGCTACGGCACATCAAAGCGAACAACTCCGTAGCCTCGGCGCACAAGAAGTCTTGGATGAGCTAAGGGTCATGATTCGGGACAACCGTGGCACGACTGCGTTCTTTTGTTTTTCGACTCAAATCAGAGGGCTTAACCAGTTGCGCGTTTACGGCCCGAGTGGGTCAGTAACTGCAGATATTATAACCGGAAGCCTTGTTCGAAATAAAAGCCGGTCATATAAAAGCTATCTCACATATTTTGTGCCTCCGTTAAAGAGCGCGCACGAATATTTTAGAAACGCGCGGGTAAACGTGGCCAATTTCCTGACTAGACGACTTTATCAGGACTTCGGGATGAAGGAGTTGATTGAGCGCTTCTATAACAGCGTTCGAACAGGGAGCCCCCTTCCAATTCCTTATCGCGAAATTATTTTAACGGCGCGAATAATGGATGAGATCTTCGTCCAGATCTATCCCGGCAGAAGTGAGATGCCGGAAATCGGGCACCAGGAGTCTGGACAGGCCGCCACCGTCGCAGTTTCTTCAGTAGCGTGATATCTGAGTTCTAATCTCTGATCTTAGTATGAAGTACGTTCTGATCACTCCCGCGCACAACGAGGAAGCTTTCATTGAAAAGACTCTCGTCTCCATGGTCGCGCAGACAGTGTTGCCGGAGCGCTGGGTCATAGTTGATGACGGCTCGACGGATCAAACGGCGAAAACTATCCAGAAGTATGCTGAGCGCTACCCGTGGATCGAGCTGGTCAGTCGCCCACAGCGCAAGGATCGTACCTTCGCTGGTAAGGTGCATGCATTTAATGCGGGATTGGAACGGCTCCAGGGACTTCGATTTGAAGTAATCGGGAATCTGGACGCAGACCTTTCATTTGATCCGGAATACCTAGGGTTTTTGATTGGAAAGTTTGCAGAAGATCCACGGCTAGGCGTCGCCGGGACGCCGTTTACAGAGGATGGCGGTTACGACACTGCCCGGGATAGTTTTGAGGGTAAGAACCATGTAGCTGGCGGATGCCAGCTTTTCCGGAGACAGTGTTTTGAAGAAGTAGGCGGTTACATCCCGAACCCTGCGGGAGGAATCGACTGGATCGCGGTCACCACAGCGCGGATGAAGGGATGGAAAACGCGATCCTTTTCTGAAAAGCGCTTTCATCATTACCGAACGCTTGGCACGGCGGGGAAAACCAGCTGGGCTGCAAGCTTTTCTTACGGTGAAAAGGATTATTATCTAGGCGGTTCCCCGCTCTGGCAGCTCTTTCGAGTGGTTTATAGAATGACAAAGCAACCGGTTGACGGGTTGGCGTTGCTGTCTGGTTACTGCTGGTCCGCCATACGGCATATAGATCGCCCCGTTTCCCATGAATTGATGCGCTTTCATCGCTGGGAACAGACGAAGAAATTGAAAGCTATTTTTCGCAGTCTTTTGCGATTTAACAAGATCGACAACTTTTCGTTGTTAACGGAGCGGAGCTAAGCACAGGCCAGTAGTTAGAGATCAGATGACGAAGGACGGACGGCGGATGGAGGAGAGTATGCAACGCACGGACAAGGTTTCTCGCGCTCTTACGGACTTTACCGAATGGCTTGGGGTCTTTGGTGAAACATCATGGGACTATCAGAGCTTTTTTGCTGGTCCGATTGGTGGGCGGGCCAAGGCGCTGTACTATCGGGATCGCGTTTGGGGGACAGCGGCGGTCGCTCCCATGATATTCTTTGAGGCAGTCCTTCCTTCTGGTCGACGCCTATTCCATCGTCCCCTGCGGTTCCCGATTGCGGACGCCCATTACGCGATGGGTTTTGCCTTCCTTTACGAGGCAACCAGAGATTTCTCGCAACTGGAAAATGCAATCCATTTTCTGACCGAATTAAAAGAGTCGCGCTGTCGGCTGTTCAAAGAATGTTGCTGGGGATATCCCTTTGACTGGGTGACTCGCAACGGAATTATCAAGAAACAAACTCCGCTCATAACCACCACGCCTTACGTGTATGAAGCATTTCTCCAAGTGTTCGAACTGCATCCAGAAGAGGAGTGGAAATTGATTGCCGAATCGATTGCCCGGCACGCCGCGACCGACATCAAGAGTTTCCCAACATCGGAAACGGCTAGCAGTTGTTCCTACACTCCCTTTGATCAGGGCGGAGTCATTAACGCCGCCGCTTACCGTGCGTTTCTTCTAACGAGTGCTTCCCGAGTTTTCTCTAATGAGGATTATTGGAGAATCGCGAAACGCAATCTCAATTTCATATTGGAGAATCAAAATCAAGACGGTTCATGGTATTACGCGGTGGATGGAGTACGGGACTTTATTGACCACTATCATACTTGTTTCGTCATGAAAGCCCTGGCCAAGATTCACACTTTGACTGGAGATGAATCGTGTAAAGAGGCGCTTTCGAAAGGAGTGAAGTATTACCTTGCAAATCTCTTTGATGAGGAGGGCCTTCCGAAACCTTTTTCCAAAGCCCCACGCCTGACAGTTTACAAGCGAGAGCTTTATGACTGGGCTGAGTGCGTCAACTTATGTTTGCTGCTTCGGGACAGGTTCCCCCAACTAGAGACAACCCTGCAAACAGTTATCGACGGGATTCTAAAGGACTGGATCAAGCCGGATGGTTCTTTTCGCTCCCGTCGACTGTATTTAGGGTGGGATAACGTTCCGATGCACCGGTGGGCGCAGTCGCAGATGTTTCGCAGTTTGGCGTTCTATTTTCGCGAAGCCAAGAACGCTGAAAAATTGAGACCTGACATGGTGAAAAGAGAGACACGCGAACCGGGAGTGTGCGCCACGTTTAACCACTCCTGAAAGGTAAAAGATGAAATCACCTGCCGTTTCTCCTGATATTTCGCACGGGTCCGAGCACCAGACACTCGTCGACACGCACTTTGATTTGAACGTCGCTGGATGGAGAGACGTTTATGATCAAATCAATGTCCACGGCGCCATTTATCGGAAGCGCTTGGAGATTGTGTTAGAGTGGATCGACGACTTGGCAATTCCAGGCGGAGAAAAGGTTCTTGAAATTGGATGTGGTAGCGGAAGATGCACAGTCGCATTAGCTCAGCGGGGCTATCTCGTCCATGCGATGGATTCTGTGGCAGGAATGGTAGATTCTACCCGCGAACGTGTAGGTCAAGCGGGTGTGAAGTCTTCTGTTTCAATCGGTTTGGGCGATGCGCATCACCTGGCTTTCAGAGATGGTAGCTTCGGACTTGTTCTCGCAATCGGAGTGATGCCTTATCTTCATTCTCCTCAGAAGGCTTTGAGCGAAATGGCTCGGGTGCTCAAACCTGGCGGCTTTCTATTAATCACAGCAGGCAATCGCTGGCGACTCAAGCGCATCCTCGATCCCTGGTTTAGTCCCCCAATGCAACCTGCGAGGAAAGTTATCAAAGCAATCCTGCGGTGCTTTCGCGACGCTCGGCCTGACGATGCTGGGCCGCCGCTTCGACTCGATTCATTGCGTGAATTAGACCGGTGGCTTGCGACTGTCGGACTTTTGAAGATCAAAGCAAGAACTGTGGGATTTCCACCTCTCACGTTTCGTGGCCGGCCGATTCTTGGAGAGCGAACGTCGATCAGGTTGAATCACTGGCTGCAGCGGCTAGCCGATCGCAATGTCCCAGGCGTGAGATCAAGCGGCATGGACCATATCGTTCTAGCTCAAAAGGTGTAACAAACCAATGTGCGGTATCTGTGGTCAGTTTAACTTTGGTAGAAACGAGTCCGTGCAACCGGACACTATCCGACGGATGACCCAAACCATGGTTCATCGTGGTCCAGATGATGACGGCTATTATTTCTCCGGCTCGCTTGGTTTGGGCTTTCGACGGCTATCAATCATTGACCTCGCCGGCGGTCATCAGCCGATGTCCGACGCCGAGGAAACGGTCTGGGTCACGTTGAATGGCGAAATTTACAATTTCAAAGAACTTCGCGCCGAGCTGGAGAGCCGTGGCCACAGTTTTCGAACTGAATCCGACACAGAAGTAATCATTCACGGTTACAAGGAATGGGGCATCGACGTACTCAATCAGCTTAACGGTATGTTTGGCCTCGCTATTTGGGATGTGAAAAAACGACGGCTAGTGGTGGCCCGGGACGCAATGGGTATCAAACTGATTTATTATCGGCTTACGAATAGCCAGTTGAGCTTTGGATCCGAGATTCGGTCAGTTCTCGCTGCAGCAAGCTCGGGGGCTAACGTCGATCCAGCCGCACTCAATCTCTTTCTCCGGTTTCGCTACACGCCGTCCCCTTTGACCATCTTTGAAGGGGTCCGAAAGCTGGCACCTGGTACAATGCTAATCGCTGAGAACGGGAAATGTCGCGAAGCACGTTGGTACAATTACACGCCAGTGCCATTCTCAGGCCGAAAAGAGGAGAAAGAGGCGGCAGAAGAACTTCTTGAGTTGTATCGCGGAGCTGTGAAGCGTCACCTCCTGAGCGACGTTCCTGTGGGAATCCTTCTTAGCGGCGGGATTGATTCCGGCTTGCTCCTGGCATTAATGAACGAACAAGGTGGGCCATGGCCAGCCTACAGTGTAGGTTATGGCAAGAGCTTCGAAGACGACGAGCTAACGGACGCCGCGGAGACGGCAAAGCTCCTTGGCGCCAGGCATGTGCCGGTAAAACTCGACCGGGCTGAGTTTGAACGCTCTCTCCCGAAAATCGTGGAATGTTTGGAGGAACCTATCGCGGCATCATCGATTGTCCCGATGTACTTCGTTTCACAGCGGGCACGGCAGGACGTGAAAGTCGCGTTGGTCGGTCAGGGACCGGATGAATTGTTCGGCGGCTACAAACGGCATTTGGGTGTTCGTTATGGGGATTGGTGGCGCGGGCTGCCAGGCGTTATCCGTTCCTCTGTTAGCTTCGCTGTTGATCGATTGCCTCGTAACGAAACATTGAAACGCGGGGTCTCGTCCTTGGGAACGCTGGATAGAATGAAGCGCTATCAGGATGTTTTTTCTCTGGCGCCAGCGGATACCATAGACGGACTCTTTCGGGGCGACATACTTCCTAACCAAAACGGCCATGCCCTTGTTGACTATTGGCACGATCTGATTCCACAAATGGCGCACACGGATGAACTGGGTGCCTTTCAGCTTCTTGAAATTCGTTCTTCGCTGCCTGATGAGCTTCTCATGTATGCCGATAAGTTATCGATGGCCCATGGCCTTGAGGTGCGTGTGCCTTATCTCGATCGAACGATCGTCGAATACGCGCAGCGACTCGGTGCAGGATTCAAGGTTCGCAATGGCAGTCGAAAGTGGTTGCACCGTCGAGTGTGCGAACGATATCTGCCATCTCGCATCTTGAAGCGAAAGAAGCGCGGTTTTGCTGTAAACGTAGTGGACGATTGGTTTCATTCATCACTAAATAGCGAGCTTCAGGAAGTGCTCCGTGATGAAAGCTCTCTTATGTTTGGTTTCCTCAATCCTAAAGCAGTGCGAAGCCTTCTTAAAAGTCACCAGTCCGGGCGCCAGGACAACCACAAGCTTCTATTTAGCTTGGTAATGGTCGAACAATGGTTGCGGCGGAGTTGGTCGCGTCAAGACTGGCGAATGTCTCCGGCATCGCAGGGAATCGGTGGGTTTGATTCGCATATTAGGCAAACGCAATGACTACCAGCGCTAGACTGGAAGAGATTCGCATCGCCGGTAAGACATTCCATGTCCCATCAGCTGAGGTCTGTGGCCGAACCGTTGTGGTAACCGGCAGATGGATCAGGACAGCAGAAATTAAAGATGAAGCGGTGATAGAAGGCACGGTCGTTGCAGATCCTGACACATTTATTGCGAAATTGAAGGAGAGTCAGTTACAAGCTGATGTCTTTACGTTTTCTCAAAGGCCGGCTCAGGTTTCAGCAAAACATGAGTATCACTGGGAATGGGACAACTGGGCTGCAATACCGACAGCTTGCTTTAAGGGTTGGTGGGAAAATCTGCCTCAAGTGTCGCGGAAGAATGTCAGGCGTTCTGCCAAACGTGGCGTCGTCGTAAAAGTTGTACCGTTTGATGAGGATCTTGTCAAAGGTGTCCATAGAATTTATAACAGCATACGTATACGAGACGGAAGACTCTTCTGGCATTTTGGAAAAAATTCGGACACAGTCAGGCAAGAGCTCGCTACTTATCTGGATCGAAGTGATTTTATCGGCGCGTATTTAGATGGGGAACTTATAGGTTTCCTGAAAATGGTTTACGTTGACGACTTGGCGACGATTTTTCACATTGTCTCGATGGACGAGCATTATGACAAGCGACCCCAAAACGCACTGATCGCTAAGGCAGCGGCGGTCTGCGAGCAAAAACGAATCTCGCATCTGATCTACGGAAGATTCATTTATGGCAACAAGCGCCGGAGCTCCCTCGTGGAATTCAAGCGTCGGAACGGTTTCCAGCAAGTTAACTTTCCAAGGTATTACATTCCGTTGACCCTGAGGGGCTATCTATTCGTCCGGCTACGCCTGTACAGAGGCTTTGGCGGGTTGCTTCCGGAGCCCATTCTTCAAGTAGCTCTAAGTTGCAGAGCCTGGTATTACAAGAGAATTTTAACGAACCTTACTTTCCAACACAACAAATTCGCCGGTGTAGCTCAACGTTAGAGCAGCTGATCTGTAATCAGCAGATGGAGTGTTCGATTCCTCCCGCCGGCTCCCATTTCGGACAAAATCGCGATAACCTATAAAAGGGTCCCATGTTGGGTTGCTTAATTGGTAGCCGTCTCTTAGCTAATGAAGGTAGCCCCCTGCAAAACTCGGGACATCTCGCATTTTCAGCGAGATTCGAAGAACCACTGAACTGACCACGCGTACGATTATGCTACGTATCTTACTCCTAGCTCCTGGTAGTAACCCGGACGGAATTACCGGCCCCCTGATTGGGTATTCTCATGCCGAGGCCCTGGCAAGGCTGCATGGCGTGACACTGGTCATTCGTCGGGAAAACGAGGAGGCTGTGCGGCGCAGACAGGCGCCGTTTCGCGCCATCGAGGTCGTTAGTCTTCCGTGGCTCGATCGCATTTATGAATGGTTTTTTCGTCGGATTTTTAAGAATGACTATCGTAGCCAGGTTTTGACAGCCTTTAACTATGTGTTTTGTCTGGCGTTTGAATGGTGCGCGTGGCGGCAGATGCGGACCCGAATCTCGGCTGGCGACTTCGATGTGGTCCTGCGCCTCCTGCCTATTTCGTCGGTTTTGCCGAGTCCCTTCGCTTTCTTCCTTCACCGGGGTTCCGTCCCGTTCGTGATCGGACCCATCAACGGTGGTTTGCCGTGGCCGGCGAGTTTCAGTCAGGCCGACAAACAGAAGGAGTGGATCTCTAACATAAGGAATTTTTACCGGTTCCTGCCTTTCGCCCGATCTACCTATCGTCATGCGACGGCCATCATCGCGGGCTCTTCGCAAACCTATGCCGAGTTCGCAACTTATCGCGAGAAGCTCTTCTTTGTTCCAGGCGAGAACGGCATTAACCCTTCACTTCATGCAAGTGGTTCACGTAGCTCGCCACTTAGCGATAAGCTTGAATTGATCTTCGTCGGTGGCCTTGTCCCATACAAGGCCTGTGACCTCGCCTTGCGGGCAGCTGCTTCGCTCCTGCGAACGGGAAGGGCGTCCTTCACGATTGTCGGCGATGGGCCCGAGCGGGCCAGTCTTGACCAACTAGCAAAATCGCTCGGCATTGAGAAAGATGTTGTGTTCTGTGGCATGCTGCCTCACGCTGAAGTCATGCGACGCTTGGGAGCAGCCGACGTGCTGGTCTTTCCATCGATTCACGAGTTTGGAGGCGCTGTGGTCTTCGAAGCTCTGGCAATGGGCGCCGTCCCCATAGTGGTCGACTACGGCGGACCCGGAGATATTATTGATTCCGAAGTGGGCTTTAAAGTACCTCTCACGAGTGAAGCTGACGTTGTGTTACAAATCGATGAGATCTTGGGGAAGCTCGCGCGCGATCCAGATATTCTCGAGCGGTTGCGGCAACAAGGTATGCGCTACGCTCGAAAACGATTAAGTTGGAACGCTAAGGCGCGGCTTATGAGTCAGATCTTGATGTGGACGGTAGGACAAGGCCCGAAGCCGGATCTTCGGCCGTCTTGCCCCAGAGTGCTGTGTTCGCAAAATAGTTAGCCGGTTTTAAAAAGGAAAGCTCGTTTATGGCGCGTGCATGGGATCCTAAAAAATTCGACGCCGTGTATTCAGAGGTCGTTTGTAATCACTTCGGCCTTTCGGCGCCACCTGATTATTGTTCTCGCTACCGCTCCCGTTACAAAACACTAATGAAGCGGTTTTGTGATTTAGCATCCCCAAGCCCCATGGATGTACTGGACATCGGCGGAGGACAGCTGGCTCTGTTATGTAAGAAACTCTGGAATGATCGAGCCTGTGTAGCTGATCTTCTTCCGCCACTCTTTGCCTATTTGGAAACCCAGGGTGTCGAAACGGTTCAATGGAATCTATGTAAGCCTCTACAGCCACTTGTAGCGCGATTTGACATTATCTTTTTCTCCGAAGTAATCGAGCATCTGCCCTTGCCTGGTCATATTGCCTTGGAAAAATTGAGGCGAGCACTTAAACCGAATGGTATAGTGATTTGCTCGACTCCCAACTTCTATCGGTTACGCAACCTCGTCTACCTTGCTCTGGGCCTGCGCATTCACGATTATTTTCACATGCCGGAAGATAGAGATTTGGGGCACGTAATTGAATACAGCCGTGATCACCTCCAGTGGCAATTTAAGAAAGCTGGATTCAAGGATTGCCGTGTAGAGTATTGTCAAATGCACCACTGTCCAACGAATCCAGTCTTCCGACTTATATCCTGGATTGGATATCCGCTATTCTTGATCCCGCGTTTTCGCGATAACTTGTTAGCAATTGCCTATGCTGGGTGAAACGGGTATCGCTTCCGGTCACAGGAGCTGCTGAACCTGACTACCGACGAACCTGAAGACTGTGTCCTGTCCCAAGATCTTCTGCCGCTCGAATCGTTAAAGCGTGTTTTGATAGCTGAGGTAACGTGATCAGTGATCCGAGAATCATCGCCAAGGGTGACTTGGTGAAGCCAAATACGGTCCGAAAGTGGTGTGTCGATTCCTCTCAACGGCAATTTTTTCCATTTAACTTCGTATGCCTGGCATCGTTGGAATAATAAGTCAGAGGCCATCAGAGCAGTATGATGCTCTGGTGAAGTCCATGGCTAAATGCCTAATACATGAGCCGTTTTATACGGAGGGTACCTATACCAACGAGAAGCTCGGCCTCTGGGGCGGATGGGCTTGTCACAAGGGAGCATTTGATGATTGCCTTCCTATCTGGAATGAAAAGAAAGATATCTGCCTTCTCTTTTCTGGCGAAGATTTTCCCGATCAGGCTGATGTCGACGCGCTAAGGTGTAGTCATGAATTTGGTTTAGACGACGCAAGTTATCTCGTTCACCTGTACGAGACAAAGGGTTGCGAGTTTCTCGAAAAGCTCAACGGCTGGTTCAGCGGCGTGTTACTGGACTTTCGTGAGCAGAAACTCGTTCTGTTTAACGACCGATATGGCGTAAATCGAATTTATTATCACGAAGACGCGCGTGGATTTTATTTTGCTTCTGAAGCGAAGGCTCTTCTAAAAATCCTGCCCGGCACTCGGCAACTTGATCTGCGTAGTTTGGGCGAGGTTCTCTGTTGCGAGGCCGTTCTACAAAACAGGAGCCTTTTCTCCGGGATCTCGCTGCTTCCGCCAGGTTCAGCGTGGGTGTTTTCCCAGGGAGAACCAGTAAAGAAGAAGACTTACTTCAATCAGCAAGCCTGGGAAAATCAGCCGGAGCTAAGTGAATCTGATTTCTATGAGCGGTTGAAAGAAACCTGGGCACGGGTCCTTCCCAGGTATTTCTCTGGGAAACAGTCCACTGGCTTATCTTTAACCGGAGGTGTCGATAGCCGGATGATCCTGGCCTGGGCGTCTCGTCCTCCCGGCACACTCCCATGCTATACGTGGGGTGGCACATACCGTGATTGCGCGGATGTCAAGATTGCGCGTCACACGGCGAAACTTTGCCAACAACCTCACAACACAATTCTGGTGGGCGGCGAGTTTCTGTCGCAGTTTCACGACCTGGCCGAAAGAGCAGTTTATATTAGCGACGGCACCATGGACGTAACTGGGTCGGTCGACCTTTACGTTCAAAGACTTGCACGACAGATCGCCCCAGTCCGGGTAAGTGGTGTCTGTGGCGGCGAAATCTTGAGGCGGCTTGTAATGTTTAAACCCGATCCTCCTCAACAAGGCGTCTTCGATCCGCAGTTGAATTGCTCCTTTCAGGACGCTGCTGCGACCTACGCCGATGAGATCCAAGGCCACAGGCTTTCCTTCACTTCCTTCAAGCAAGCCCCATGGTACATGGCAAGTAAATTTACCGTGGAACGCTCGCAGATCACATATCGAACGCCTTACTTTGATAACGATCTGGTTGCTCTCGCCTATCAAACGCCGGCGAAGTTACTAAACAATGAGCCAGCACTTCGGCTCATTGCTGATGGCAATCCAGTACTAGGGAAGATTGGAACGGACCGTGCTCTCGCTTTTGGTTCAGGTTCCGCTGTTAACCGGATGCTACACTGGTACCAAGAGTTCACCTTTAAGGCAGAATATGCCTATGATTATCGCATGCCCCAATGGTTTGCCAGGCTTGACCATGCCTTTGCACCACTTCATCTCGAACGGTTGTTCATCGGCAGGCACAAATTCCATCACTTTCGCATCTGGTATCGAGATCAACTCTCGGAATGGCTGAAGGAAACGCTTCTCGATCCGGCCGCGCGCAGCAGGCCGTACCTTCGCCCGAACTGTTTGGAGGGCATGCTCAAAGCTCATATCAGGGGCGATCGAAACTACGCATTTGAGATTCACAAGATTTTGACGCTCGAATTCATCCAGAAGAAACTGATCGACCTGAAGTAGCGTAGCTCGGTCCGGTTGTTGCCCAGAGCCTCCAGTCCGTGGCCGCTTTTGCAGGACTGCCGGTGGATCGATGTAAGCCAAGCCACGAACCGTCTCACCCCACACTCCAATGCCAGCAACACTATTAGAATCGAAAAAAAGTATGGCCAAACAGGACAGTTTTTTACGCAGGTGTGCGCCAACTTTTCTAGGGATCGGTTCCATGCGGTGCGGTTCGACCTGGCTCTACGAAGTATTGAAATGCCATCCAGACATACGCGTAAGCGATCGTAAGGAGATGCACTTCTTCTTTATGCGTGAGATGTTACAGCACGATTTGGACTGGTACAACGCACACTTTGAACCGGAGAATGGAGGTGAGCCGAAGCCAGTCCGTGGCGAGATTTCACCTGTATATGCTCGCCTCAAAGCGTGGCAGGTTAATCGAATAGCGAAGTTGCTGCCGGATCTGCGAATTATTTTAACGTTACGACACCCTATTGAAAGGGCATGGTCCCAAGCGCTTTTGGACCTGGGGTACTTGAATGGGGGAGACGTGCGTAGAATTCGTTCAATTCAATTTGTGCGCCAAGTCGAGCGTGCTCGCACCAGACTATCGTCGGATTACTGCCGTGCGATCCAAATTTGGTCCAAGGCGTTTGGACGAAATGCACTTCTCATCGAGCTATTCGATCAGCTTCAGAACAATCCTCAAGCATACGTCGACCGCATCCTCCAGCATGTTGGCGCCACAACGCCGTGGGTGCTTCCTGAGAAATTTATGAAAACAAAGGTGCACGCAACCAACAGCCTTGTTGGGTTCAAGCGTGAGATTCCCGAGGTAGTTGAATGGTACATTGCGGATCGACTGTTGGAGCCAACCGAACGCTTGAATCAGCTCCTGGAGGGCCGGGTTTCGAACTGGGTCGACGAGATGCGTACAATCCGAGGTAAGGTACGCCTGAGCTGGCGTATTCTAAAGGCACTAAATCTTGCCCTGCTCTCGGTCCCGGAAAGATTGAGTTATGAGGTTTACCATGCGGCTCTTGATGCGAGACTTTGGCGACGTTGGCAGCACTTCCAACGATCGTACGTCTCCGATTATGACCATGCAGGGGCAAACTGAGCGGCCCCGCGGTCAACTGAAATCGGGGCTTAGTCATATGAACACACTTATTGTCAAACTTGGCGCGACAGGGGATGTCGTTAGGACGACGTCTTTACTTAGCCAGTTAAACGGGCAGATCACATGGATCACGGCACCGCGAAACCTTGTGCTACTGGATGGTCTGAGAAGTAACCTGCGTTGTTTCTCGTGGGAAGAACGGACCATAGCGCTGGATCGCCGTTACGACCTTGCGATAAATTTGGAAGATACTATTGATGTTGCGCAGTTTCTCAGAGCAGTTGAGTACCGTGAAATTTTCGGCGCTTACCTCGGTTCCAATGACTCAGTGATGTACACGCAGAGTTCGAAGCGATGGTTTGATTTAAGTCTGATTAGCTCCTATGGCCGGCAGAAGGCTGATGGACTCAAGCTGCTTAACCGGCAGACATATCAGGAGCTGATCTTCGGTGGCCTCGGGTGGCGTTTTACTGGTGAGCCGTACATGCTTCCGGGACCGATCGAGACTGGGTTATCCGGAGATGTTGCAATAGCAGCCGACGCTGGCCCGATCTGGCCGATGAAGAGATGGGCTTACTACAAGGAACTGAAGCAACAGCTCGAAGATAATGGCTTGATCGTTAATGTCCTACCCAAAAGGCCATCCCTGCTCGAGCACCTGTCCGATGTCCGCAACCATCAGTGCCTTGTTGGCGGCGATAGCCTGCCAATGCATTTCGCGCTTGGCTCGGGTACGCGATGCGTGACTCTTTTTACGTGCACGAGTCCGTGGGAGATTCATGACTATGGTATTCAGAAGAAGGTCATTTCGCCACTTCTTGAGGAATTCTTTTATAAGCGCGGCTATGACGAGCGCGCGACAACGGCCATAACCGTCGATCAAGTGTTAGATGCGGTGATCGCCCAGTTAGAGGCGACAGAACCAGCCGCCAGCTGATCGCATTACTGTCAAATGACGCAGCTAGCGCAAGAGAAGACTGATGCCAGCCGCCCGATGTCACAGGGCAGTGGTCATAGATCAGAGGTCGAAAATCGGAAGACACTGGTCAGTGATCGCTCTTCCGTCATCGGACCTCCAACTCTCAGTGTCGCCTTACTCACCGGCGGCGGGGACAAGCCTTATGCTCTTGGCATGGCAGCCGCACTTACCTCAGAAGGAATATCGGTTGATTTTATCGGTAGTGATGACCTGAATGTGCCCGAGGTGGTCACTAATCCGCGCGTAAATTTTCTGAACTTGCGAGAGGACCAACGTTCAGAAGCAAGTGCGATGGCGAAGTTGCGCAGGGTATCAAAGTATTACCTCCGGCTTTTTGGTTATGCGGCGACGGCGCAACCAAAGCTGTTCCACCTGCTCTGGAACAATAAATTCGAGCTCTTCGACCGCACGCTATTGATGCTCTACTACAAATTGCTGGGCAAACGCGTCGTGTTCACAGCCCACAACGTGAATGCAGGTAAAAGGGATCAGAACGATTCGCGGCTGAATCGAATTTCACTAAAGATTCAATATGGCTTAACTGACCACATTTTTGTACACACCGCAAAAATGAAGAGAGAACTCGAATTCGACTTTGGTATTCAGAAAGAGAAAGTGAGTGTCATCCCATTCGGAATCAATAACACAGTTCCGAATACCGGTCTCTCCTGTGCAGAAGCAAGGCGGCAACTCGGGCTGAACACGAACGACAAAACACTGCTCTTTTTCGGAAATATTGCCCCGTACAAAGGACTGGAATACCTCATTGCTGCCTTTTCTGAACTCCTAAAGGAAGATCGAAGCTATCGCCTGATGATTGTGGGTAATCCAAAACAGTCTAGGCATTACTGGAGAGCGATCCAGCAAACAATAGCGAGTGCTAGGTTGAGTGATCGAATCATTGAGAAGATTGAATATATTCCGGATGCGCAGACGGAGTTTTATTTCAAAGCGGCCGACATTTTGATTTTGCCCTATGCACACGTATTTCAGAGTGGCGTGCTAATCCTGGGCTATAGCTTTGGATTACCGGCCATCGCAGCCGATGTGGGGACCTTGAAAGACGAAATCGTTGAAGGTCAAACCGGTTTTGTGTTCAAGCCGCAGGACTCGTCCGACCTGGCCAACAAGATCGACGAATACTTCAAGAGCGACTTATTTCGTAACTTGGAAACCCGGCGGCTTGAGATTAAGAAGCACGCGAACGAGCGATACTCATGGGATAAAGTGGCCGCGACAATGACAAAGGTTTACTCAGATCTGCTATACAGCACAAAGGTCCAGAGGCTAGGTGACGTTTAATGAAACCTTTAGTTTCAATCTTGATCCCGGCATATAACGCTGGGCCGTGGATCGGTGACACAATCAAGTCAGCGCTTAATCAGACATGGCCAAGGAAAGAGATCATCGTCGTTGATGATGGGTCTCGCGATGAGACGGTTGCGATCGCGCGACAATTCACCTCCAACGACGTCACTGTCATTTCGCAGGAAAATCAGGGTGCATCAGCGGCGAGAAACAAAGCGCTTCAGCTTTGCCAGGGAGATTATATCCAGTGGCTGGACGCCGATGACCTTCTCGCGCCAGACAAAATTCAAAGGCAGATGGCAGTTACGAAGGACTCTGAAAGTAAACTCAGGCTGATCTCTTGTGAATGGGGATACTTCATGTATCGGCCAAAAAAGGCAAAATTTGTTCCAAGTTCTCTGTGGTCCGATCTCTCACCATTGGAATGGTTGTTGAGAAAATGGGAGGAAAATCTCCATATGCAGACAGCAACCTGGCTGGTCAGCCGGGAATTGACCAGCGCCGCCGGTCCCTGGGACACACGGCTACTAGTGGATAATGATGGGGAGTACTTCTTTCGCATCGTCGGGTCGAGTGACGGTGTTCAGTTTGTACCAGGCGCCAGAGTGTTCTATCGCGCCTGCCCGAATTCCGTGAGCTATATCGGCCGATCTGACAAGAAAATAGAAGCGAAGCTACTGGGGGCGAAACTACAGATTGGATATCTTCGTGCAATGGAAGACAGCGACCGCGTCCGTGCGGCCTGTGTGAAGTATTTGCAGACGTGGCTGCGCAATTTCTATCCTAATCGCCCCGACCTGATGCAGGAAGCGCAAGAACTTGCCAACAGCTTGGGAGGTCGGCTGTCTCCTCCCAAGGCGTCGTGGAAGTATGCCTGGATTGAAAGGCTTTTCGGATTTGCAGCTGCGAAACGTACACAGGTGTGCTACAATCAGTGTAAGTCTTCCGTGCTAAGAACCTGGGACAAGATGATGTACTCTTTCGAAGGCAACGGTAGCTTGCCCAGCTAAGGAAACGAGCCTGCGTCTCTGTGACTCATATAGCCCGAAAACCAGGGCAGTGCAGCGGCCAAGATCACAAATAAGATTGAGCAACGCTCCTAATTTCTAGCGAGCATCCGTTTATAATCATGGCAGACGACTCAGGCATAACCGTTCTGATTGCTACCTACAACAGGGCTGCAGTGTTGAGTGAAACATTGGAAGCGCTCACACACGTTGATCGGACTGGAGTTGATTGTAATATTATAATCATTGATAACAATTCAACTGACGCCACTGCCGAAGTAGTGAAAGAATATGGGACGAAATTGCCGGTTTCCTACTTGAGGGAGACGCGTCCAGGAAAGAACTGTGCGCTTAACAAGGCGTTACGAGAATGTGAGCTGAAAGACATCGTGGTCTTTACAGACGATGATGTGACGCCAACTCAAAATTGGCTGCAAGAGATCGCCTCCTCTGCAAAGAAAAGGCCCGAAATCGCGGTCTTCGGTGGCAAGGTAGAAGTAGTATGGCCGGATAACAAGCAGCCTGAATGGGCGAAGCCAGAATGGATCATGGCTTTCGGCTTCCCGCGTCATCATTATGCTGAAGGAGAGGCTTTCTACAAAACGCCGGATTGCCCGTTCGGGCCGAACTACTGGGTCCGGAAAACTGTCTTTGGGAAAGTGCCGTTTTTCGACGAAACACTTGGTCCAAGGCCTAAAAATCGCATCCAAGGAGACGAAACGTCGTTTGTAATGAATCTGCGAGAGCATGGTTTCGAGATACTTTATTATCCCGGCGCAGAGGTTTACCACAGGATTCTCCACGAAGGATGCACCATACCATGGCTAAGACGTCGCGCTTACACACATGGCCGGGGACAGGTGAGATTACATGGATTGCATCGGCGCAATATTTATCGTAAGAATAAGATTGTGTGGGGCATGGTTCTGGTATTGGACGAGCTCTATACGACGCTGCGTTTCTTGGCTGGTTTTGCCATTACAGACTCAAATAGCAATTGCGAAGCTACGGTTGACGCCATGATGAGATTTGGCCAGATCCACGAGACCGTAAACCAGGTTTTCAAACGCTTTGTGGCTAGGAACGGTTCGACTGAGCATTGAGGAATATTCGGACGTGCTAAGTCAGCGGGGTGACTCCAGTTAGAATGGAGATCTTGAAGACTTGCCGGCAGCTAAACAGCGCTTCTAGTTTCTAGCACGCCTCCGTTTTTGTAATCATGGCAGAGAACACGCTGGGTATAACGGTTCTGATCGCTACCTTCAACAGAGCCGCAGTATTGAGTGGAACGTTGCAGGCTCTCACCCGCGTCGAACGGACTGGAATTGATTGCAGCATCGTGATCATTGACAACAATTCCAGCGACAACACAGCTGAAGTAGTGAAGGAATTCGAGACGCGCCTCCCCATTTCTTACTTGAGGGAGCCCTCTCCAGGAAAGAGCTGCGCGCTTAACAAGGCTTTACGAGAATGCACGCTGAAAGAGATTGTTGTCTTTACAGATGACGATGTAACGCCTGCTCAGAATTGGTTTCAAGAAATCTTCGCCTCGGTAAAGAAGTGGCCGGGCATTGCCGCCTTTGGTGGCAAAATAGAACTAATGTGGCCGGACAATAAGCAGCCGGATTGGGCGGTTCGAGATTGGTTGGTAGGTTTCGCCTTCCCGCGTCACCATTATTCTGAAGCAGAAGCTTTTTACGAACCACGGAATACCCCTTTGGGGCCGAATTTCTGGGTTCGAAAAATTGTCTTTCAGAAGGTGCCGTTTTTCGACGAGACAATTGGTGCAAGGGCTACAAATGAAATCGTGGGAGAGGAAGCGACTTTTCTAATAAATCTGCAAGAACACGGTTTCCAGATACTTTACTATCCTCAGGCAGTGGTTTATCATCGGAACCTCCCTGAAGCATTCACATTACAATGGCTAAAGCATCGCGCTTACACGTGGGGCCGAGGGCGCGTAAGGTTGTATGGATGGCATCGTCTCGACCTTTATCATAAGAACAAGGTTTTGTGGTGCATGGTTCTTGTAGCGGAAGAGTTCTATAATGTGCTGCGTTTGTTTGCTGGTATTATTCTGAGGGACCCAACGCGAAATTGCGAACGTGCCGTTAGCGCCATGATCACGTTTGGCGAGCTTCATGAGACTGCAAACCAAGTTTTCAAGCACTTCAAGCCGAAGCGGCGAGAAAAACCTGAGTGGTCGCGACAGACGCCGGCACAGACTTATTCCACTCTCGACAGTATTGAGAGGGACCCGTATGAAAAAGTTGATTAAATCGCTGATCCCACAGCGCGTGCGGGCATGGCTCGGGACCTCAATCGATTATCGTCGGCTCTCATACTCTCAAGAAGGCGAAGACCTGATCCTAGCTTCCCTCTTTGATCTACAATTCTCCAAAACGCCGGGGTTTTATGTCGATGTCGGCGCCCATCATCCCAAGCTATTGTCCAACACATTCGTTTTCTATATGAATGGATGGAGTGGAATAAATATTGATGCAGCGCCGGGAAGCATGCTTGCGTTCCAGCACGAGCGCCCGCGCGATATTAACATTGAAGCTGCAGTAGGCGAAGCTGGTAAAGCACTGACTTTTTATGAATTCAACCAGCCGGCGTTGAATAGTTTCTGCCGTGATCGTATCCCCACAGGCTATTTTGGTTGGACGATCGTTCGCGAACGTCAGCTTACGACAGCAACTTTGGCGCATTTGCTCGAGCAGCATTTGCCGCCCGGTAGACTAATAGATTTCATGACCGTGGATGTTGAGGGTTTTGATCTTCGGGTTCTCAAATCCAATGACTGGGCGAGGTTCAGACCCGCAGTGGTTCTCGTTGAAGATGACGAGGCGATTCAGTCCAATCGATTTTGGGATTCAAGTATTTGTAGGTATATGTCGCAGCAAGGTTACAACTACTGCTGTAATACTCTGCTTACTACGTTCTTCGTGGACCAAGAGCAAGTTGAAAGTACGCTACGAGGGACTCGCGTTAGACCCAGGTCAAGCTGATAGGCCAAAGGCTAGTTAGCACTGTGGGTTCGACTAAACTCCGAGGCTTATGAATTAACGGAAGATGATTAACGACAGTTTCAACGTGGCTAAATCTCAGGTTAGTTTCCTTAAGGGGAGTCAGTCAGAACGGACCGAACAACGTCGGCCGACTGAAGCAACCGCTCCAAACGAGAAACACCTTAGCACTGGTCATCTTTTGGATAATCTCAAAGGCCGAACGATCTCCAGCGGGCTTATCACAATCGCTGCACAGGGTATTAAATTCGCCTTAAATCTTGCGTCGATTATGGTGCTGGCACGGCTGCTTACGCCCAGGGATTTCGGGTTGTACGCCATGGTCACAACCATAATGGGATACGTGGTGACCTTCAAAGATGCAGGTCTTTCCACGGCGACGGTTCAAAGGGAGGGTATCACGCACGCGCAAGTCTCGAATTTGTTTTGGATAAACGTTGCCTTGAGCGGTGCGCTCAGTTTGCTTCTCGCCGCCGGCTCCCCGCTGGTGGCATGGTTTTACCGGGAGCCGCGGCTTGTTCCCATTACGTTGATCCTATCCAGCACCTTCTTCTTGAGTGGCTTGACGATCCAGCACACGGCTTTGTTGAATCGACAGATGCGATTTACGGCGCTGGCGTTTATCCAGATAGCTTCGATGTTAACTGGCGTAATCATCGGCATTGGCATGGCTTGGCTGGGATACCGGTACTGGGCCTTGGTTTTTTCAAATGTTGTCACGATTGCGGTTACTGTCCCGCTGACTTGGTGCGCGATTCCGTGGCGGCCGCAACTACCATCGCGTGGCACTGGGACTAAGTCTCTCGTACGCTTTGGAACCAGCATGGCGGGCGGTGGTTACATTTACGCCCTGGCAAAAGGAACTGATAGCATGTTGGTCGGGCGCTTTTACGGCGCCGATTCGATTGGTCTCTATTCAAGAGCAGCCGCATTGCTGAATCGCCCATTGGAACAGTTTCTCTATCCTATCAGTTCGGTGTTCATACCAGCTCTGTCCCGAGTGCAAACGCAGCCAGAGCGCTATCGTCGTACCTTCCTGCAAGTGTACGAGAGCATGGCGCTGGTAAGCTTTCTCTTTACTGGGTTATTGTTTGCGCTTTCTCGTCCTTTAACCCTCGTTGTGCTCGGACCAAAGTGGGAGAAGGCAGCCATTATTTTTGCCGCGTTCGCTTTGGCAGCGCAGTCCGCTCCGGTTGCAAGAGCTGCCGCCTGGTTGTTCATCAGTCAAGGCCGCGCAGGAAGAGATTGGTTACTTGTCAACTTGCTGGGTGCGGGTCTCACGGTCGCTTCTTTCGTGGTTGGTCTGCCATTCGGACCGGCCGGACTCGCGATCGCCTATTCCACCGTTAGCCTTTTCATCGGGATGCCAATTCTTTATTATTTTGCGGGACGGGAGGGCCCGGTAACCACGGCCGACCTATGGAGCGGGTTTTTCCGTTATGTTCCGCTTTGGATAGTCGTTTGCGGCGTAACATGGCTAGTGCGACTCCTTCTTGTGAATTCCCCGCCACTAGTGCAATTAGTCGTCTGCGCTCCCTTTGGCCTTCTCGCCGGAACGATCTTGATTTGGATGGTGGGCCCGATGCGGCGGACGGCACTCGGACTCACTAACATTCTTCAAGAATTAATATCTCGTAAAATTTTGTCTAAGGGAAGATAGGATCGCATCCGGCCGTTTTGCATGGCCGCTTGGCGACGTTACACGTATCCACACCCTCGGATTATCGCTATTTCGCAGGGTAACATTTCCACTGCCTTCCCAAGCCGGTCTTAGCACAAAGAATTCGTCATGGCTCCTCCGATTTCAGTCGTGATTCCCTGTTACAATCGAGGGACGCTCTTTAAACGCGCGATCGACAGCGCGCTGGCGCAAACCGCTCGTCCTAGCGAGTCATTGTCGGTAGGAGTGCATGGCACTTGCTGATGTCAGGCGTGGCAGATTTACGTTTTGCACTTTCACCCGTCGCCAGACGTGTGGAAGCAAACCGTCCGGTAATCCTTCCAGAGTATGAATAATAAAGAATTGGTTAGCCGACCAGCGCTTTTGCTTGAGCGGCTCCGAGCCCGCCCGCTTGAGTATAGGGGCGTAAAGCTTTTTGGAATTTTGGTACGGAAAGAACGTTGGGGACTATCCTGGCGAGGATGGTTGATTATTTTGACGGGAATCGTTGTGACTTTCTATCTATTTTTGTTTCGTGTTTATCCGTTTTTGGCTGTAACGCACCGTGTGAACACTAATGTCCTGGTAGTCGAAGGCTGGGTGCACGAATACGCGATCCGCGCGGCGATAAAGGAATTCCAAGATAACCACTACCGACGCGTTTTTACGACGGGCGGACCGGCAGTGGGTCTTGGAGGCTACATCAACGATTACCACACCTCGGCCAGCGTGGGCGCGGATCTTTTGAAAAAATGGGGCCTTCCAGGTGAGCGCCTCCAGATGGTCCCTTCCCGCGTCATGGACCGCGACAGGACCTACGGGTCGGCCGTTGCGCTGCGAGACTGGTTTCGAGAGCATGACATGGCTGTGTCTAGCATCGATGTTGTCACCGAAGATATACATGCTCGCCGCACGCGCCTACTCTTTCAGGAAGCCTTGGGGAAGAATATCAACGTAGGTATTATCGCCGTGCCCAACCCGGATTATGATGCGCGCCGTTGGTGGCGTTACAGCGAAGGTGTTCGACAAGTCCTAGCCGAGAGCATTGCTTACATCTATGCAAGGTTCTTCTTTTATCCGTCGGTATCATCACCAAATAAACAGGCGCGGCAAACTACGCCGGCATCTCTTTAACACCGAATGATGAAAATAGCGGTTGTCGGCCCCGGCTACGCAGGGCTATCGCTGTCGCTTCAATTTGCTCGCTCGGGTGTGAGTGTGTTGGCATCAGATGTTGATGTTCAGAAAGTTCAGCTTCTCAATCACGGGAAGAGTTATATGAAGCATATTGAGCCATCAGTCAGTGCCGAGCTAGTCAGCTCCGGCAAATTCTCCGCCTCCGCGGACTTCAACCGGATCCCGGATCAAAGCGGTGGAGGCGGTGATCATTTGTGTGCCAACACCGCTACCAAGAATCGAGAGCCCGATATTTCTTTCGTGATCAGGACAGGCCACATGGTCGCCCCGCCCCTGGCAAAATGGACATTGGTTGTGCTTGAATCGACCACTTACCCTGGACAACAGATGAGGATTTTGGGGGGCGTACATGAAAATCTGGAGGAGCGTCGGAGCCAGTTTCGCGAATTTGGACAACCGCCGGCGGAAATTCTGGATGGGCTCTGTCGACGGGTGCTTGCAAAATAAATTGCTAAAACAGAAAAATTTTACTTGCCATGAGAATTAAGGTTGATAGAAATCACGGCGGCGGCGAATCGCTAGGATCGGTAAGCCGCAGTTATGTCGGGAAGAATTCTTCGGTTTGTACTTATTTTGAGCGGGTTGTTCGCCCTGCGCTGCGGAGCTGCCGTTTACCATTCCAACGGAACAGCGGCAAACATACAGCAGATTCACGACACACAGGCTGTGGACGGTGATACGATCACGCTTCCTGCGGGAACGTTTAGCTGGACTTCGAGTCCAGGGATCACGAAGGCGATAACGCTGCAAGGCGCTACGACCGTTACGGGCGCTGGGGGACCGAATCCCACGGTGAACGATGCCACCATCGTCAAGGATGATGTGTCCAGAAACAGCACTATTCTCAGCGTCACGATTAGCGGGAACCGCGTATTTCGGCTTACCGGGATCACTTTTGCGCCCGGGGCCAGCCAGGTAAACGGCAGCACCGATGGCGCGTTTCATTTCTCGAGCCCTGATTTAACTGCCCGCGTCCGGATTGATCATTGCCATTTTGCTTCCCTTCACCAGGCAAAGCTCATCCGCAACAGCAAGGTCTATGGCGTGGCGGATCACAACGCAATCGAGGTTACAGGAAATAGTTTTCCCTTTAATAACGAAGGCGCGATCGCCGGGAGCGGCGAGAATGGCAACGCGGCGTGGGCCGATTATCCATGGTTCGGAACTGGCAAGTTCTTCTTCATCGAGGACAACACGCTCGTTCGGCAAAACACGATGGCAAACAGCCTCGTTGACTCATTCTATGGAGGGCGTTGGGTCGCTCGCCACAACTACATGGTGAACATGATTCCCTCCGGACACGGTACTGAATCCGGCGCAGGTCGCGGACAGCGCGCAAACGAATTTTACGATAACACCATAAACATGACGGTTGAATGGAGCGGAGGCGGCCAACGATCAGGAACGAGTCTCTGGCATGATAATACTTTCCTTGGCCACAATTCCGATAATGGAAGTGCCTGCAATCTATCAAACTTTCGAGAAACGCCCGCGCGAGGCATTCAACCGTCGGGGACATTTACTGTCGCCGATGGCACATGCCCGTGGGATCAAAATGATACCGAGGGAAACGGCACATACGTTGAAGGGCACCCGCCATTTTTGTTCGACTCCGGTTCACCTACCAGTGGCACGACTATCTCTGGCAGCAGGGCAACCTTCACCGACTCGACCAAAAACTGGACGCCGAACCAGTGGGCGGGCTATTCGATCAGGGATAACGATCCGAACTCCGCATCATACACGCTCGGCTCCTACATCATTTCCAACACATCAAATAGCATCACCTACTATTATTACCCTCAGAACGATGTAAATGTGCATCTGATTTTTAACGCCGGAGGACAATATCAAATTCACCGTGTTTTGGTCATGATGGATCAAAACGGCAGAGGAAGAACACTCGACGCGATATACGCTCAAATAATCAATGGTCAGCCGATTCCGCGAAATCCCAGATGCACGTGTGCGCTCTGGCCACGCAGTCAACTTGAGCCTTGTTATTCGTGGAACAATGTTTACACGCCTACCAACCATGTGCTCGGCTTTGGCGGTGGAGGGCAGCCGACGACAAAACCAGGTGTCGACTACTTCAATCTCGGCGGCGGATTTCCCGCGGATTCTACGCCATCGCAAGTCTTTTCAACATACAATGCGGCACGCAACGGAGTCTATTATGCGGGCACGTTCATCTACCCGCATCCTTTGGTGAGTGCGCAACCGAGTCCGAGTCCGACTCCGGCACCGGCACCGGCACCGAGCTCGATGTGCTCCCAACTACAGCAGCGTCTAGACCGACTCCAAAGCCGACAACGACACTTACAGCAACGCCATCGACGGAACCAACGGCTAAACCGAAAGATACGTCGACTCCAAAACCAACTCCAAGTCCACAATTGCCCCTGATGGCCATGCCGACGGCAACATCGTCACTGCTGTGATGAATACATCAGGCATTTGGTTCACAAGTGCTATTTCGTTTTGCTCAGTGGGGATTGCGTTCATCAAACTGCGATTTGGCACCTCAATAACTATCTTCTGATTGGCTCGGCCTACGGCCCGACGCTTCCGGCCGGTTGGACTTTGGTTGCTCCCCCGGCCTGAGCGACAGTTAGCGCGAACACCTCCCGGCCATTAGTTGAGTTGTCACAAGAGGTCCCGCTTCCGGCTGACGTTACCATTCAGCCTTTTCAGGACTCACGTTTTAAGGCGTGCAAGTCGCCGTTTAGAAACATTGATTTACATCCAACCGTGGGAGCACTAAATATCGACGTCTGGGAAATCTGCGTTAGCGGTTTTGGTAATGTTTAGACCTGCAGCAGCATTTGTGATCCTTATTTTGAGCGGCTTTTGCGCTCCGGGCAGCGGAGCTGCGGTTTACTCTTCCGACGGCTCGGCAGCGAGTGTGCAGGCTTTGCAGAACGCCGCGCATGACGGTGACACGATCACGCTTCCTGCGGGAACGTTTAGCTGGACTTCGAGTCCAGGGATCACGAAGGCGATAACATTGCAAGGCGCCACGACCGTTACGGGCGCTGGGGGACCGAATCCCACGGTGAACGATGCCACCATCGTCAAGGATGATGTGTCCAGAAACAGCACTATTCTCAGCGTCACGATTAGCGGGAACCGCGTATTTCGGCTTACCGGGATCACTTTTGCGCCCGGGGCCAGCCAGGTAAACGGCAGCACCGATGGCGCGTTTCATTTCTCGAGCCCTGATTTAACTGCCCGCGTCCGGATTGATCATTGCCATTTTGCTTCCCTTCACCAGGCAAAGCTCATCCGCAACAGCAAGGTCTATGGCGTGGCGGATCACAACGCAATCGAGGTTACAGGAAATAGTTTTCCCTTTAATAACGAAGGCGCGATCGCCGGGAGCGGCGAGAATGGCAACGCGGCGTGGGCCGATTATCCATGGTTCGGAACTGGCAAGTTCTTCTTCATCGAGGACAACACGCTCGTTCGGCAAAACACGATGGCAAACAGCCTCGTTGACTCATTCTATGGAGGGCGTTGGGTCGCTCGCCACAACTACATGGTGAACATGATTCCCTCCGGACACGGTACTGAATCCGGCGCAGGTCGCGGACAGCGCGCAAACGAATTTTACGATAACACCATAAACATGACGGTTGCTTGGAGCGGAGGCGGCCAACGATCAGGAACGAGTCTCTGGCATGATAATACTTTCCTTGGCCGCGATTCCAGTAATGGAAGTGCCTGCAATCTATCAAACTACCGAGAAACACCCGCGCGGGGTATTCAAGTGCCGGGCACCTTTACTGTCGCCGATGGCACATGCCCGTGGGATCAAAATGATACTGAGGGAAACGGCACATACGTTGAAGGACACCCGCCATTTTTGTTCGACTCCGGTTCACCTACCAGTGGCACGACTATCTCTGGTAGCACCGGAACATTCACTGATTCGACAAAGAACTGGACCACGAACCAATGGGCGAGCTACTCGATCAAGAACACTAATCGCAGTTCCGAATGTTACCTGCTTGGATCCTACATCATTTCCAACACATCAAATTCTATTACCTATTATTATTATCCCGATCGAGACGTACGCCAGCATCTGATTTTTAATTCTGGAGACACTTACGAAATTCATCGTGTCTTAGTGATGATGGACCAATGTGGCAGAGGTAGAACGCTCGACGCGATATACACTCAAATAACCAATGGTCAGGCGATTCCGCGAAATCCCAGATGCGGGTGTCCGCTCTGGCCACGCAGTCAACTTGAGCCTTGTTATTCGTGGAACAATGTTTATACGCCTACCAACCAAGTGCTCGGCTTTGGCGGTGGGGGACAACCGACGACAAAACCAGGTGTCGACTACTTCAATCTCGGCAGCGGCTTCCCCGCTGACATTACACCACCGCAAGTTTCTGCGACCTATACATCAGCCAGTAACGGTGTCGATTACACTGGAACCTATGTTTACCCGTATCCGTTATTGAGCGGACGACCTGCGCCATCGCCAGCGTCTACGCCTCGGTTGCGACAACATCTCCAAAAAAATGGAAAAAAAGGATGGGGGACTAGAAAAAAGAAGAAGGGACAGGACGGAGAAAATTGGAATAAGCCAGCTCAACCACTTGGCTCTCCTCCCTGATGATCGGGTGTTCGCGCCAACAATAAAGAAAACAAGGGAAGCGGTTCTTTAGACCGATGATCACTTATACGGACGACACTATTGGAAACCAACTATCCCATTTTGTGCAGGCGATGGCCTTGAAATTCCGAAAAGTAGATGATGCCATCGATCAACCGGAAGGGCGCAAGAGCCACGAGCATTATTTCAATGATACACCCGTGCCGGGCTACACGCCTTGCACTTGCCCACATCCTCTGGTCACAGCGGAACCAGTTCCAAGAACGACAGTGTGCTCCCTACTACAGCAACGCCTAGACCGATTCCTGCGCCGACAACAACGGTTACAGCGACTCTATCGCCGAAACCCGTGGCTAAATCGACGCATACCAAGCACCCGTTCTCTCTTTATTTTCTAAGAACTTAAAATTGTCCGAAGCTATGAGTACGACGAGTCCTCTGGTGTCCATTGTAACCCCGGTGTATAACAACGCGGATCATCTTGAGGAATGCATTGAAAGTGTTCTTGCTCAGACCTACGTCAACTGGGATTACACTATCGTTGACAACTGCAGCTCGGATGGCTCCGCGGAGATCGCGCGTAGATTTGCGGAGAAAGAGCCACGTATCCGCGTCAGAGAGAACAAGCGATTCTTGAGTGCCTTGGAGAACCACAACGTTGCATTGCGTTACATTTCGCCGGGGAGCACATATTGCAAGGTTGTTTTCGGAGACGATTGGATCTTTCCCGAATGCTTGGAAAAAATGGTTTCTCTCGCCGAGAAACATCCATCCGTCGGGATCGTCGGCGCTTATGCCTTGGAGGGAACGCAAGTTCGTTGGACCGGCCTTCCCTACCCAAGTGATGTAACCTCTGGTCGCGAGATCTGCCGGGAGCATCTTCTCAGAGATTTGTTCGTATTCGGCTCAGCAAACTCTGTCCTTTATCGAGCTGACCTAGTAAGGCGTCGCGACCTCTTCTATAACGAAACACAGATGAACGCGGACGATGAGGTATGCTTTGAGCTTCTCAAAAACTGCGATTTCGGTTTTGTCCATCAGGTTCTCACTTTCACAAGAGTGCGGCCAGGATCCATGTCTGCGATATCCGGAAATATGCAGACATCCTTTCCAGGCTTTTTGAACATCCTCCTCACCTATGGTCGGGATTATTTGACTGCCGAGGAGTATAAAGCTCGTCTTCATAGACACGTATGCGAATATTACAGATTCCTCGGCAAGAGTGTTCTGTTAAACCACAACACCACGTTTTGGGACTATCACATGACATGGCTAGCCGAATTAGGTGTGGGTTTTAGCCGAGCCCGCTTAGTCAAAGGGACGCTACAGACGTTGTTGGGAGCTCTTCTAAATCCCAAGGACAGTGTCGGCAGACTGCTGAAGCGGAGGTACAATCAGAGATGGGCGGATCGCAAGTTTGATCATGGAACGAGCGAACTGTTATTCCGGTCTATTGGACAGAACAGCACCGAAAAACGCAGTTCAAGCGACGCAAAGCAGTAGAACATCAAGCCCAGAGAATAGGACGAGCTTCAGATCTCAGATCCGGGAGCAATAATCAATACGCCTCAAGCCGATGGCAGATGGTTAGAATTATGAGGCCCTGTTTCGCGTCAAGTTAAAGGACCCATGTTGTTCTGATCATCGGCCGATCGGGTATGTCTCTCGGCACACGGTCAGAGTGGCAAAAAGGAAACACACTTTGAAAAGAAGTAAAAGGAAGCGAAGCAAGATTAGCCTGTTTGGTCATTTTGGACAGATTAACTTCGGCAACGAGAGCACTCTTCAAGCAATCCTTTACCATCTCCGCAAGCACATACCGGGTACTGAAATGACCTGTATCTGCACCTACCCTGACGTTACTGCGCGAACCTATAACATCCATGCTGTCCCGATGACGGGAATATTAGTCAAACCGCGGTGGCTCCATGGTAATCCAGCCATGCGATTCCTGCGGACAATCATTATTGGCATACCAAGCGAGCTATACAGATGGCTTGCAGCCATAAAAACCCTTAAGGGAAGCTGGATGCTTATCGTACCAGGAACTGGATTGTTGACAGACGTTTGCGGTCTTTGGGGCTGGGGACCTTATACACTTTTCAAATGGTCATTGGTAGCAAAATTGTGCCGATGCAAACTCTTGTTTGTAAGCGTCGGTGCGGGTCCGCTCCATAGCGCTTTGGGGAAATACTTCGTTAAGTCCGCTCTTTCCTTGGCGGACTTCAGGTCTTATCGGGACAAGGCAAGTCTGGAATACCTCAAGCGAATCGGATTTGAGACAAACAGGGACCGTGTTTATCCAGACCTGGCGTTCAGCTTGCCTGAGGCGATGATACCGAGTGACAACGGTGAAAAGGAGCGTCGATCTGTTGTTGGCCTCGGCTTGATGGAGCACTATGGAAGGCCTAATGTCGACAGTCCTAGTAATGCAATCTATTTGGCCTATTTAGAGAATCTTGTGGTGTTCTTGAGATGGCTGCTAGCCCATGAATATGATGCCAGGCTACTAATCGGAGATGTTGGCGATGTGCATGTAACGGAAGAATTCAAATCCTTGCTGAAAGAGCGGTCATTGACTTATGACAAAACGCGCATTATCGATGAGCCGATCTCCTCTGTGCAGGACCTAACATCACAGCTTGCGGCCACCGACATAGTAGTCGCAACGCGGTTTCACAACGTCCTCCTAGCCTTGCTCCTCAACAAGCCGGTAATAGCGATCTCCTTCCATCACAAATGCACTTCTTTGATGAGCGAGATGGGGTTGTCACAGTACTGCCACGACATCAATCATATGAATGCCGGTAGATTAGTCGAGCAGTTCCAAGACTTGGCGAGGAATGCGGAGAAACTGAAACTTGTCATCAGGCAAAGGGTCGAGCAATCACGTAAGGCTTTGGAAGAGCAATACAGACTTATCTTTAAAGGCATTTGAGCGAACGTTCGTCCGTGCGTTATGCCCTTGCGCAGCCTGGTTCAGAGAAATTTCATTGTCATAAGCAACCAAATGTCTCATCCGATCCTAACTAAGGCGGCACGGTTGCAAGTCTTAGGAAAGTCTCCTGCCAGCCTTTATTTGCGGTTAAATAAACGGATATGGGAGCGGCTTCCTTCTCGCGTACGAGATTCGTACTCCCTCCATTCCTACGGGGCATGGTTGCATACCTTGGTCTGCCTCACTGCCAGACGCCAGCAGCATTTTGGCACGTTCTTCCTGCGGAACCGTCCGGCGCTCGAATTGATGCGCCGGTTGGTCCGACAGAGAGATCACGGCTCGACATTGAGGATTGCTGTGCTGGGATGCAGTATTGGGCCCGAAGTTTATTCAATCCTCTGGATCATCCGCTCGGCACGGCCAGACTTAAAAGTGCGCCTGGATGCGGTGGATATTTCGAAGGAAATACTGAACTTCGCCGAGAAAGGAACGTACACTCCCGATTGTTCCCAGTTGGTCGGTGCTTCGATTTTTGAACGATTGACCGAGGCTGAGATGGCTGAAATGTTCGATTGTGACGGCGATCAGGCGACTGTCAAATCGTGGCTCCGGGAAGGGATCACATGGCACCTTCGAGATGCAGCTGACCCGGAACTTATGAGGATTCTTGGGCCTCAAGACATGGTGGTCGCGAGCAACTTTCTCTGCCACATGGCCCAAGCAGATGCCGAAAAGTGCCTCCGCAACGTAGCACGACTGGTTAGCCCCGGGGGATATCTTTTTGTTTCAGGCGTGGATCTGGACATTCGAACAAAGGTCGCGCTTGACCTAGGCTGGGAACCGGTGCCGGAGCTCATAAAAGAAATCCATAATGGCGACCCTTCCGTGCGAGCCGATTGGCCCTGGCAGTGGTGGGGGCTTGAGCCCTTGAACCGAAGAAGACA